>Ga0068617_1000005_pt1 | contig 24935 bp, 17 predicted proteins | sample InSIn1SAF170_2_FD_77422 | JGI IMG/M metagenome (GOLD analysis project Ga0068617, IMG submission 77422) | Clean room microbial communities from NASA Spacecraft Assembly Facility at Jet Propulsion Laboratory, Pasadena, California, USA -... ...
AATAGTCTATATAAAAGGTTTTGGAGATAAAGCAACTGCCTGCACTAAAGTGGTCATTACACCGGATAACGCTTCAAAACGCTCACGCTGGTGGCCTTATCTTGTCTGCATTGGCAATGTGGTTGGCATTGTGCTGCCATGCTCCCTTTACCAAATAAAAAAGCATATGAAAGATAAGAACACAAGCAATGCGCTAGAGCATACCGCCAATGTGAATAAGGAGTTTATAGCATTGATTGATCACTTACGTAAAGATGTTGAACCGTTAGAAGATTCATTAGTAAAGGCACTGTTTTACGTATCAACAGAAGTGTCAATTGGTTTAGAAGAGGCTGTTTCCGACTATGAAGAAAAAAACAGAACCAGCTTGAAAAAAGTAAGCTATTTTCAACTCACAAACAGGCTTTTCATTATCTGAATTGCCCCTTTTTAGTGTAATCTTACCTATAGCAATAAACCTGTATGAAGTATTTTTTTGCATTCATTTGTTCAATACCCATTATAATGTCTGCTTATGGACAATCCCCATCCATACCTGAAAAGCTGCTTGAACAATCCAATCATTATTATGCAGCAAACAAAGCGGCTGCTTTTCGCACCTATGCAACAGAAGCACAAACTAACATTATCATAAATCAATACAAACCGCAGTTGCAGGCTGCTTATCAACTAAACTATGCCACTTATAACAATATCACGGGTATGGTGTTCCCTTCCTTTATTACACCCATCAGCGGTAGTAGTTGGCGAACTTCATCTTTCTTTTAAGTTTTATAGAAATAGGATGAATTGACAGCACTGACACCTAGCTCTAACTAATTATTTAATAATATTCTTTAGTTTGATACTTATATTTCAAACATTAGATGAGTACATCAATACAAATGCATAAAACAAAGTACGTTGGCTTCAACCTTACTCCAAAACATTAATATTCAACTTTACTTCGAAGCAGTTTTTTACGAGTCCGTATTATTTAAACAAGTGCAGCTCTTGTCATATAAATTACTATTCGGTTCCGGTATATTTATTTTGGTGCCTTATTATCTTATTCAGGTATATTTTTATTTGCGTTTGTTCGTTGGTAAGGGTTGTAATTGGATGCTGCTCTAGTGGGTCGTTGATAATGTCAAAAAAATTGTTGTTATATGTTGAGTCATACTTCTTATACTGGCTTTGCCTTGCAAATATTTTAAAGCGGGTACCTTTTGGTGCATACATTGGTTTATAGTACAAATAGGTAGAATCTCTTGTCGTAAATGGAACATCGCGGATAGCACCATAAAACGACATACCATCCAGGTGCCCAAACTGAGCAGGGCGAGGTATTCCTGCCAGGTCTGCCAGTGTAGGTAATATATCCGTAAAATCTATCATGTTGTTTTTTACACCAGGTGTAATGCCAGCTCCTGCTACTATAAAAGGTACATGTGTTCCATAAACATAGGTCTCATTTTTTCCACCATTAATACTGAGATTCTTCCACATGGATGTGATACTATTGGGTGTGCCATTATCACCGTAAAAAATAACAATAGTGTTATTTAAAAGATTTTTCTTTTTCAAGGTATCCATCAGTTTACCAACTTCTTTGTCAAGGTACTTTACCATGCTTGGAAACCATTTTTTATTGGATGCTTTATCGGCGAAGTCCCAGGTGGCATACTCCGGATCGTCCGGAGTGGGTGAGAATGGCATATGTGCAAGCGAAAAAGAGTGATATACAAAGAACGGCTTGGTCGTTTTCTTAGTCACACTATCTATAAACTTCGATGTAAAATCTACAAACATATCATCGGCATATTTACCCTTCGTTGCACTTTGTGGTAAAAAAGCTCCGTTTTGATATAAAATTGGATCTTTATACCTGCCTTTGTTTTCCTCGCTCTCATCACCGCCGTTAAAGGGCAGAAACACCAGGTAATCACCAAATCCAAAATCTTTTATTGCATCTGCGCCTCCATCCAATTGCCATTTGCCCGAAACGGCTGTAGCATAACCCGCACTCTTCAGCATGTTCGCAATTGTTTTCTGGTCTCTCAGCATCGTTCCCCATTGAACATAGTTCTGGTTGTTGTATTTACCGGTAAGGAAAGACTGTCGCGATGGTGAGCAGTTGGGGCAACTGTTGGCATCCGTAAACTGCCGGCCAGCTTTGGCTAAGCTATCTATATGTGGTGTTTGGTAAGATTGTCCACCAGTATAGGTAGGCACTTCATATCCAACATCATCGGCAACCAGCAAAAGTATATTGGGCTTTGTGCTCACCAGAGACTGCGACATCATAGCATCCTGCGCTATGCCTCCAGGCTGTTCCTTACTTTCAAAATCGGGTTTATTGCAGGCAGATAAACATGCTACCAGCAGTATAAACAATAATATAAAGAAGCCAGAAGCAATTGTTTTCATTTAATTATCAGTTTGGTTATAAGCAATAAAATGGATTTACCAGGTAATATCTAAAACTTCGAGCTAAAATATAAAGAATTTTTGAATACATCAAAAAGGCAAAAAGTCAGTTATTTGTGCTTTATACGCAACATCAATATCCAGGCAAATAAAGAAAAGAATATGGCCCTGATTTTTATGAATGACTGACGATCTATTGACGTACCAACACCTAGTTTGCTACCCTTACAATTGTTCGTATTTGCCGGAAGCCTAACCGCAAAGTAGGATATTGGTTTACTTTTTCTTCCAACGTATTCTTCCAAAAAGAGCAATTAATATCTATAGGTCTCACTTCCACATCATGTTTTTCTGGCAGCAATCACCAACTGTGTGGGTGCATAAAAACCATTAGCTGACTGCTGAGTGATCCATACGCAAATACATCGGGGTAATAGCATTTTATACATACTACAGCTATACCAATAAGGCAAAGCTGGCTGCATAGCTTTCAGGAAAGCTACAGCGGCCATAACCTTCCGGTATTTGTACAAACAGCGACAGCAAAGCGAGAAATAATACCAGAAAAACAATGTAGTCGTTATACTGAATTGATTATATACCTCATAGACATTTACTGGAATAGAAAGGAGTAAGAAGATTTAATTATAATGGCGTTCCGGCAGAAAGGTTTTAATTTTACGACCTTATTTAAAGTACTATTTGGAATGGACGAAAGACTGAAAGAATTAGCAGATCAGTTAGAAGGTGAACTGTTTTTCGATGAGACAATGAAGATTTTATATGCTACGGACGCCTCGGCATACAGGGAAATGCCTTTAGCTGTGGCAATACCTAAGTCGGTAGCAGATCTGAAAAAACTAATCCATTTTGCAAAGGAAAATCATACATCATTAATACCAAGAACTGCAGGCACCTCACTTGCGGGGCAGGTAGTTGGAAACGGAATTGTTGTAGACGTATCTAAAAATTTTACCCGCATCATTGAGCTGAATAAAGAAGCGCATTGGGTACGTGTTCAGCCTGGCGTTATTCGTGATGAGTTGAATATGTTTTTGAAACCTTACGGCTTATTCTTTGGACCTGAAACCTCTACAGCCAACCGGGCTATGATTGGTGGAATGGTTGGCAATAATTCCTGTGGCTCAAATTCCGTTGTTTACAGAAGTACGAGGGAACATTTACTGGAAGTGAATGCCTTGTTAAGTGATGGAAGTGAAGCGGTATTCAAAGCACTTGATATAGAAGAATTTCACCAAAAATGTGAAGGCAATAATCTCGAAGCGAATATTTATAAAACAGTAAGATCCTTATTAAGTAATTATGATAACCAGGTAGAAATAAGAAGCCAGTTTCCAAAGAAAACGGTTGAAAGAAGGAATACCGGTTATGCTGTCGATGTATTATTAGATGCTGCTCCATTCACTGCCGGCGGAGAGGATTTTAATTTTTGCAAATTGATAGCGGGCTCCGAGGGAACACTGGCATTCTTAACTGAAATAAAATTAAATGTAGTTCCCTTGCCTCCAAAAGAAGCAGGCTTGCTTTGTATTCATTTTAATTCGATTGACGAAGCGCTGAGGGCTAACCTGATCGCCTTAAAATATAAACCAAGTGCAAGTGAATTAATTGACAATATTATTTTGCAATGCACTAAAGACAACATTGAGCAAAGTAAAAACCGGTTTTTTGTACAGGGAGACCCGGGAGCCATTTTGGTGGTTGAATTTACTGCCGCCAACAGGGAAGATGTTATAAAGATAGCAGGCGAATGTGAAGCGGAAATGCGTGCGGCAGGATTAGGATATCATTTTCCTTTGTTATTTGGGGCAGACACAAAAAAAATATGGACGCTGCGAAAAGCGGGGCTCGGTTTATTAGGTAATTTACCCGGTGATGAAAAAGCAGTGCCGGTAATTGAAGATACAGCGGTAGACACGGACGACTTGCCACAGTACATTGCCGACTTTAATAAGATTTTGGAAAAATATGGGCTGCATGCGGTGCATTATGCGCATGCTGGTTCAGGAGAGATACACCTTCGTCCGATCATTAATTTAAAAACGGAAGAAGGCAACAGGTTGTTTAGAACTATTGCAGAAGAAATAGCAACGCTGGTTAAAAAATATAAAGGCTCTTTAAGCGGTGAACATGGTGATGGAAGATTGCGGGGAGAATTCATCCGGCAAATGGTAGGGGAAAAGAATTACGAATTACTAAAAGTCATTAAGCGCACCTGGGACCCTGAAAATATTTTTAACCCTAACAAAATTGTGGATACCCCTTCGATGAACACCATGTTGAGGTATACACCCGGACAAAAAACGCCCGCTTTTAATACGGTATTCCGGTATTACAACCAGGATGTATTGCAGCACGCAGAGCAATGCAATGGCTCGGGTGATTGCCGCAAAACGCAATTGTCGGGCGGCACCATGTGCCCGTCTTATATGGCTACCAAAAATGAAAAGGATACTACCCGTGCCAGAGCTAATATTTTGCGCGAGTTTCTTACCAATTCAACAAAGATCAACCGTTTCGACCATAAAGAGATTTATGAAGTAATGGACTTGTGTATAAGCTGTAAAGGATGCAAATCTGAATGTCCATCAAACGTTGATATGGCTAAGTTAAAAGCAGAATTCCTGCAGCATTATTACGATGCCAATGGTGTTCCTTTTAGGTCGAAGCTGATTGCAAACTTTGCTAAATCAGCCAAATTGGGTGCGATGGCTCCAGGGATGTATAATTTCATGATGACTACCACGCCAATGAGCAATGCCATCAAGCGCATGTCTGGTTTTGCGGAGCAACGTTCTATGCCAACGATGTATAAAACAACATTAGAAAAGTGGTATAAAAAGAGAAAACAAAAGACAAGGAGCAACAACGGCAACAGCAACAAAACAGTCTATTTATTCTGTGATGAATTTACCAATTTCAACGATACTGAAATTGGTATGAAAGCCATTCTTTTATTAGAAAAATTAGGCTATACTGTTATTATTCCAAAGCATGAAGAAAGTGGCAGAGCATGGTTATCTAAAGGATTGATAAGAGATGCAAAAAAGATTGCCAATAAAAACATATCGTTACTAAGCAGCCTGGTGAGTGCAGAAACACCTTTAATCGGTATAGAACCAAGTGCCATTCTTACTTTCAGGGATGAATATATTGACTTGGCTGATGATGAAAATTATGCTGCAGCTAAGCAGTTAGCAAAAAATGTGTTCTTCATAGATGAATTTATTGCCTCTGAAATTGATAAGGGAAGGATTAGCAAGGACTTGTTTACAAAAGAGAAACGACTGATAAAATTGCATGGGCACTGCCAGCAGAAAGCATTATCCTCTGTAGCACCCTCTGTAAAAGTGATGACCTTCCCCGAAAATTATGCTGTTGAAACAATACCTTCAGGATGCTGCGGAATGGCGGGCTCTTTTGGTTATGAGAAAGAACACTACGATATTTCAATGAAGATTGGTGAGTTGGTATTGTTACCTGCTGTTCGTAACGCGGCGGATAACGTAATAATTGCTGCACCCGGAACCAGTTGTCGCCACCAGATAAAAGATGGAACGGGAAGAAAAGCGCTGCACACAATTGAAGTTTTGTATGATGCATTAAAGTAATTGAAAATAGTGTTTTAGGTGCCGAAAAGTTTGAAGTATACTAAAAGAGTTCATTATGTTATGAGTCACCAATTCTTTTATAATTTCATTAAAAAGCTCAAATACTTTTTAACTGTATCTCATCCACCTTTTTTCAATATTATTTTTGATCTCGGTAAGTGAAAGCTGATGCATTTACCTGTTATGAAAGCTGAAAAGGAAGGCACCGAAATAATGAATACCCATGCCGTATTAGCCTCCCTACTGTTCAGGGCATGCAAATGCCCTGAACAGTAGTACTTATGATTCGTTTTGTTATCTTCGAAACAAATACTCGGCTAATTATTGCCCATCATTACCTAACCACTGCCAATGAAGAAGCTTCTTGTTTATATATTGTCTATATGCTTATTGCTTTTATGCATGGCGGTAATTATTACCTGTAAAAAAGAGTACAGTTATGAAGGAGGCTTACTTGCGCAGTATAATTTCGTTGGCTCACCACAGGAATGCACCGGCGCTACTGTAAGCGGAACTTATACCGCAGGCACAGCAACCATCGACTCCATCAATACTGTTTTATTATACGTTGACGTAACGCAGAAAGGCAATTACAATATTACCACCGAACAAATGGATGGTATTTCCTTTGCTGCTTCCGGTGTATTTCCCGATACATGTTCAAACTGTGGCTTGTTGTTAACTTGTAAAGGTATACCCGATTCTGCTGGCATCTTTACGTTTCATATTCCCGGCACTACGGGTTGCTATTTCTCCGTTACAGTTAGCGATTCAAATATAGTTACGGCCGACTATACCTTATCCGGCGCGCCAAACGATTGCTCAAATCCTGTGGAGCAAGGCACCTATATCAAAGGCAAAGCAATGACCACAGAAAATGTAGTCACCATTAATGTGGAAGTAACCACTCCGGGCAAATACAACATTACAACCGATAAGGTAAATGGCATTTCTTTTTCAGCGTCGGGCAGCTTTACCTCCCATGGTGCGCAGCAGGTAATTTTGCAGGCAAGCGGAACGCCTGAAATGCCGGAACTAAGCGAGTTTCAGTTACATGCCGATGCCTCGCAATGTACCTTCTATGTGCCGGTAAGTAATGCTGAACCGGCGGCAATTTATGTATTACAATCGTCTGTAAATAACAGCAACCTGTATTGCGCGCCCGGCTCTGTGCAGGGCAGTTACTCGGCTGGTACACCATTGAGTGCCGGCAATACACTTACGGTTAATGCGTATGTTACAACAGTAGGTAACTTTACCATATCAACCACAGAGCAAAATGGAATGAAGTTTAGCTACACCGGTACGTTTACTACTGCCGGCGCGCAGGACGTGGTGCTACAGGGAAGCGGCACGCCAACATCTATAGGCACCTTTACTTTTTATCCGCAGATTGTAGGCCCTGCTCCACTGGGTGGAAGTACGTGCGGTTTGGATGTTGCGGTGAAATAAGTTCAATCCTCTTACTCTTATTGTTAGCCATTCTTAAAGCTCAACAATGAAGTGGTAAAAAGGAAAGATTATTTAAGATTTGATTTTGATGCAAATGTTACCTTTAAAAATAAAAGCAAACATTACATTTTCGTGTGCTGCACTAACTTTGGGCACTACTATAATCACGTAAATACTACTCAAATTGCGCTTAGCTTATTGCCATCTTTTTGAGTGGATAATGCAGTAATTATCAGAAAAATTTATTTCCGCTACCTTGCATTTTCTTCGCCTCTGAAGACATTGATGATGGTCATGAATACGATTTTGACATCCTGCATAAGGCTCCAGTTTTCCATGTATTCTATATCGTAAGCCACTCTTTTTTCCATCAGCCTCACATCGGTGGTCTCGCCTCTGTAGCCATTGATTTGTGCCCAGCCGGTAATACCGGGTTTAAGATAATGCCGTACCAGGTATTTATTGATAATAGCACTGTACTGTTCGGTATGTTTGAGCATATGGGGGCGTGGACCTACGATACTCATATTACCCAAGAGTACATTGAAGAACTGCGGCAGTTCATCAATGCTCGTCTTACGCATAAATGCACCAATGCGGGTGATGCGGCTGTCACCTTTGGTTGCCTGCAGGGTGTCACTGCTTTCATTTACCGTCATACTGCGGAACTTAAAGCACCAGAAAGGCTGGTTGTCCTTGCCGGAGCGCTGCTGAATGAAGAATACCGGTCCTTTGCTGCTCAGCTTAATGAGCATGGCAATCAGTGGTGTGAGCCACGACATCACCAGTACAATCACCACCATGCTGAATGCAATATCAAACAACCGCTTACGAATGATGTTCCTCGGCTTTAGCAAGGGCTCTGCCCATACACTCAGCACCGGCATCGCATCAATAGAGCCTATGCGATGGTAGGTAGCAGCTACTTGCTGGTGCCTGCCGGCTACAAACAACACCCGCATGCCTTTGTTTTCTGCAGCATCCTTAAGGTATTGAATGCCTTCATCTTCATGGGGCAATTTAGTAGTGTAAATATCTCTTACATCATGCTTTGTGGCAAAGTCAAGATAGGCTGCTGATGACTCTTGATATACACCACTTATGCTATCCTCTGTGCGGTTGTTAAATATTCCAGCCAGGGAATAAAGATTTTGGTTTCTATTAAAATAATCGGCTAACTCCTTCCCCTGTGAATCATCTCCAACGATGAGGACTCTTCTTTTTGTAACAACTTTTTTAAAGATGAACTCTGTTATATAAGTAAGCAGCAGCCGGTTGAGCACCAGCAGTGCACTAATTGTACTATAGCAAACAATAATGCTTTTATAACTGAAAACGGCATTGTGTGCAAAATAATAAATGCTTGTAAATACTGCTATGTGTGCTGCAAAAGTACGCCAGGTGCCACGGTAAATTGTTTCGATGTGCGATACTGTTTTAAAAGTATAAAGCTTGTTAATGGCAGCGGCGATCATCCAAATAGTATTGAAGAGTATTAACATCAATACATCTTTATAATGAACTGTAGATTGGTTGACAGCGGCGGACATAAAATAAACGCTACAGTAGGATATATTTAAGATAATAACATCGCTACTAAAAAGTGTTAAGCGGAGCAGATACAACCTTATATTATTCATACCCTTATAAGGACGTTTAGGTGTTTACTAAATAACTATCAGTGGGAGTTTGCTATCCTTAAAGCCTATTAGTTTAGTAGAGCCAACTTAATTTAATAATCTATAATTCAAGTTGCAAACGGCACTAATAAATATGTAGCAAAAGTAATGTTATATAAAAGAAACTATTTACTATATAACAAAAAATAACAGCCAATAAAGGTACAGTTTTAATATAAAAGTTCGTCTTTTAATTTCCCGCCCGTTATTTATATATTCATTTTACTTCTACTATTTACTATGTTGATTGAAATAAGCCTTGCTGATAAGGCGGTATTCAGCTAACAGCAAAAGCAAAGTAAAAGGAATAATTTAAAAGAAAACACCGGCTGTTACTGACTGCTGGTTGCATGCGAGGAAGAGGCACTTCGGGTAGGTGAAAATTATAAATACTTGGCAATAGGACGGTACACACTTCTCTTGCCAGAGATAGAAGTAAATAAAGTATTGATAATAAAAGCTTTAAATAAGAACAGGCTTTAATCAAAGTAAATATTTGATTAAAGCCTGTTGCTTTTTCATTCATTTCAAGCCTGCAAATTTGCATTAATAGACTCACCCTTCAGCGTTCGCGGCTTTCTATTTATATCTCTCCTTTCTTCAACTGCTGCATGGCATAATCTGCTGCTCTTGCAGTTAATGCCATATAGGTTAAGGATGGATTTTGTGTAGAGGTGGAAGTCATGCACGCACCATCAGTAACAAACACGTTGTTGCAGGCATGCATCTGGTTCCACTTGTTGAGCATAGATGTTTTTGGGTCATTACCCATACGACAGCCACCCATTTCATGAATATCTAAGCCAGGTGCTTGTTTGCTGTCATCTACCCTAATGTTGGTAAAGCCTGCTTTTGTATACATTTCCGTCATTTGCTCCTGGAAGTCTTTTACCATTTTATCATCGTTATCATCATACGCAATGTTGATGTTGAGCAGCGGCATACCCCAGTCGTCTTTTTTATCTGTACTCAACGATACGGTGTTGGTTTCCTTAGGTATGGTTTCGCCCATCATGTGCGAGTTTACGTGCCATGGACCTAAATCTTTTTTAGCTAATTGTTCTTTTAAACCTGCACCAAAACCATCTGTACCATGGTTAGGATACCTGCCTGCACCAAAGCCTGCTGCATAACCGCGCAGGAAATCTGTTTCCTGTTTATACAAGTTTCTGAAACGCGGAATATAGGCACTCGTTGGGCGGCGACCCATACTTGTTACATGCTTGAAATCGTCGCACTGCGCATTGATGTGTGCACGGTAATTGTGAAACGCTACATATTTACCCAATATACCACTGTCATTGCCCAACCCGTTTGGAAAACGGCGGGAAGTGGAATTGAGTAATAGCAAATTAGTATTCAGTGCAGCCGCATTTACAAAAATGATCTTTGCATAGTATTCCGTTACGCTTTTCGTATGCGCATCTATCACGCGTACACCGGTTGCTTTGCCCTTGCTATCATCAAAAATAATTTCCTGCACTACGCTATCGGGGCGCAAGCTCATATTACCGGTTTTCATTGCCCACGGAATAGTAGTGGCGTTGGAGCTAAAATAGCCTCCAAACGGGCAGCCACGCTCACACAGCGTACGGTTTTGGCATTGTACTCTGCCCTGGTCGTAATGGATTTGTTTAGGCTCGGTGAGGTGCGCGCAACGTCCATAAATCACGTGTCTGCCGGTGTAATTTTTAGCCACTACACCTGCGAAATATTTTTCTACGTCATTCAGTTCAATAGGTGGTAAAAATTCACCATCAGGCAACATATCCAAGCCATCTTTATTACCGCTAATACCTGCAAATTTTTCAACGTGGCTATACCACGGCGCAATGTCTTTATAACGGATTGGCCAATCCACTGCATAACCATCGCGGGCAGGACCTTCAAAGTCAAAGTCGCTCCATCGCTGTGTTTGCCGTGCCCATAACAATGATTTGCCACCCACCTGGTAGCCTCGAATCCAGTCAAATGGTTTTTCCTGTACGTAAGGATGCTCGGTATCTTTTACAAAAAAATGTGCTGCATCTTCCCTAAAAGCATAGCAACGGCTAACCACGGGATTCTTTTCGGTAATGTCAAGCGGCATTTCACCGCGGTGCTTAAACTCCCATGGCATCATAGCCGTGGTAGGATAATCTTTAATGTGCTGCACATTGCGTCCACGTTCCAGCATTAAGGTTTTTAAGCCTTTTTCGCACAACTCTTTGGCTGCCCAGCCACCGCTGATGCCGCTGCCAATAACGATGGCATCGAATGTTCTGTTTTGAATAGAATCGTTAGTACTTCCCATGAAATAGTATAGAAAAATAAATGATTGAAATGATATTGTAACAATTGCTTTTACAGCTAATGATAACGGGTGGATGTTTTTTATACAGCTACACTGCTGATGTATTTGCCCGGTACCAATTTATATACCTGCACATTGGTGAGATAATATTTTGAACTCGTATATGCCTGTACCGTTAAATGCTTTAATGTAGAATAAAAGAACTGTGCATCATCTTTAGCATCTTTCTTCGCTTCTGCAGTGGCAACAATAGCCTGGCGCTCATTGGGTGTGCATTGTACAAAAGACTTATTGTATTTTTTTTGCACATTATCATCAAACTGCTGCATGCCCTTTACAAACTTTTCGCGGTCTTCGGTGTTATAACAATCGTTCATCATTTGCAATGCAAAGAGGTGTGCCGAAATATCTTTTGCACCCGGCGTATCTGTTTTTGGAATAATGGTTTCTGCTACTTCGGCAAGGAAAGTTTGTTGCTCTTCATTAATAGGTATGTTGTTGTAAAGACTTACTTTTTTATTGCTTTTGCACGAAGGCAGCAATGCAACGCCGGCAGAAAGAATAATGAATTGTTTAATGGCAGATCGTCTGTTGATGTTCATGGTAACAAAGTTGTAAAATGCGGCAGTAAAGTAGTTGTACTTTTTTATCCTATAAAAATATTTTTTGAACATTAACAAGAAAAATATTCCTGAAAAATCAAATATTTAGCTGTTTTAAAGGATAATGGCTGTGTTCAAATGTATAATGTGTGATTAAAACGTTCTCATATAGTTAATGCACATTAGGCAAGCTCCGGAGGAGCGATATGTGCTATATAGTTATTAAAACATATCGTTCCTCCGGAGCTTAGAGGAATACCTGTAAATATTACTTGCTATTAACATGGCGCTCCTCCAGGGCTGTAATACACTTATCATTATATATTTTATAAACACCGGTAGAAATTAAGTGTAAAATATACCATTAAAACAGTTGTACCTGTCTATGCCATCACTCGTTTTACTGCTTACAAAAGAAATAGTTGAGATGGATGAGAATTTATCTACTTATAATATTCTTTTAGCTGTCCAATGGCATTTTCAAACAATACTAACTATATATTTATAAAACCTGTTTTAATTTGTACATCAAAGTTTGCTTAAGCACTATGAAAAAAACATTTCTCTTTTTGCTACTCTTAGCTTTTCTGCAATCCAACGCACAATCCACTCAGCAAATGCACCTCAACAGCCAAGAATACTTGGAATATCAGGGGGTGGATGTAATGCTGGCGCATGATTTTTATCCTGAAGGTCACCAGGGCGGTGTAGGTGTTATTCAAAACGGGCAACGCGTAGCTACCAACGGTGATATACGTTTAGAACCAACACCGGGGCAGTGGCAGCCCATTCCAAAAGTAGGCAAGCGCATGGTGGATAAAACTACCGGCGCTATTAGCGTACACATGGAGTTTCCGAATGAAGAAATCAACCGCAAAGGCTTCAACCCGGTAATTTATCCCGATTTGCATTTTAGTTATACCACGCGTGTAGAGCCTGCCGGCAAAGGCTTTAAAATTATCGTGGATTTAGATAGTGCTTTGCCTGCCGATTGGATTGGTAAAGTAGGTTTCAACTTTGAATTATATCCCGGCGTTCTCTTTGGCAAAGCGTACTATATGGACGGGCAAAGCGGCATTTTTCCGCGACAAGCCAATGGTCCTAATTACATAGATGCCGAAGGCGAAACACAGATAACGCCAATGGCTACCGGCAACAAACTCACTATTGCACCCGAAAGTGAAGCGCAACGAATGACCATTGAAAACCTGAAGGGCAACAGCCTGCAACTCATTGATGGCAGAGGCAAGTACAATAATGGCTGGTTTGTAGTGCGCTCCTTAGTGCCAAAGGGTGCAACTAAAGGCGCCATTGAATGGCTGGTAACGCCACATGCTATTGAAGGCTGGATGTCTAAGCCGGTGGTGCAGGTATCACAGGTAGGTTATCATCCCGCACAGCCAAAAATAGCAGTAATAGAATTGGATAAACATGATACAAAAAAACTGCCTGCTACGCTCTTGCGCATCAGCGAAAATGGTGGCTTTGAAAATGCATTGCAGGCTACACCCAAAGACTGGGGCAACTTCCTGCGTTATCATTACCTGCAGTTCGATTTTTCGCAGATAAAAAAGCCGGGCATGTATGTGGTAAAGTATGGTAGCGATACTACCAATCCTTTTCAAATAAGCGATAGCGTGTATGCGCGCAATGTGTGGCAGCCCACGCTGGAGTATTTTCTACCCGTGCAAATGTGCCACATGCGCGTGAACGATAAATACCGTGTATGGCATGGCTTCTGTCACATGGACGATGCCCGCATGGCACCCATTGATTCTAACCATTTTGATGGATATATTCAAGGTCCTTCCACGCTTACTACATACAAATCCGGAGAAACTGTTTCCGGCTTAAATGTAGGTGGCTGGCATGATGCCGGCGACTTTGATTTGCGTGTAGAATCACAAGCGGAAACGATGTATGGATTAACGCTGGCGTATGAAACATTCGGCACTACTTACGATAACACCAGTATCAACCAGCAAACGCATGTAGTGGAAATACAGCAACCCGATGGCAAGCCTGATATGCTGCAACAAATAGAACATGGGCTGTTATCTATTGTAGGCGGATACCAAAGTATGGGCAGGTTTTACCGCGGCATTATCGAGCCTACCAAACGGCAATACACCACGCTTGGCGACCCGGCAAATATTACCGATAACAAGTTTTACAACGATGTAAAAACGAGCGGTACACCACCTGCTGTGGGCTTGCCCAATTCGCCCGATGACCGTTGGGTATTTACTGAAAACAATCCCGGCCGGGAACTGGAAGTAGCTGCTGCATTGGCTGCTGCCAACCGCGTAATGAAAGGCTATAACGATACACTCGCTGCTGATTGCCTCACCATCGCGCAACAAATCTGGAACAACGAGAAAGAGAAAAATCCAATGCAGCGCGTGCAATTAGCAACTGAATTATACATCACCACAAAGGATAAACAGTATGCGGATTTTTTGATAACTAATAAAGAAGCTATTACTAAAAATATCAACAATACGGGCTGGGTGCTTGGTCGTGTATTGCCAATGATAAACAATGCAGATTTTACCAACACCATTACTGCTGCTGTTAAGGTATTATACGATACTATTCAGGCGCAAGGCAAAGAAACGCCGTATGGCGTGCCTTACAAACCCAACATCTGGGGTGCCGGCTGGGATATTCAGCACTTTGGCTACAAGCAATATTTTTTGCATGCAGGTTTCCCTACTATTGTTTCGGATAAGTACATGCTGGCAGCATTGAACTTTATTTTGGGTGAGCATCCCGGTAGCAATACCGCATCGTTTGCATCAGGTGTTGGCTCGCACAGCATGATACCCGCATATGGTTTCAATCGTGCAGACTGGTCGTATATCCCAGGTGGCGTTTCTTCCGGCACGGCACTTATCCGTCCTGACTTTCCGGAGCTGTTGCCGTTTCCCTATTTATGGCAGCAAGGGGAATATGTGTTGGGTGGCGGTACAACGGATTATTTATTCTTAGTGCTGGCAGCCAACAAGGTGTTGAATGATAAATAATAGTTTAGCCGCAAAGGCTCAAAGGCAAAGGAATACAGAAGTTCTTTTGCAGAACGAAAAGTTCCGAACCTCCAAAAGTTCGGAACTTTTTACTTTATACTTTACATCTTCCCGGTCGTTAATTTCATTTAAAAAATACTCCTTTACTTTACCACCAACACCTGAAATGTACCCGGAATCATAGGCGGTCTGCCGTTGCCAGTAGAAGCACCAAAGTTGGCTGTTGGCAGGTAAATAGTATGTGTTTTAGTATCCACTGCCAAGGTTCTTGCGCCTTGCTTGGTAGGCACGTTTGCGGCTACTTCAAACTTGTCTTTAGATACTTCTTTTATCACCGTTAAAGTGCCCTCACCATTTGAGGAATACACAGTGTTAGTAGAGGGGTCAAAAGCAGTACCATCGCAGCCATCACCTATAGGAACCTGTGCAACTATTTTGCCGTTAGTAGCATCTATTACCATCAGCATCTTATTATCGCAGCCGGCAAAAAGGCGCTTTGTTGTACGGTCTATACTTAATCCCGAAGGTGATTCGCCTGGCGCAATCGGCCAGCTATGAATTAGGTTATTAGCATTAATATCTACCACTTCTATTTCACTTTTATCTTCATTGTTGATGAATATTTTTCCGGCACCATCACTTACGGCTGTTTCCGGCTTACCTTTCACATCAATGGTGGCAACCACTTTATCGGTAGATGGGTCAATGATGCTCAGGTTTTTGCTTCTGCCGTTGCAGGTAATTATCTTTTTAGAATAATCATCATAAAAAATGGCATCCGGGTTTTCGCCGGTGGTAATGCTATCCAGTACCTGCAAGGTGTTCAAATCAAATACGGTTACATTATTGCTTCTGCCATTGCTGGTAAAACCTTTATTTAAACTATGTACTAATGCAATGCCATGCACTCCATTTGTATTAGGTATAACGCCAATGGAATCGCCGCTATTTTTGTCCAGTACATTTACCTGTGTGCCATGCGAAACATACAGGTTGTTGGAAGCAGTATCTACTAAAATATAATCCCACCAGCCACTGCTCTGAATATGAAAAGTATCGGTTACTTTCATAGTATTTGTTTGTGCGAAAAGAGAGGTACTGCTGATAAGCAAAACGGCTGCAAACAGCGCCGCGATTGATTTAAACATGTGTTGATTTTTAAAGTTGATTGTTATATGATGAATGATATTTTTTGCCGTGCGGCTCTATAATCAATTCTGAAAGTTTAGCAGATAAAATACCAAAGCCGGCACCGGCAACTACATCATTTGCCCAATGCCGGTTGTTTAAAACCCGCAAAGCGCCAACAGCCGTAGCTGCGGTGTACATCGAAGCTGTTAGCAGCGGTTTATGCTCCGCAAATTCATCGCAGAAAATAGTAGCTCCTGCAAATGCTTCGGTGGTATGCCCAGATGGAAAAGAAGTAGGTGCTCCGGTATCAGGGCGAGGCTCTTTAGTGATGTGCTTTACCGGCTGTACCAGTGCATTCAACATTACTTCTGTTAAGGCTACTTTTTCAGTATATTTCCAATAGCTGTGTTGCCCATTATTTATCAGCATCGCATAGCCTGCAAGCATGGGCGCAAACTGCAGGTAATTATCTATAGTGGTATGAAAATGCGGAAAGTCTTCGTCCCGCTCTTCTTTTATTGCACCATCAGGAATAATAAAATGATCGGAAATATCGAGTGCACCCGTAGTAATTAAAGCAGCAGGCAGAATGAATGATTTGTAAGTAATTCGTTTTGGTTGAGATATAACATTGTGTTGTACCTTATAAAAAGAATCGGGTTCATTTATGCTCTGACCAAAGGCATACAATTGAACAAATGCCAATACCGCACTGAAAGCAAAAGCCCGTTTGATTCTTTTTATACTACACATATCTTTCTTAATTTTTCAAACCTATCACCAGAATCTAAAGATTTTTTGTAGTTGTAAGTTATTATCACATTATCCTGTTATATTAACATTCATCCAACAACCATAATTTCTTTATCCTAACGCCTGCACTTTCATTTGTCTTTTCTGTTCTCTTATATAAATAAAACGAATTAATGTTGGCAGCACAATCAGCAACAGTGGCATTGCAATAATGAATCCGCCAATTACTGCAATGGCAAGCGGCTGATGCATTTGCGCGCCGGTGCCCATGCCCAATGCGATAGGCATTAATGCAATAATAGCTCCCAGTGCCGTCATCAATTTAGGTCGCAACCTGGTGGAAATAGAGTAGATAACTGCTTCATCCACATTATGGGACTGCTCAAAATTTTCGCGGAACTGCAGGAAGGTAAAGATGGCATTTTCACCAATAATGCCCACAATCATAATAATGCCGGTATAACTGCCCACATTCAACTCGGTGCCGGTAATGTACAGGCTTAGAAAGCTGCCAGCTACGCCCAGCACGGCAATAAACAGGATAGCAAAAGCAATCCAATAATCTTTAAAAAGGAATAAAATAACGCCAAACACCAGCAGCGCACCGGCAATTAGAATAATCAACAACTCATTGAAAGATTGTTGCTGATTGGCATAGTCGCCGCCGTACACAATAGTATAGCCCTGCGGCAAATTTACTTTTGCGGCTATCTGTTGTTGTATGTCTTTAATAGTGCTGCCAAGGTCCCGGTTTTCCAAACGCGCACTTACCACGCCCATGGATTGCATGTCTTGCCGCTCTATCTCCGCCGCACCGGGCGTTATCTGTACATCTACCAGTGAGCCAATGGGTTTTAATTGGCCATTTGGTAGAAAAACCTGTAACTGTTTAATGTCATTCAGCGTAAGATTTCTATTGCCCGGATACACCATCCTGATGTCGCTCATTTGATTGGGATCAAACACACTGCCTACCACATTTCCTTCCAATGCAGTTTGTAACTGGTATTGCAGATTGGCTGGCGTGACGCCATATTGCTGTAGGTTAATACTGTTTGGATTAATGTTGATAGATGGACCTGCAATGGTAATTCCATTAAATACATCGGCAGTGCCCTTTACGTTTTCAACAACATCAGATACTTGCTCTGCCAACTGATGTAAGGTATTAATATCACTGCCAAAAATCTTTATCTCTATGGGTTGAACAGAAGTCATTAAATCGCCCAGCATATCACCAATTACCTGTCCAAAATCTACGCGCAAGGCAGGCTGCGTGCTTTCAATTTGCTGGCGCAAATCATTGATAACATCATCAGTTGATTTGCTCCTGCTTTTCTTTAGTTCAATTAAGTAATCGCCGGTGTTTGGCTCAGTAATAAAGAAGCCCATTTGTGTGCCGGTTCTTCTTGAATAAGCCTCTACATTGGGGTTATGGATGATAATCTTTTCAATCTGCTGCAACATTCTGTCTGTTTCTTCCAGCGAAGTGCCGGGTGGCGAAGTATAATCGAGCACAATACTACCTTCATCCATCTCCGGTAAAAAACCCGTTTGCAGGTTAGGAAAAACGAGGATAACAGCAACAATCAACACACCCATAATGATGAAACTGATGAACGACTTTTTGATAAAGAAACCTACCCATTTTTGCTCTCTTACTTCATACGGTTTTTCAAGCTTTCTTTTTTTCCTGGAAAAGAGTAAATAAATAACAGGTAATAAAAGCCACGTTACAAAAAAGGAACAAACCAGGGTAATGATCATGGTATTGGTCATCACTTTAAAATAAGCACCTGCCACACCGCTCATCAAAATGAATGGCAGGAAGATAACAATGGTACTTAACGAAGAGCCAACCATTGCGGGGAACAAATATTTAATGGCTTTTTGTACGAGCATTAAAGAAGGCTCATCCGGATGTTCTTCGTGTGTGCGGTGTATCTGCTCTACCACTACAATCGCATCATCAATGATTAACCCAATGGCTGCAGCAATAGCACCCAGCGTCATAATATTGAGCGTTTGGCCAGTGGCATACAGCACAATCAAAGTAAGACATAAAGTAACCGGAATGGTAACCAAAATAACACTGCTCGCCTTGAAAGAACGGAGGAAGATAACGGCAATTACAATAGCGAGTGCAAGCCCAATCCACAATGCATCGGTAACACTTTTTACGGCATTACTTACAAAATCTGCCTGCACATAGTACGGTTTAATGGTAACATCTTTGGGCAAGAGATGTTGCAAATCTTTGAGCTTTTGCCCCATTTGATTGGATAAGTCAACTAGGTTTGCATTCGGTTGTTTGATGACCGCCAGCAACACGCCTTCATGCCCGTTCGCATTGATTTTTACATACTCTTTTGCCTGCTGAATGGAAACAGTTGCAATATCTTTTACCAACACAATACGCTTGCTGTTGTTACTCACTACGAGATTTTCCAACTGCTCTTTGGTATGCACCTGCGCATCGGTAACGGTGAGGTACATTAACCGGTAATCAGATAAATAACCATTGGATTGAATGAAGTTGGTATTGCTCAATGCCGTACTGATGAAGTCGGGCGTAATGCCTAACCTGTTCATTTTTTGCACATCCAATTCCAGCCAGTATTCTTTGGTTTTGCCGCCAATTACCCGCACTTCCGAAACACCCTGCACCTGCGATAAAAACGGCTTGATGGTGTACATCGCCAGCAGCTTCAATTCAATCGGCGATTTTGTTTTACTCTCCAAAGAATAGCCAATCACCGGCAGTATGGAAGGGTTCATTCTTTCTACTGTTATCTGCACGCCAGGCGGCAAATCATTTCTTATTTCATTGATCTTTGATTCAATGCGCTCATGCGCTATATCCACATTGGCATCCCAGTTTAAAAAGGCAGATAATTCGCAACTGCCACGGCTCGTAGTGCTGCGGATGGTTTCCAGATCGGGTATTTGTTTAATAGCATTTTCCAGCGGTCGCGTTACGGTTATCATCATCTTATCTACCGGCTGCTGACCAGCATCGGCAATTACTTTTATCTTAGGAAAAGTAATCTCCGGAAACAATGCCGTTTGCATTTTGGTATAAGCAAATGCGCCACCAAAAAGTATGATGATGATAACAACCGTTAATGGATGTTTATAGGTAACAAAAAAATTACGCATGGTTGTAAAAAGTGAAAGGTGAGCAGTGAAAAGTGAGAGCCCAATGGTAAAAGGTGAGATGTAAAAAGTGAAATGTAGTCTCATCTTTTGCCATCTCACTTTTCACCTCTAAATGATCATTTCTCAACTCGATTTATCATGTTGCTAAGCATTGCAAAACACTTGTTCAATTGTATTCCAATTTTTTCAATTTCACTAACGTTGAGATAAGATAAATCAATAGCTGTTTCTATAGCAGCATCTACTTCAACAATAGAACCTCTTGAAATTTCATAAAAACGATTTCTTTCAATAACAGATTTCCTGCTTGCACCTTCCGCAAGGTTTAACTTAACTGACAATGCCGCACGTCGTATTTGCGAGACCATATTAAATCTTTCTTCATCAGGCAACAGCTTTGTAATCGAATAAGCTTCTTTTACCAAAGAGCTTATCTCTTTATATACAGCAAGTTCTTTATGTTTTAAATTAAGTAACATGTCAATTGTTGTTTATGATTAGCAATTTGTTTAGGTGAAAGGTGGGGTGAAACGTGAGAGAAAATGTTTTCCCTCTCGCCCCTCACTTCTGCTTTCTCACCTCTCACCCTCTTCATCCTTCATCACTTTTACTTTCGCCGTATCTTCCAAACCATAATTGCCGGTGAGTAAAATATTTGCTGAATCGGATAAGGGCGGCGATACAATCTGCACTTTATCATCCTGCTCCAAACCCTTTTGTACCGGCACTTTTACAGCCGTAGAATCATTTATTAATTGCATAATCCAAAAATCTGTTTGCTCTTCATTACTTAACACAGCCGGCTTGGGCAATGTGGTTGCATTCGCCTGTTCTTTCTTCACGAGGTTCACTTTGGCAATCAGGTTTTCGGGTATTAGTTTATTGGTATTTACACTTAAAATATATCGTTCCGTTTGCGAAACAGAATCCACTACCGGCAGTGATGATTGAATGTGTGCAGGCAATATTGTACTATCGGGCAAATGCAATTGCAGCGATTGATTAAGTGGTAAATATTGCTTTAATTCATAAGGAAGGTTCAATATAAAAACAAAGCTTTTGGTGTCGGTTATTTCTGCTAACTGGTCACCGTCCTGCACATAGTTTCCAGCGGTGTATGTAAGTTGTGTAATGTAACCGCTGCCTGGTGAATTTACGCTAATTGTTCCGGTGAAATTAAGCGAAGAGTCAATGCTGTTGATGGTGTTGCCCAGTGCTTCCGCTTCTTTTGTTTTAATGACAAATAAGGTTTGTCCTTTTGTAACAAATTGTCCTAAATGCACATTCGACGTTTGCAGGTAACCATTGGTATTTGCCTTTGCATACGTCTTCAATAAATAAGCAGCAACCGCATTCAATGCTACCGTTTCCTGTATAGATGTTGTGGTTGGGTGTGTAAGCGTTACAGGCGTTATCGTTTCCACATTATCCTCCTCATCGCTTTCATCTGCTGCAGTATTTTTGCACGATGTAAAAGCTATAAAAAGAATACAGGTTGTTATAAAAAGGAGATATTTTTTCATCTTTTATTCCAGTAATTGATTTGCGTTATTATCTGCAATTTGTTAATAGTATTCTGTGTAATTACATTCCTTGCATTGAGGTAATTGTTGATGGCAATGATAAAATCGGCAATGCGCACATCACCCGTCGCTAATAGTTTTCCATTAGCCTGGATGAGCCCTTCCACATATTTCAATTGCGCCGTAGATTCATTAATCAGTTGCTGTGTGGAGTTTAATTGTTGCATCAATTGCGCTACCTGCTGATTGTATTGCGTTTGAAAAAAGTCGCGGTAATTCTGCCTTGTTTGCTCCGCAATATTTATTTTCCGGTGTTGCATTTTTCTTTGCCCGCCATCATAAATAGGTACGGTGAGATTCAGCCCGAAACTCGTTCCAAAATTTTTATAAGGTTGGTAAGCGAAAGTAGAAATATAGCCGGCATCCACATACGCGTTCAGCTTTGGCTTATAGTAAAAATCAATACGTGCCTGTTCGTTTTGCAGCAATAAACTATCTACTTTAAATTGCTGGTAATAAATAGTATAATCCGGCGGCAGAATTGTATTTACCTGCAGCTCAGGCGCAACCAGCGGTTGAACAATTGTATCGAAAATATCTGCCAGGTAATTGAGCTGTGCTTACTCGTTTTGCAACTGCACATTAGCCTGCGATACTGCTATTTTTTGCTGTTGCAGTGTTACTAAAAAAAGTAAGATAATCCGTTTGCCGGTACACCGCTGCCGATGTTAATTTCTTAAGAATGGTATCTTCTTTCTGCAGCAGGTCATACACTTCTTTATTGAACTGGTATTGTTGCCAGCTGCCATAAGTAGCAATATATTGTTGGGTAATAGATTTCTGCAAGTCCTGCTCCGAAATACGTGTAGCAATGCGAATGGAATCATTGGCAAGCTGTACCGCATTGTATTGATTTTGCAAATTAGCATTGCCAATAAACTGTTTGGAGGCAGTGATGAGTTCACTGAAATTGCCAACATTTGTAATTGCTCCTTCGTAGCCATAGCCATGTATTACGGGCGCATAATTGTTGGTGCTGCTGCCATTTACCTGCAAGCCATAACCGGCTCTGATAATGGCGCTATCAATGCGGTTGCTTTGAACCTGGGCAGCATAATCCTTTAATAAGGGACTGTTTTGAAAAGCCTGTTGTAAATAAAAATCAAGCGTTTTTTGTTGAGCAAAAAGAAAGGATGATAAGAACAGCAAACCAAATAATAAAACAAACTTATACATTCCTTTTTTGGCGCAAAAAAAAGCAAACGATTTTGAAGAAAAATTGAAGCAGGAAAATGTTTATTCTGCCGGTGTATTCAAATTCATGTTATTTTCTTCCTTGTCCTTTTTAAATTCCAGTTTCCCAAAGTGCCATGTAAAATTAAGCCCGACAGAGCGGAAAGGTATTTTGCGAATACCGGTAGTAGTAAAATTAGGTCCGAATAAATACGTTTGCTGCTCCACATATTTATTAAACGGATTAACAGCAGTCAATGCAAGGCTACCTTTTTTATTCCAGAACTGCTTACGTATTGCCATGCTGTACGTGGTGAACGATGGATACCTTCCCTGTGCTTCGTGTCTTGCCGAATTGAAGTTGCCAAAAAACTCAGCTGCCAGCGTATTGGTAAACTGGTAATCCGCATTGAGGTTAACACGGTAATTAAAGCTGGTAGTATTATATCCTTTGTCGATGGCATTAATAATGTGGCGGTGAAAAAAGAACAGGTTGGTTCTTACGCTGAATTTGGAAGTAACATGAATATCACCAAAAAAACTAACACCTGCATTTTTTTCAACACCAATATTTTCCCTCGTTGAAACGGCTACGTTAGTGTACGTTGAATCGCCTACCTGCAGAGAAGGATAATAGATAACAAAGGGCTGAATATCGCCATGATTTTCGCGATAAAATAATGTTGCCATGAAGGAGCCACCTTTGCCCAGGTCGCGGCTATAGCCTAATTCGTAACGGCTGCCAATTTCAGGTTTTAAGTAAGGATTGCCGGTAGAAATATTTTTTGGATCACTGGTATTGATATATGGATTTAAATCGCCATAATCCGGTCTTTCAATGCGCTTTGAATAACTTAGTTTCAACGTTTGCTTATCACTTAATTTCTTTGAAAAAAATATAGACGGAACCAGCGTGTTATAACCGGGCGTATTTACCGGCGCAGTTACATTGGAATAAAATGCATCTATTGCGGTACGTTCATAACGACTGCCAACTTTTGCATCCATAATTTTACCAATCGGGAAGCTCAGCTCTGCATACAATGCATATACTTTTTGATGATAGTTGAGGTTGTTGGATAATGAAGTATCAAACGAATATTTTGTATTAGCAACATCGTACATCAGCACATTGGAAGTGCTTGCAATGTTATAAAAATTCAGCTTGCTTCCAACGCCAAGTATAACTGTTTTTGTTATTGGTTGTGTATAGTCAATTGTAAGCTGCGACTCTTTTTCTTTGCCCGGATTGTTGCTATTGGTACCATAAAAAAGCAAATCCTGCGGCAGTAAGAATTGGTTGTTTGCTGCAGCCCTGAAGTTGTTGCCAACGCTGGTATTAAAACCTATTTCCAGTTCCTGATCTTCTTTTTTAAAGGTTCTTTTATAATTTATATCCGCATCTAAGCTGTGCTCTTTATAAACACTATTGATATTATTCAATGTATTTATTTGGGATACAATATCGCCCATATTTCCATCGGGTGTAACTGTCTGCGACTGGTTAATGAAGCCAGTTCCGGCATTGCCAAAATTATCAAATGAAAACGCACCTGAAATACTGTTTTTCTCTTTTACGGTCCAGTCAAAACCTACACCTGTTTCAAAGCCATGCCGCTTAAAATCGCTGGTGCCATCCTGTTGCAAATTCACCATGTTTTTTGCAATCGTATCAGCCGATAGCCTTTCTGACGAAGATGGTGTTTGCGCTTTAGGCCTTGTATTACCACTAAAAAATGCATTCACTCCAAAGCTTCCTTTACGTGCATTGAAATTAAAAGAACCATTTTCCATTCTTGTTCCCGCGGTTAATGCAATGCTGGTGTTAATGCCTTTCGCGGTGCTTTTCTTTAAAATGATATTGATAATGCCGCCCAATCCCTGCGCATCGTATTTAGCACCGGGATTAGTGATTACTTCAATGCTTTTTATCCCGCTTGCCGGTATAGATTGCAACACGTCGGTAATACTGCTGCCGTAAACGGTGGATGGTTTTCCATTAATCAAAAACCTGATGCTGGAACTGCCCGCCAGCTCCACATT
>Ga0068617_1000006_pt1 | contig 21574 bp, 18 predicted proteins | sample InSIn1SAF170_2_FD_77422 | JGI IMG/M metagenome (GOLD analysis project Ga0068617, IMG submission 77422) | Clean room microbial communities from NASA Spacecraft Assembly Facility at Jet Propulsion Laboratory, Pasadena, California, USA -... ...
AGCAGCGATCACTGCGCCACATTGGGATCAGTATGCACGCGGCACGATGGTGGGCATCACACGTGGTACCACCAAAGCACACATTGCCCGCGCGGCGCTGGAAAGCATTGCGCTGCAAACCCGCGATGTATTGCAGGCAATGGAGCGCGATGCAAATGCCTACATCGAGGAAGTGCGTGTAGATGGCGGCGGTGCTACCAATAGTTTACTGATGCAGTTGCAAGCCGATATTTTAGCGGCACGGGTTATTCGTCCGGCAGTGACGGAAGTCACCGCGCTGGGTGCCGCTTATTTAGCCGGTCTTGCCGTGGGCTTTTGGAAAAATATTACCGAACTCGAAGGGCAATGGCAGGCGCAACAGAAGTTTGTCCCCTACGGCTCCAGCAGCACGCGTGCGCTAACAATTGGCTGGGAAAAAGCAATCGAAGCAACACGTGTGTGGGCGCGTCTTCAACAACCAACAAATTAAAACACCCATGTCCCCATTTACGGCCGAATTGATCGGAACCATGTTTTTAATTCTTTTAGGCGATGGCGTTGTGGCCAATGTTATCCTGAAAGGCACGAAAGGAAATAATGCCGGGTGGATGGTGATTACGACCGGCTGGGCATTGGCCGTGTTTGTCGGTGTGGTGATCGCAACGCCGTTCAGCGGCGCGCACCTGAATCCCGCGGTCACCCTGGCCCTGGCCATTGTCGGGAAGTTTTCTTGGAGCAACGTCGGTTCGTATTTGCTGGCGCAAATTATCGGATCCATGTTAGGTTCGTTTTTGGTGTGGCTCGTTTATATTGATCATTTTAAAAACACGGCCGATGCAGACACCCAACTGGCCGTGTTCAGCACCTCGCCGGCTATCCGCAACCTGCTGTTTAATTTGCTGAGTGAAATTGTGGGTACGTTCGTGTTGGTTTTTGTCATTTTTTACTTCTCGCCGGCCGAGATCACTTCGCAAAAAACACTAATAGGACTTGGTTCGGTTGGTGCGTTGCCGGTCGCGTTTTTAGTATGGGCGATTGGACTTTCACTCGGCGGGACTACGGGTTATGCCATCAACCCCGCACGCGATTTTGGTCCGCGCATTGTGCATGCCCTGCTGCCGCTGAAATCAAAGGGCAGCAGCAATTGGAAGTATGCCTGGGTGCCGGTGCTTGGTCCGTTCATTGGCGCAGTGATCGCTGCTGTCTTGTACTTGCTTTTGCAGAAATAAGCTTTTTCAAAAGTTCATATTGATTTTACAATCATCGAGATGTTTGTGATCTGTAATGTTTCTCACTTATCATGCTGATAGTTCGTTACCTCAGTACAGGCTGCGGAAGCATCTCAGAAAGGTGCAACATCAAACTTTTTCAAAAGTCCATACTATTCTACAATTATCAAACTGTTTATCAACGTTCTTACTCTTAGTGCTGTCATGCCGGGCTTGATCCGGCATCTGCTTGTAGCTTCTTTACAGATTGCAATCTTCCTTACTGTTTATCTTTTCCCACCTTTTGTCTTGATACAAAAGGTGGGGCCAAAAAATCAAGGCAAACCCAAATGGCTCCGCCTGTTTTGCCGGCCCACGCACAGTAACACCCAACTGCTTTCTGTAGCAGTTCTGTATTTATTTAGATGAAGCACGAGTGATTAAAGGATATAACTTTTTCAAAGGTCCATAGTGTTGGATAATGCAAGTGCAACAAACTGTAGGCGCTGTATCCCGCTTGCCTTCTTTAAAGCAATATCATTCATTAATTCACGCGGGATAAGGCGCACAACGATTCCATGTTTTTATTGCTTAATGGTAGTATCACTAATCACAGCAACATCTAAAACAATCTTGTTAATTCTCCTAATCCTTAAATCCACGGTTCCAAGTTTTTGAAAACCTCATACCACATATAAAACCCTCTTAAACTACAAAACCCAAACGCATTCTGTCATTATTTTTGCACCATGAATTTACAGTACCAGCACCTTTTGCCAGAAGATTTTGCACCGGAAAGCCGGGTGTGGATTTATCAAAGCAGCCGTTTGTTGACGTTAAGTGAAGCCTTGGAAACCGAAGAAAAGCTGCAGGCATTTTGTGCGGACTGGCACGCGCATGGTGCTGGCGTAAAAGGATATGGCAATCTGCTGTTTGGCCGCTTTTTGGTGCTCATGGCCGATGAAAGCGAAACAACGGTGAGCGGTTGCAGCACCGACAGTTCCGTGCGTTTCGTAAAAGCATTGGGACAAGGTTTTAGTGTTGATTTCTTCAACCGGCAACAGTTGGCCTTTGTGGTAAAAGATAAGATTGAAGTGCTGCCGTTGAACCAGGTAAATTATGCCGTTGAACACGGTTTTATAAATGGCGACACCTTATACTTCAATAATGTTGTTACGACAAAACAAGCATTGGAAAATGGCTGGATTATTCCGGTAAAACACTCCTGGCTTGCGTCAAAGATTAACGTGGCCGCTCCCTAGCATTTTATCCCGGTCTACATATTTTTAAACACAAGTCTTTCCACACAACTTGTGCAGGTGGAAACGCGGCAGTTGCTATTGAAAGGGTAAACTTTTTCAAAACCCCATACACCAGGCATCTGTGACATCCTGTCAGACAGCGTATTTTTCTCATTATCTTTGCAGCCAATTTTGAAACATGTTAGAGCTACCAACCAAAGTGCATGATGAAGCGCGGCAAGGCGAAGCGTACGCGCCCTTTGCCGGTGATGGGAACGCATATAGCCGCCACTTTTATATTGAAAGCTATGGTTGCCAGATGAACTTCAGCGACAGCGAGATCGTGGCGTCTATTTTAGGTGATCATGGCTTTGGAGCGACGCGCAATTTTGAAGAAGCCGATCTGATTTTATTGAATACCTGTTCCATCCGGGAGAAAGCCGAGCAAACCGTGCGTAAACGCTTAACCGAATTTAGAAAGTTGAAGAAATACAAACCGCAGGTGTTGGTGGGTGTGTTGGGCTGCATGGCCGAGCGGTTGAAGGCAAAATTTCTGGAAGAAGAACAGTTGGTGGACCTGGTTGTTGGTCCGGATGCATATCGTGCGTTGCCGCACCTGATCGAAGCCGCGGAAAGTGGTCACAAAGGTGTGAATGTGCTCTTAAGTCGTGATGAAACCTACGCTGATATTGCACCGGTTCGGTTAAACAGTAATGGTGTAACCGCTTTTGTATCCATCATGCGGGGCTGCAATAATATGTGCTCGTTTTGCGTGGTGCCGTTTACGCGTGGTCGCGAGCGCAGCCGTAATGTTGAAAGCATTATACGCGAATGCGCGGATTTATATGCTTCCGGTTATAAAGAAGTCACGCTGCTGGGACAAAATGTTGATAGTTATTATTATACACCAGAAGCCGATGGCAAGCCGGTAACGTTTGCAATGTTGTTGGAACGCGTCGCACAGATTTCGCCGGAGTTGCGCGTACGTTTTTCAACTTCCCATCCGAAAGATATCACCGATGACGTGCTGCATACGATGGCACGCTATGAAAACATCTGCAAATACATTCACCTGCCCCTGCAAAGCGGCTCTACGCGCGTGCTGCAACTAATGAACCGCAGCTACACTCGCGAGTGGTATATGGCAAAGGTGGACCGCATCCGCGAGATCATGCCTGACTGTGCCATCTCCTCGGATGTGATTGCCGGTTTTTGTACCGAAACAGAAGAAGATCATCAGGATACACTTGGCGTGATGAACTATAGCAAATATGATTTCAGCTACATGTTTTTTTACAGTGAGCGTCCCGGAACCCTGGCACAACGCCGTTATAAAGATGATGTGCCGGAAGGGGTAAAAAAACAGCGGTTGCAGGAGATCGTCGAGTTGCAAGGAAGGCTTTCACGCGAAAGTAATCGCCAGGATGTAGGCAAAAAATTCAAGGTGTTGATTGAAGGCGCATCTAAAAAAAGCGACGAACATTGGATGGGTCGCAACTCGCAAAACAAAGTGCTGGTATTTCCAAAGGATGGCTATGAATTAAAGCCTGGTGATTATATAAAAGTGACGGTGACGGACTATACGCAAGCTACTTTGTTAGGAGAAATTGTTTCATAGCTACAACGGTTTAGGCAACTGCAATAAAATTACTCGGAATACAAGGATAGCTGCGATCTAAAAGAGATAAAGTAATGGATTTACAAAGTATAAAAAACAGATTTGGTATCATTGGTTCATCACCCGCGCTCAACTATGCCTTGCAGGTGGCGGTGCAGGTGGCGAACACCGATCTTACTGTTTTGATTGCAGGCGAAAGTGGCGTGGGCAAGGAAGCGTTTTCACACATCATTCATTCGCTTTCGGCGCGCAAGCACAACCCGTTCATTGCCGTCAACTGTGGCGCCATACCGGAAGGCACAATTGACTCGGAATTGTTTGGTCATGAAAAAGGTTCCTTCACCGGCGCGGCCGACAGCCGCAAGGGTTATTTTGAAACGGTGAACAGCGGCACTATTTTTCTCGACGAGATCGGCGAAATGCCCTTAGGCACACAAGCCCGTTTGTTGCGTGTATTGGAAAGCGGCGAATTCATCCGCGTGGGTTCTTCCAAGGTGCAAAAAACAGATGTACGCGTGATTGCGGCAACCAACAAAGACCTGCTGCAACTAGTGGAACAAAATAAATTTCGGGAAGACCTGTATTACCGTTTGAATACGGTTCCCATTCGTGTGCCGGCGCTGCGCGACCGCAAAGAAGATATTCCCTTATTATTTCGAAAGTTTGCCGTTGATTTTGCCGAGCGTTACAAAACGGCTCCGGTGCAGTTGGATGATGAGGCGCGACAACTGCTTATGAATTATCCGTTTCCCGGCAACGTGCGCGAATTGAAAAATATTGCCGAACAAATCTCCGTGCTGTCTATAGAAAAAACCATAACGGCCGCGCAACTTCAAACATTTTTGCCGCAGCAAACCGGGAATCGCCTGCCGGTGCTGGTTGGCAATAACAATGGGAAAGAAGGGCACGAATTTGCCAGTGAACGCGAGATTTTGTACACGCTTTTTTTCGACATGAAAAAAGATGTGACCGAACTGAAGCGTTTATTTTTTGAGATGCTGCAAAACCCGGCAGCCGTGCAGCAGGACTCCCGCTTTGCGGCCGATGTTAAACAACTGCAACCCATGGAGCAGCCAACCGCGCCCATGCTTTATACACCAGCGGCAGCACAACCGCAACCCGCGATGATTCACGAACCGATCCATGAACATGAAGAAGTAGATGAAAGCCTAAACATCATGGACAAGGAAAAAGAATTAATTATAAAAGCGTTGAAGAAACACCGGGGCAAACGTAAAGACGCATCGGCCGATCTGGGCATCAGTGAACGCACCCTTTACAGAAAGTTAAAAGAATACAACATTGACGAATAAGGTTCTAATTTCGAAGAACGGATCAGTGGTTAAAACGCATATGGGCTTTTGAAAAAGTTTAATTATTTCTGGTATGCGGGAGCAAGTAGGGCATAACGCAAGGAGAATAAAATAGCAAGCGTAATTTGATAACTGGAAAAGCACGATGAGGTTTTAAAAAGTTTGCATTCAACAAGCTCGCAACTCGCTTAAATCTACCAATCCTGTTCAGACACATGCGGCAATTAAAAAAGTTTTTCTTACCGGTTTTGTTGGTTGCAGTTGTTGCCATCACAGGCTTCAATAGCTGCGGCGTATACAGCTTTGCCGATGTTTCTATTCCGGACAGCATCAAAACAGTGCGCATCAATTTCTTTGAAAACCGCGCACAGTATATCAATCCACGACTGGCGCAGGCCCTTACCGACCGCGTGCGCACCCGCATCAGCAATCAAACCAAACTGACGCTCACCAACAACGATAATGCGCATTACGATATTTCGGCTGTGATAACCAATTACAGCGTGAGCACGTCCGGCATCAGCGCCAACGAACCCGCGCAGCGCCAAGCTTCCATGAACAACCTGAATGTAGGTGTAACGGTAACGCTCCGCAACCAGTTGGCCGGCGGCGAACCGCAGGAGTACCAGGTGAGTCGCAGCTTTCCGTTTGCCGCTTCGCTCTCTTTGCAGTCAGCCGAATCGAAGTTGCTGGACGAGATCGTGACCAACCTCACTGATGATATTTTTAACCGCATTTTTTCGAACTGGTAACGCTAACTTGCAGCTATGAGCGGTCGTATGGATGCCTTGGCACAAGTCCTTTTTAACCAACCTTCTTTAGAAGATTGCAGCCTGCAGCAGGTAGATTATTTGGCGCACCAGTATCCGTATTTCAGCACCGCGCAATTACTATTGCTCCAAAAAGCGGAACGGGACTCCGAAGTGTATAATTACCAGTTGCAACGCACTGCTTTGCAGTTTTCCAATCCGTTACAATTGCAATACGCGCTGCACCCGTCGCTTTTTGATACAGAAATGCCAAAACAGGAACTTTTTCAAAACCCCATATCAACCGAAACTGACGTAAAAGCACCGCAAGACGAAGTACCTGAAACCGGTATTGCTACAGTTCCTAATAGTGAAATAGAAACGACCGCTGTAGCAGCACAGCCCGAACCAACACCGCAACGCATCGAAGCTTCCGCGGCACCGAAAGCAAAAGCGGCGGCTGAAGCAGCGCCGCTTGCCTTTGAACCATATCATACCGTAGATTATTTTGCATCGCAGGGTATCAAGCTGTCGCAACAGGAAGCCGTGAATGATAAACTGGGCAAGCAACTGAAAAGCTTCACGGAGTGGCTGAAAACCATGAAACGCCTGCCGGAAGTGGTGGCGCCGCAACACACCGATGCGGGAAGCGAGCGCAATGTAGAAAACCTGGCGGCACACTCGCTGGACACACCGGACGTGGTGACCGAATCTATGGCGGAAGTGTGGCTGAAACAAGGGAATAAAGAAAAAGCCCTGGACGTTTATAACAAATTACGTTTGCGGCTTCCGGCGAAAAGTGCTTATTTTGCCGCCAAAATCGAAGCGTTAAAACAATCCTGACATGACTATTTTATTTATTATACTGATTATCCTGGCCTCTGTGATCCTGGGTTTGATTGTGCTGGTGCAAAACCCCAAAGGCGGTGGCCTGGCGGGTAACATAGCCGGTTTCAGCAACCAGTTTATGGGTGTAAAACAAACAAACGATGTACTGGAAAAGGGAACGTGGATTTTTGCTGCCCTTATTGCCGTTTTGTGCATCACCTCGACATTTTTCATCTCTGGCGGCAAAGAAGTAAATGACCGGTTGGATAATATTGGCGGTGCCATCCCAGCCCAACGGCCGCTGAACCCGGCTACCACCACTACCCTCCCGGCGCCTTCTGCAAACGATTCCGGGAAAAGATAAAATCATTTTATTGTTTTATAAACCCTGTCTGCTGGCAGGGTTTTTTATTACTTTGAGGTCTCTATGAAAAAGACTGGGCTTTTTATTTTGTTGTTAGTGGTGGTGCTCGTGGGTGCAGGCGCGTGGCTTTTTTTAGGTCCGGGCACTGCCTTTTCCGGTAAGAACAAAGCTCTTTACATTCACTCGACTGCAGCTACAAAAGGCGCGGTTCTGGATTCGTTAAAAACGGAACAGATCGTTGCGCATGAAGGGCTTTTTGAATGGCTGGCCAACCGCATGGACCTTTGGAAAAGTATCAAACCGGGTAAATACGAGATTGCGCGGGGCAGCAGCTTACTTACTATCATCCGCAAACTACGCAACGGGCAGCAAACACCGGTGAACCTGGTAATAACCAAGCTGCGTACAAAAGAAGACCTGGCGCATCTGGTTGGTCGCCATTTCGAATGCGATTCAGCTCAAATGATGGCTTTTTTAAATAGCCCGGATTCGCTGCAGCCCTTTGGTGTTGATACGCTGCAAGCCATGACGGTAGTTTTGCCGGACACCTACACGTTTTTCTGGAACACCACGCCGGGTAAAATTTACAGCAAGCTTGCGGCAGAATCGAAAACATTTTGGAACGACGAACGCAAACAAAAAGCAGATGCTTTGGGATTAACTTTTTCAAAAGCCTATATCCTCGCATCTATCGTGGAAGAAGAAACAAACAATAACGCGGAGAAAGACACGATTGCTTCCGTGTATTTAAAACGCGTGGCGAAGGGCATGCCGCTGCAGGCTGATCCAACCATCAAATTCGGTTTGCGCGACTTCGGGCTGAAACGCATTTATGAAAAGCACTGGCGCGTGCCCACACCTTACAACACTTATTTAAACAAGGGATTGCCGCCCGGCCCCATCTGCACGCCTTCAAAAACCACGATTGATGCCGTGCTCAGCGCGCCGCAAACGCCGTACTTTTATTTTGTGGCCAATAAAGCTTTTAACGGCACGCACGTGTTTACGACCAACTATACGGATCATTTGCGGTATGCAAAAGAATACCAGCGATCGTTGGATAGTCTTATTCTGGCCCGTAACGAAAAAGAAGAAACGCAGTAGCTATGCGCGACCATTTTAAACGGCGTCTGATGGCGGCTTCGCCCGTTAAAACCGTGATCCGGCAAAGCAAGCACACGTTTATTCCGGGCTTCAGCGGCTTTTCGCTGTACGAGATCTGGCAACCATTCCTCAAGCAATTGCAGCGCACCAATTTGTTTGAACGCGCGGCTGGCATTTCTTACAACGTCGTAATGGCGATTCCGCCAACGCTGATTTTTATTTTTACACTCATCCCCTACTTACCCATTTCCAAGTTGTTTATTCAACAGTTGTTTTCCATCATTCGCGATGTTGTTCCCGGGCGTGAAAACAACCGCGCCATTATAGGGTTTTTAGATGATTTTATTCACCGGCCGCGCAACGGCTTGCTGTCCTTTGGTTTGTTGTTGGCGTTGTTTTTTTCCAGCAATGCCATGATGGGCGTGCTACGTTCTTTTGACCGCAACTATGAAGGCTTTTACGATCCCACCGGCTGGCAAAAACGCAGCGCTTCCTTAAAACTGACGTTACTGGTTTTTGTGTTGTGTTTTATTTGCGTTTTATTGCTCATTGCCCAAAGCAATGTGCTGCGCTGGATCGGTATTGAAAGTGCCGCGTTGCGCCTGCTTATTCAAAACCTGCGATGGGTAATTATTTTGCTGCTCGTGTTTTATTCGGTGTCTTCCATTTACCGTCACGGACCGGCACTCATAAAGAAATGGCCTTACATTACACCGGGCTCCATTTTCACCACCACACTGATGGTGATTGCCACGTTCCTGGTTTCCTTCTGGGTGAATCATTTCAGCAACTACAACAAGCTGTATGGCTCCATCAGCGCGGTGTTTATCCTGATGGTTTTGATCTATGTCAACTCACTCGTGATCCTCTTGGGCTTTGAATTGAATGTTACCATCGCCGGTTTGAAACGCACGAAGCAACAAACTTTTGATGATTGGGTGAGTTGAATCTTGCACGACCGTACTTCTACGGCACATGGCAGGTACAAGCACCTATTTATTTCCTTTGTTTAAAGAAGGTCTTATTTATTCTTCTTTTATCTCTACATTTAACAGCCTTCTGTAAAACCATCCTAAGATCCTGGCCCATATAAACGATTGCCGCACCTTACTTAAAACCCTGTTTTCTAAACAGGGTTTTCCTTTTTATACCAACCTGTTCCAACGTGTATATCTGAACTTTTTCAAAACCCCATATGTGTTTACTGCGCTTGCACAACAATTGTAGCCGGTTGCAAACCCGTAGCATGCGCAGTCAATGTGATCGCTCCTTTTGCGCCATTAGATTGCAGAATCGCCAGGGCTAACCCATTCAGCGCTGTGTGCTGCGACGCTTTGAACGACTCATGGCTGGTGGGATCACCACTATCCACGCCTGCAATAAACCCAGCGCCATGCACTTGAAACTGCACTAAATTATCGGCATCCGGAACCATGACGCCATTCTTATCTACAATTGCTGCGGTAATAAAGGAAAGATCCCGGCCATCGGCTTTTATGTTTGCGTGGTCAGCTTTTAAAATAATTTTTGCCGGTGTTCCTGCCGTAGTTATTTGTTTGGTCAAAACAGTTTTGCCATTCTTGCGTGAGATGGCACGAAGTGTTCCTGGTGCAAACGGCACACGCCATTTTACATGCAGGTCATCGCCGGTTTTTTGTTGCACGCCCAACGATTTGCCGTTCAAAAAAAGTTCCACCGCATCCGCATTGTTATAATACGCCACTACATCAACCGTGTCGCCCACTTTCCAGTTCCAGTGCGGGTAAATATGAAGCACCGGTCCACTGGTGAACAAACTTTGATACAAGTAATACACATCTTTTGGAAAGCCGGCCAGATCCACAATCCCAAAATACGAACTGCGCGCCGGCCACGAATATGGCGTGGGCTCACCCAGGTAATCAAAGCCTGTCCAGATGTACATGCCGGAAACAAAGTCGTTTTTCAAAAGCGCTTTCAGCGATTCTTCATGCGTAGAACCCCACGGGGCGCTTACGTTATCATAAGCAGAAACGGTGAATGTGCCGTTGGGATTTTGAAAGGGAATGTCCCAACGCTTTGGCCAGCGGCGAATGGTATCAAACGGCACCAGGTCGTAATAGCCGCGTGTCTCCAGCGCCGAAGTGCTCTCCGTAACAATCAGTTTTTTGCCCGGCCACATATTCAAAAAGTTCGCCCAATCCTGGTGGTGGTAATTGTAACCAACCAAGTCAAACGCATTCGACAAAATCAGGTTGTTCCATGTACCCACCTGATCGTTTGCCGTTGTTATTTCACGCGTGGTGTCCAAACTTTTCACAATACTCACCAACTCGCGCGCAATCACGCGTCCAGCGGTATCGCCCTTTGCAGCATCGCCACCCTGCTCGGGAATTTCGTTGCCAACACTCCAGATAAAAACGGATGGATGATTGCGATCGCGCAGCACCTGGTCTTGTAAATCTTTTTTGTGCCAATCGTTCCAATACAGATGATAATCGTATTTTGTTTTTGCTTTCGTCCACATGTCAAAGGCTTCATCCATTACAATAAAGCCCATTTTATCACACAGGTCGAGGAGTTCCGGTGCCGGCGGGTTGTGCGACGTGCGAATGCCGTTGCAGCCCATGCGTTTTAAAATTCCCAATTGCCGTTCTATCGCTCTTGTGTTAATTGCTGCACCTAACGCGCCCAGATCATGATGATTGCAAACGCCTAAAATTTTCAGCGGCTTGCCATTCAAAGAAAATCCATGTTCGCGATCAAAGTTGAACGTGCGAATGCCAAACGACGTTTCATAGGTATCCACAACCGTTCCGTTGGAAATAATTTGTGTGACGGCTTTGTATAGATACGGTTTTTCAACCGACCATAATACAGGATGCGCGATGTTGAACGATTGAACGAGCATTCCAGACGTATCCGGGGCAACATTTCCCTGCGCACCTTTGGTTATAACCTTTTTTTTCATCGGCGTCATAGATCGTGGTCGTTAACGTAAACGCGCGTTTCGTTGCATAGCCGTTGCGCACGTCCGTTTGCACCTGCACGGTTGCAGATGAAGTAGAAACTTTTGGCGTGGTAATGTACGTGCCCCAATGATCCACATGCAGTTTGTCAATAGTTGTCAACCACACATTGCGGTAAATGCCGGAGCCCGAATACCACCGCGAGTTTGGCTGATCGCTATTATCAACTTTCACTGCAATCACATTTCTCGCATTACCATAGTTTAAGTATGGTGTTAAGTCGTATTGAAACGAAATATAACCGTTAGGCCGCACCCCCAGTTCGTGCCCGTTGATCCATACGTCGCTATTGCGGTACACACCATCGAATTCGATTAAAATAGTTTTGCCTTTAGCACTATGGGGTATTGAAAAAGTTTTGCGGTACCAGCCAATACCACCAGGCAATGCGCCACCACTTGGTGTTGCGGGATTGCTTTCGCTAAACGAACCTTCAATGCTCCAGTCGTGCGGCAAGTTGAGCGTGCGCCAGGAAGCATCCTGCACATTCGGCTGCGCATACGACTGCACACTATCTAATTTAAATTTCCAGCCGGTTGTAAAAAGTACCCGGCTTTTTTCCTGTGCCTGGCTATTTTGAAATACGATCAAAAAACAAAGGAGCAAACAGCAGCAACTTCTTTTCATAAATACTTTTTTCAATCGTTACAGTAAACTTTTTCAAAACCCCATACCATACGTTACAAGTGCAGCCGCGTGTTTTATGCAAACAACGCGTGGAGCAAACGTTAATTCATTTTACAAGCAGTGTCATGATAGAATGCGGCAAGCTTGATGTGGCAGCGGCTTTCCCCGCGATCCACAACCGGTAATCCATTTTCTGATCGGTGTCGTTCATCGCAACTACAGCCAGTGAACCGTCAATATTTTGATACGCTGTTGTCTGCAATACATCGCGGTTGGAGGATGCGACAATGCGTTTAGCACCTGGGCGGATGAACTTTGAGAAATGACCGATATAATAATACGCATTTGTGTACAGCAGTTCCCCTTTTTGGGTGTCGGCATGTATAGGCGCAAAGCAAAAATTACCGACATGATTCGGGCCGCCCTTTTCATCCAGCAATACGTTCCAGTCGGTCCAACCAACAGTGCCATTGTTAAAGTCGCCGATCATGGAACGGCCATAGCGCTCACCTATTGACCAATCACCGATACGAGCGATGTCAAATTTTTCCACACAGCCTTCGGTAAAAATCAAGTTTGTATTGGGAAAGGTTTCATGTACGCGCTTTTCATTTTCAAACTGCATCTTGCTGCCCGTCCAGGTTTCGTACCAGTGGTAACCAATGCCCCACACATATTTTGCTGCCGCAGGATCGTTCAGTACCGTGCTGGCCCGTTGGTACATCAGGTCGCGGTTATGATCCCACGCAATCAATTTTTTACTGCCTAGTCCTTCCAGTTGCAACGTTGGTCCCAGAAAGTTTATAATGAAATCACGCTCTTCTTCGCCGGTGTAAATGCACGATTCCCATGTTTGCTTCGCCATGGGTTCATTCTGTACGGATAAGCCCCAAACAGGCATGCCTTCCTTTTCATACGCACGTATAAACTTCACATAATAATTGGCCCACGGCTGCCAGTATTCGGCTAACAATTTGCCACCGTGCAGCAGGTCGTGATTGTCTTTCATCCAGGCCGGTGGGCTCCACGGGCTTACGAACAACGTAAGTTTTCCACCCGCCGCTGCCATCGCTTGTTTGATGAATGGGATTTTGAACTTCCGGTCGTGCGTAATATCAAACGTTTTTAAACTCTTATCGTTATCGGCAACATAGGTATAGCTATCGCTGGAAAAATCGCAGCTTCCAATATTGGTGCGGGCAAGCGTATACCCAATGCCATTCTTCGGATCGTAATAGGCACGTAAAAATTCCTGCTGTTTTTCTTTCGGCAACTTGGCAAAGGTTTCTGCAGCGGCATCGGTCAATGCGCCGCCAATACCTAAATGCGTTTGAAAAGTGTGCGTCGGGTCTACAAACACACAAACCTGCGTTTCGAACGGCTGACCGAACTCCTCAAATTGCAGGCTGTCGGTTTTTGAAAGCCGGTAATCGGTGTTTTGCGCCGTTGTGTAAACGATCACGCTTTTGCCGGCAGCGGAAAACAAGCCAACCTTATTTTCTTTTGGCGCAAAACCAGCACCTGCAAACAGCAGCAAAACGATCAATGCTTTTTTCATTGTGAATTTTTATTGTATTTGTTTTTACTGTTTTGTTGTGCTGCAGTTGTTTGGTTGAACCAGATATAATTCAGTTCGGGCGCACCGCTTTTTACATAAATGCGCAGGTGGTGCGCTCCCGGTTGAAAATACAGGTCGTTTAGATGAACAGTTTGCCAGCCATTATTGCCGGCATGGGCTTTTGAAAAAGTTGTTACTGCACCAGCTTTTCCATTTATAAAAAGTTGCAGTGTTGCAGCACTGTCCGTTTTCACGCGCATTTCCAGGTTGTATTTGCCTTTTCCAGGTACGTTCAAGGTGTATTGCAACCACTCGCCCGGTTCCATCCAGGCAACGTTAAACCCATTCATAATAGAATCGGTGCAGGATTTTATATCCACGCCATCGTTGCGGTAAACCCGGCCTCTATTTCCAACACTGTTTTTCTGTGTCGCCACATGAAAGTCTGCGGTGTCGTTGTCGTAGTAGGCAAAGCCGTTCCGTCCCAGGTCATAATCAACAGCAAATACAACTAAACCTGGTCGAAGTATGTGTTGCTTGAACGGAATAGCAGTTGTGTCGTAAACCTGCCGGAACATGGCATCAATCACATCTTTGTGCACGATAGTATTTTCTATTTTTGCGGCGGTTGCCAGTTGTATCAAGGCGTTGAAAGCCGCTGTAGCAGCCGGCTTGGACGCTTCGCCTTTCCAGTAACGGAGTAAACTTTTATAGCTGTCCGGCGCTTTGATCTCAAGCGGATTGTTTATGCCGATCTTCTTCAACGGCCACCATGCCCAACCAATGTGATGGCTTTCAAAAAGTGAGATGGCATCGGTAAACCAGACATTGGAATTTTCGCCCGACTCGCCGCACCAGATTGGAACCTTGTATTGCTCGCGCAGTTCTAAAAACCGGTGTATAGATGCGGTATCATTGCGGTTCCAGTATTTATGAAAACTCACCACCATATTGCTGTCCCAAAGCGGGAACATGCCGTTGTAGTTATTGCCCCAGCCATTGCCTTCAATGATGAGGATATGGTTTTTATCCACTTCGCGAATGGTACGCGTTAGCTCCATGTACAACTTTTTCAAAGGCCCATTCCCTTGTTCGGCTAACCCGTTTTTGTCTGCGGGATCGGCAAAGCCCCAGTTCGGTTCATTGATCAAATCGTAGCCGCCGATCCACGGCTCGTTTGCGTAGCGCTCCGCCAATTTTCGCCATAACGCAATCGTTTTTTGTTGTGCGGCTTCACTTTGCCAAAGCGATGGTTTTGATGTGTCGCGATCTGAAATGGCGCGATCATTTCCTTGTCCGTTCGGTGCAGCGTGCAGGTCTAAGATCAGGTATATTTTATTTGCCTTACACCATTGCAGCAAGCTGTCCGTCAACGCAAACCCTTTTTCGAGCCACGTGTTTTTTCCAGACTGGGGTTCTTCATCAACAGGCAACATAAAAAGGTTGTAATGCATGGGCAGGCGAATGGAATTAAAACCCCAGGCAGCTAACGAATCCACATCACGTTTACTTACCGCGTTTGCAAGCCACGCATTATAAAAGCTGTCCGTGCGTTCGCGACCAATCAGCTCCTTTATTTTGGTTTTAATTTCTTGTTGCGTGCCGGCAATACCGCCGAGTTGCAGCATATACGGCTCCTGCAGCATCCAGCCGCCCAGGCCAATGCCGCGCAATAGGATTTCTTTTCCGCTCTTGTCTATAATGCGGGTTCCATCTGCCTTTAAAAATCCCTGTGCCCAGGTGGTTTCAATGCTGAAAAATAAAAAGAGAACGAAACATGAGGTTTTGAAAAACATGCCGCCGGATTGTTTGCCTTAAAGGTAAGACGTGGTGCAAACATTCGCATTGGTAAACACGAACGCAACGTCGCGCTGGTTGTGTTGCTTTCGGTACAGCAGCCGTGCGCTTTCTACCAAGTTTTTCAAAACCCCATAACAGCCGTGAAGGCCAAAAAGTTATTTTGATGTAAACACTTTCACCCAATCCACTGTCATCGTGCCGGTTTGAATTTGTGATGGATCAAAGTTGGTAAAGAAATTACCGCCGACGGCTACGTTCAAGGTGATGCGTTCCATTTTGCCAAACAGGTCCGGAATATATCCGCCGGTAGTTTTTACTTCCACCACTTTTCCATCAAGATAAGAGGTTAATTGATTTTGCGCCCACACCATTTCGTACACATGATAACACTGCGTGAGGTCGGCGTCGGCGGTTATATATCCGACAGCATTGCGCACCACGTTTCGGTTGGCTGTTTTGCCAAAAAAATAGTTTGTTTGGTATTTTGTGGGTTCCTGGCCGCGGGCTTCCAGAAAATCAATTTCTCCTTGCGTGGGCCACGGATCGCCATAGCTCCAAAAGGCCGGCCACATACCATAACCTGCCGGCAATTGAATACGTGCGCACATCCGCACTTTGGGTGTAGTTGCATTTGCCGAAACATTGGTCTTGCATTCAATACGTCCAGAGGTATAGTTGAAGGTCTTTTGCGTGTTATCGGAAGGCGTTGTCGCACCGGTTACGGTTTCCTTTTTCGTGGTGATGGTCAGCACGCCATTGGCAACTTGCAGATTGGCTGCCTGGTAATATTGCAGTTCGTTGTTGTAAGCGCCACCCGTCCAGATATTCCATTTCGAGAGATCGCCATCGGTCGTAAAATTATCTTCAAACGTTTTCGTCCAGCCGCTGTCTGTAAGTGCCGTTTCATTCAGATCGTAACCACATATTGTAGTCGCAACCGCAGGCGTTGGCGTGGGCGAAGGCCGCGCTGCTGCAGAAATACGCGAGAGCGATTGTGCTTTTTGCACGTCTGAAACATCGCGCTTGCAGCTAAAGCAGGCAAGCACACTGCCACTTACGAGAAGGGATAAAATGATACGATGCATACGACGGTTTTATAGATGTAGGTTAAATGTAACGAATCGCTTTAGCCTGTACAAAAAAATAACACATACATCTTCACGATAGCAATGCAGTTCTTTGTATGCAACAAACTTTTTCAAAACCTCATAGCTTATAGTTGCCGAATGAATGTGACCTTATCCGGGAGTACCTTCGCGTTTCGCAATTGATCTTATTTCTTCGTTCACTTTTTCAAAAGCCCATTCGTTATGGCAAGTGTTTTAGACACGATCGGCAATACGCCGTTGGTACAGTTGGAGCGCCTGAATCCGAATCCGGCGGTTACCGTTTTTGCAAAACTCGAAGGCAACAATCCTGGTGGCAGCGTAAAAGACCGTCCGGCACTCAATATGATCCGCAGCGCGCTGGAGCGTGGCGACATAAAAAAAGATAGCAAACTGATTGAAGCTACCAGCGGCAATACCGGCATTGCAATGGCGCTGATTGCAAAACTGTTCAGCCTGGAAATAGAGCTGGTGATGCCACAAAATTCCACCCGCGAACGTGTGTTGACGATGGAAGCGTTTGGCGCAAAAGTTACCTTGCTGGACGGTATCGAAGCCTGCCGCGACTATGCGGAAGAAAAAGCCGCCACTAAGCATTATTTTTTGCTGAACCAATTTGCAAATCCCGACAACTACCTGGCGCATTACAAAACCACAGGCCCGGAAATCTGGAATGATACGAACGGCACCATTACTCATTTTGTAAGTGCGATGGGCACCACAGGTACCATCATGGGCACGTCCATGTTTTTAAAAGAAAAAAATGCAGCGATACAAATCATCGGTTGCCAGCCTACGGAAGAATCGTCTATACCGGGTATTCGAAGATGGCCGGCTGCCTATTTACCCAAAATTTTTGATCCCTCGCGCGTGGACCGTGTGATGGATGTGTCGCAGGCAGAAGCAACGATGATGACACGAAAGCTGGCCAATGAAGAAGGTATTTTTGCAGGCATGAGCAGTGGTGGTGCGGCAGCGGCCGCGTTGCGGCTGAGTGCGGAACTTGAATCGGGCGTGATTGTGTTTATTGTGTGCGACCGTGGCGACCGTTACCTGAGCAGCGATTTATTTGCTGATGCCTGATGTGTCTTCTCCTTCCGTCATTATCGAAAGCAGCAAACTTTTTCAAAACCCCATGTCGGTATTGCTTTTGATACAAAATAACACAGTAGCACCAGAGATATGCGTATGTCTGGCAATAACGCATATAAAGATTGGAAAAGGATTTTGAAGAATTAAAATCAAACTATAAAAGGTTATGGCAAAAGAGGATGCAAATGAATGTCCGGTACCAAATGGCACCCTGGTGGTGATTGGCGGAAAAGAAAATAAAAGTGATCAACCGCAACAGAAAACAGAGCCGGAAGATTATGTGCCCATGGAGATTTTAAAAACTTTCATCGCCCTGGTACGACGTAAGGAACCGGTGGTTGAGGTTGTTACATCGGCCAGCAGCGAGGGTAAAGAGTCGTTTGCGGAGTATAAGAAAATTTTTCACCAGTTGGGCGTTCAGCAGGTCGGACACATTCATCATACAACGCGCAAAGAAGTATTGGACGACAACCTGGAAGAACGCCTGAATGCCGCGCATGGAATCTTTTTCAGCGGCGGCGACCAGTTGCTGCTGACATCCCTTTACGGCGGATCGCACTTTTTAACGCGCTTAAAAGAACGCTACATCTCAGAAAAAATCATAATTGGCGGCACCAGTGCCGGCGCTATGGCCTTGTCTACACCAATGATCTACGCGGGGAATAAAGATGTATCGCAAGTAACAGGTGAGATAAAAGTGACAACGGGGCTGGAGTTTTTAAAAGATGTATGTATTGATACCCATTTTGTAGACCGCGGCCGCTTTGAACGTTTGGCTCAGGTTATCGCCAGCAATCCCACATCTATTGGCATCGGCATTGAAGAAGATACGGCTGTGGTTGTACGCAATGGAAGAGAAGGCGAAATTATTGGCAATGGAACGGTTATCGTTATTGAAGGTGGCGACATTGATGCATCGAACGTGCAAAAATTCGGCAACAATGAACGCATCACCATCCGCAATCTCCGGGTAAGCATTTTAGCAAAGGGCGAAAAATACGATATCCCGCAAACAAATCCGCCGCATAAATAAATGCTTTTTACAAAGCGGTTTATACAGCAACTTTTTCAAAAGCCCATACTTACATCTGGTATGGGCTTTTGAAAAAGTTTAGTAGGCGCGGCTTTATTTAGAAGGACTTCCGGCATCGTTTTCCGGATAAATAGAAACCTGCAGCGGCTGGCTGCTGGTGCGCCAGCCGCGGTGCATGCGTTCCGAATTAAACGCAAAGCCAATATTCCCTTGGGGATCTACGCCAATCACACCCATATCGCCCTTCACTTCTTTGCATTTTCGGTGAATCAGGAAATTGCAGGCATCCTGCAACTCCAGTCCTTTATACTCCATGATTGCCGATACCTGAAACGCGGCGACATGCTGTATCAACACTTCCCCATCGCCTGTACTCGATATGGCGCACGTGTTATTATCGGCATAGGAGCCCACACCAATCATGGAGCTATCGCCAATGCGGCTGGCCTTCTTGCCGTCTAATCCGCCGGTTGATGTGGCGGCTGCCACGTTCCCATCCTTATCCAATGCAACCGCGCCAACGGTGCCGTGTTCTTTCCGGCGCAACTCTACATCCGCAGCTTCGGCCGGCGAACGGTGTTGTTCCTGCATGGTCTTTTCATATTGTTCGTAATTGTATTCGGTAAAAAAGTAGGCATCGGGCCGCATTTCAATATGAATTTGGCGTGCAAAAGATATGGCACCCATATCACCTAAATAAATGTGCGGCGTTTTTTCCATCACCGCCCGCGCCAGCGTCACCGGGTTTTTTACATGATGCACAATCGCCACCGCGCCACACTTTTTATCTTTTCCGCTCATGATCGATGCATCCATTTCCACTTCCCCATTTTCGTTCAGCACCGAACCTTTCCCGGCATTAAAAAGTGAATTGTCTTCGAGGTAATTTACCGCTTCTTCTACGGCATCCAGGGCGCTGCCGCCTTCTTCCAAAACGCGATAACCCGCCTGTACGGCTTCTTCAATTCCCTTTTTATACCCTTCGATATTTTGCTTTATTTGCTCTGAATCAGGTCCCGCGCCGCCATGTACGGCAATTGCAATAGTTGGCATGTCTCGTCTTACTTGTTATATGGCTGTTTTAAAAAGTTGATGCGTTAACTGATGACGCTCCTGGTGCTGTTTCAGCCGGTTGCATACGCCCACGACATTGTCTACAAATACAACCGTGAACGAGTTGGGCGTTGCGGTTTTCACGACGTAATCTACAGCTTCCAGTTCATTGGAAACATACGATACTTTCTTGTCTGGCGCTACCCGTTGAATACCCTGCTTCAGCAGCGAGCCGATTTCCAGTTCGGTGCGCCCGCGTAAATCTTCATCCATACGGATAACAATGTCATCAAAAATTTTTGCGGCCTCTTCTGCCAGTGTCACGATATCTTCAGCCCGGCGGTCGCCTATGCCTGCAATGACACCACGTTTTGTTGTAGCCGGCAATGCTTTTACAAATTCACCAAAAGCACGCAAGCCATGCGGGTTGTGTGCATAATCTACCATGATAGTGAAATCGCCAAAATCAAATTCATTCATGCGGCCCGGCGTAAGCCCCACCGAATTTTTGAAATTACGCAACGCCGTGCGGATGGCCGTGACACTGATGCCGGCACCATAAGCCGCCAGTGTAGCACCTAACACATTTGCTACATTAAACCGGGCTGCACCATTGTACGTGATGGGGATATTTTTTATTTGATCCACGACCACCATTTTTTTATCCTCGTACATGATGATATACCCGTCCTCTAACACTGCAGCCAGACCACCTGCCTCAACATGTTGCTGAATGCGTGCATTATCGGAATACAAGGAGAAGAGCGCCACCTTGCTTTTTACATTTTCCAGCATGGCATACACCCGGTCGTCGTCTGCATTTAGCACCGCATACCCATCCGGCTTTACCGTTTCCGGCACTACCGATTTTACACGCGCCAACTTTTCCAAAGTATCAATGCCATCCAATCCTAAGTGGTCTTCGGCAACGTTCGTCACCACAGCCGCATCGCATTGGTCAAACCCTAAACCCGAGCGCAAAATGCCGCCCCGCGCGCACTCCAGCACGGCACATTCTACGGCCGTATCGCGCAGCACCACCTGGGCTGAAGCCGGTCCGGAACAATCGCCCTTATACAACAATTCTTTATTCAGGTAAATGCCATCAGTTGTGGTATAGCCCGTTCTGTAGCCGGCTTGCTGCACTATGTCTGCAAGCAGGCGTGTGGTAGTGGTTTTACCGTTGGTTCCGGTTACGGCAATGATGGGAATACGTCCTTTGCTGTTATTTGGGAAAAAGCATGTCCACAATCGGTACGGCAACGTTACGCGGAATACCGCTGGTAGGTTGCAGGTGCATGCGGAGACCCGGTGCCGCATTTACTTCGATGACCGCACCACCACTTTCTATGATCGGTTTTGTAAGATCAGGCGCCATTACATCAATGCCGCAAATGTCCAGATTAATGATGCGGGCAATGCGTTCGAAGAGAATAATATTTGCCGGATGCACATCGTCCGTTACGTCTTCGGCCGTACCGCCCGTGCTTAAGTTCGCCGTTGATTTTACCCAAAGTTCCTGCCCTGCCGGAAGTACACTTTCAAGTGTCAGTTCTTTCCTGGACAGTACTTCTTTGGTGTCTTCGTCTATTTTGATTTTAGATAAAACCTTGCAATGGCCATTTCCACGCCGCGGGTCTTTATTCAACTGTTCGATCAGTTCCGCAATCGTATGAACACCATCTCCTGTTATAGCTGCCGGTGTTCGCCGGGCTGCCGCAACAAATTTAAAATTCACCACCAATAACCTGAAATCGCGCCCTACAATAAACGACTCCACTATAACATGTTCGGAATAAACCTTGGCACGTTGAAACGCGGTTCGCGTACAGTTTAGTGAACGGATATTTGTAGTAGCGCCTTTACCCTGGTTGCCATCCAACGGCTTTATCA
>Ga0068617_1000007_pt1 | contig 20457 bp, 13 predicted proteins | sample InSIn1SAF170_2_FD_77422 | JGI IMG/M metagenome (GOLD analysis project Ga0068617, IMG submission 77422) | Clean room microbial communities from NASA Spacecraft Assembly Facility at Jet Propulsion Laboratory, Pasadena, California, USA -... ...
TACTTTACAACTCATTTTGCGAAAATTTTGGGTTTAAAGTTGTGGGTGAAGAAGATGTTTCAAAATGTTGTACTTATTTCATTAAATTTGTTGACAGACCCATAATAACTGGTCACAATTGACCAGTTGAGCTGAAATTTCGTATGTAGATAATTTTTATATCAAGGAAGAGCCCTTTGTACTTCACAACTCATTTTGAGAAAAATTAGGGCTTGAAATGATGGATACAAGGGAGGTTTTCAAATTGGGTACTATTTCATTACATTTGTTGACAGACCTACAGCTCGTCATAACTGACCATTTGAACCGAAATTTCGTATGTGGACCAAATTTATATCAAGGAAGGAACTTTTGTACCTCACAACTTATTTTGAGGAAATATAGGGCCGTAAATAGGGCCGTGCAGGGTTTTTTAATTTTTACAAATTTTGTACACATTTAATCAAAATCTACTCATTTCATTGATTTTTTTACCTATTGCAATGAAATAAAGATAATGTTTCAAACCGCATAAAAAAATTTCAGTATTTCTCGAGATTGAAAAAACCATCGAAAATTTGTCAAAACGGCTAAATATCACATTTCAATAACTTCCTTAATATTCAACCCACACACCGCATTAATGGCTCATTTTAAAGTGCTCGAAAAATCATTACGATTTGATTCTGTCATTTTTTCGATGAAATGCATAGTTTCTGTAGAGTCTTTTCGATCAGATCAGTGATTCGATGAACTTGGTCTATTGTTGCATATTAACTTTGAAATCCGAGTTAATAATCCGAAATTATTATTATTTTTTCATTAAGAGTGAATTTATTCTCTTTAATAGCAGTTTTTCAAATAATTTCGACATGAATGACAGAAGTGATATTGATATGCAAGACTTAATTTGATTAGCTGCCTTCCTTGATTTCGGTAGCATAATAACATCTGCGAATTTCCAGCAATCTGGTACATATAATTAAACATATTTTCTCGAATATCTGGTGTTGTGTAATCATGCAATTATGGGACTTTCAAAACTCCTCCTACGCAACGAATATTAGCAGCCCGCATGGCGCCTAAAGAACGAGCAATTGTCTAGCTTACGACCTTCACTGCACGACGCGACGTTTTAAATGCAACGACAAGACGATGTCGCATCTCTTCCTCGACGCAGGTTGTGGCGACCAAGCGCACAAAATTCGAAACGATTACGATTCCTAAACGACCCATGTGAGGACTGTCTAAGGTTACTTCCTCGTCCAAGCTTACTCCTGGTCCTTTATTCATAAACGCATCGTTTCTAGGGCGGTTTGTCTACGGTGAAATGTTGAAACCCAACCGATAAGCCACTATTTTATTCGCAGCGTGAATTGTGATGGCGGTGTTCGGAATCTGTTTTTTTTTCTAATGTTTAATTTTAGAATTACGTACAGAATTATTTATTGATATATCTAATAATCAGGTAATAATAAAATACTAATTATCCGTGTTACAAGCGAGTTGCTTAGAGAACGGTGAGCTGGCTTATTCGGCAAATGTGTTGACCTAACTATATATACAAGCATATCATATTCCGGATAATTATTAAGAGATTTATTCTGTAAAATATTGGCGGGGTTTTATGTGATCATTTACCTGTAACTAAAGTGTTGCTTTATTATTTGCAGATCTCATCGCATTTTCCAGCACAATGCATCTCTCAAACATACCCAGCCTAAAAGGCGACCTTCTGAAAATGTATATAGAAAATCAGGTAAGTCAATATTGGCACGGCCAGCTCTCTAGATTATATAAATACTTGACTTCAAATAATGTATATTTTTCACATCTTCTTTTCTATATTCTACTAGTTGTCTTACAATATAAATATATCGAGAAACTTTTGGAAGCCCAGCTGTAACTATGCTGCAACTGATGACGTAGAACTATGTACATTTAGTATAATATTATTTTGGGTTTATTTATTTATTTATTTAGCGTACCACATATAAGTTGTATATACAAAGAAATGTTAAAACGTTGAAGTTACAAATATATTTAACTGATTCTCTTGTCTCAACTAGGAAATTAATTAGGTTGCTTCTGACTTCTCTTTGGCCCCTGTGATTTTCTTGCCAGGAGATCTAAAAAGATTGTCTGGTGCCTCTTGTGCTCGTTCGTTAAGCGTTACCCAGGGTGCGTGTGTAGTATTATACAACAAACGCGATCTAGCCTTACACCCATTTGCAGTTACATATTTATATATTATAAATATGTAAAATGTTAATTAATTTTAGAATCTTGTGAACGACAGTTGAATTTGACTTTTGCAAATGTCGAATTTATTATGATATTCAAATTATCTACTTTATGTTATGACTGTAACATGTTCCTCCTTCTGCCTCTTTCTTATTTACTTGGACTTAGATTTTCGTGTTTTTCCAGTTATACTTTATCTCAATTTTTATTTTTATATTTAGACCTTTCTCAAACATAATTTTATCGGGTCGAATTTAAAATTTTTATTTATTTCCAAAAGACTGCCTCCTCTTCGCATTTCTTACTATTTATCCCTTCCGGACTCATCTGGTGAAGGATCTATTTGGTTGTATGTAATTAAATTGATTATAATATTCACAGAAGTTTAACAATACAGATCACGCTCTGTCATTATATACGTGTGTTATACTAGCTGAAGTACTTAGCTTCGCCTGGGTTGAATTTCAGTTTGTATACCCAACAGACATAAGTAAAACATTTCTTGTAAATTTCAATATTCTTTTGTTATATTTTGGGGTCGCCAATCCGCCTATGCGTTTTACTGGGTTGCTCAAAAGTATTGGTGAAAAATTCAGGAGCATACATAGTTATGTGTGTTGAACCAGTTTTTTCTTATGGAAAATTTTAGATATTTTAAAATAAAAAATATAAATTTAAAAAAAGTGGTCGAATTAATTATTTTCGTTCTAATCAAATAAACAATATAATACTGGGTCAACTCGCGGTAAAAGTTAAGCTGCTCAAAAGCATGTAGGCTCCTAACTTTCTTTCTATTGAACAGATCAAATATTTTGAGACTTAAACTTTACACTGAAGCTAACGAACTTATCATTGCTTCATTATTATTATAGCGAATTACATATCTTTGTATAACGATTTAACACATGCTGATTGGGAGTTACCGCAGAATGTAGCCGATGTTAACATTGCTGTTGAGAAATTTTATAACAAATTCTATGAGTTACTTGACATCCATGTTCCTATTTATGAAAACTTTAAACGTAAATATCCGTCGTGGTATACTAAAGATATTATTAAACTGATCAAAGATAAAGCTAAAGCTCACAAAAAATTCAAGACAACTAATAATGTATCGCTATACCGAGAATTTAGTAGATTAATACTACTTACCAAACAAAAAATTATTGATGCATATAATCATTACTTGATTGAAGTTCAAGCTAAATTAATAAACGAACCAAACAAATTATGGAACTACATCAACAGTAAAAATCAAACCACCAGAATTCCTGGCACAATGATTTATACCGGTGATAAATGTGATAAATCTCAATTAATAGTTAATGCCTTCAGCGACTTCTTCAAAAACGCTTTCACGCAATTAAATAATATGGAAACTGAAAAGGAAAATGGATTTGACTTTCAAATTGATCAAAATATATTAACATTTATAAGCATCGAACCTTTTTCGGATAACGAGATTTTGGAAGCAGGGAAAAAATAAAAGAACTAGTTGACGTCAGGACCTGACAAGATTCCGTCATTTTTACTAAAAGATTGTTTGAGTATTCTGCTCACTCCTTTAAGAAGTATTTTTAACTTAATCTTGAAAACATCTGTTTTTCCCACTAGATGAAAGATTGCAAAAGTCTGCCCCATACATAAAAATCAAAATCGAGCTGAAATTATCAATTACAGACCAGTTTCCATATTAAACAACGTAGCGAAGATTTTCGATACAGTCATATACGTAGCTATAAAGAACAGTATCTCTGAGCATCAACACGGATTTATGACTGGCCGATCAACAATTAGTAATCTAACTGTGTTTTCCCAATACCTGGTGGAAGATGTAGTATACACTGACTTCTCAAAGGCCTTCGATAAAATCAGTCATACCATACTTCTCAAAAAATGTTTACTTTTAGGCTTCAATAACGCATATATTCAGCTTTTAAAATAATATTTCCAAGAATGAAAACAATACGTATCTTACAATGGATTAAACTCAAACGTTTACACAACGACCGGTGGTGTTCCTCAGGGGTCCAATCTGGGCCCACTTTTGTTTGTAATCTTTATTAACGATTTGTGCACCACTCTAAAATGTGATAAACTGTTTTTTGCGGATGATTTAAAAATGTATGCTTCCATCAACTATGTAGATGACTGTATCTTTTTACAAAAGCAGTTACAATTATTACACGTTTGGTGTCAGAAAAACTTATTATAATTAAACATTAACAAATGTAAAACATTAACATATAGTCGTAAAACAAATATTATTAAATACAGATACATGATCAACAATGTAACATTGGAAAGAACAAACAACATAAAAGACTTAGGAATTAACTTTGATTCACAAGTAACTTTTAACATTCTTATTAGTTCTACAGTCACCTCTGCGTATCGTACATATGGCTTTATCATTCGCAACTGTAATCAATTTTCAATCCAAGTGTTAAGTACATTATATTTCAGCCTAGTGAGATCAAAGCTTGAATATGGATCTATCGTGTGGAACCCAATATACGATCAATACAAATTAGCAATTGAGAAAGTCCAAAAAAAATTCATAAAATTTCTATTCTTCAAAATTGACGGTCAATATCCTGAGAAAGGCAGCAGCTATCATTTAATGTTAGAAATATTTAAATTTACTTCTTTAGAAAAACGCAGGACGCAGCTTTCAGTTTTATTTTTATACAAGTTATTAAATAACAAAATTTTTTTATTCGGAACTTTTATCGCAAATTAACATTACTGTACCTAGAATTGTATCAAGACAAACTTCAATTTTCACTTGTAAAAGAGCTCAATCAAATTTGTTATCGAAAGCGCCATTAAATTTTATGTGTAAGAATGCAAACAAGCTAGCTGATGTTTGCGATATTTTTACTTGTAGTGAAAGTCTCTTTAAGAACATTTGTATTGCGTATCTCTAATTGAATACTATACTATGATGAACTTATAAATTATTATTATTATTATTATTATGTTATTATATCTAATTATTTATATATTAATTTGTAATTTAAGAAAATTGCTCTGTAAATGGTTATCTGTTGGGCAATAAAGCTATTATTATTATTATTATTATTATTATTATTATCATTATTATTATTATTATTATTATTATTATTATCGTTGTTGTTGTTGTTGTTGTTGTTGTTGTTGTTGTTGTTGTTGTTGTTATTATTATTATTATTATTATTGTTGTTGTTGTTGTTGTTGTTGTTGTTGTTGTTGTTGTTGTTGTTGTTGTTGTTGTTGTTGTTGTTGTTGTTGAATATTAAGTTCCTTGATACATAATGCTCAATTTTCATAATTTTATTGTAAATGTAATTTAGTAAATTGTTTCCAAAAATCATGTTCTTCCGCTGACCCAACACGGCTCGTTAAAGGTAGGACAGAAACTACTAACCTTCTGCCGTGAAAAGCTGAGTAGTCCAGAGCGTAAGATTGTAATCAACTGACAGATATTTATATTTAAAATTTGAGATAGCATTTGATCAAGTTTCTTATAACTATTTGCTTTATGAGTTCGATGAATTACGGTATCCGCGACAAACTGATAAACTGTCCCTGCTAAAAAAGTCCGATGTTTTGTTTACATCATCCCGGAGACCGCACTCCAAATAATGACTTGTATAGGCAAATTTTTGATATTTTGGTTACATTATTGTTATTTTCGTGGGGATCTCTAATGTATTGTAAAATCAGATACAGCCAATGCTACTCGCTAATAATGTAACAAACAGACAAACAAACAAACATATCAACAAGCAAGCAAGCAAGCCAGCTATCAAACAAACAAACAAACAAACAAACGAACTAACAAACAAACAAACAAACAAACAAACAAACAAACAAACAAACAAAAAATAGAGTTTTTCCTCTTTATAATATTAGTATAGATTATAATACTATTTATATAATTGTGATTTAGAGTAAAAATTATTCATAATTAATGATCAATATTATCAACTTCCATCGTCGTAGTCTCATTCTGGCCCATGGAATCAATTTGTTCATTTGCGATGTTTTCTTTCACGATATTTTCACATGCCTGACAGCTCAGACAGCAAATTAGCTGGTTGAAATAGACTGGAGCCGAGTTTAACCGAACTGCGCGAAAAGCGTGTCGCATGACGCACTTTACCTACCCATTCTATACCCGCCAATACAGCAACGAAAGACATAGTTCTATGTCAAGAATGTATTCAACATATGTTGGGAGGTTACTTTACTTTATGTTCTATAGTTCTTAACTAAATGCAATTACGATCTAATAGTTCCATTACAATAACCGTATAGTGGTATTAGAAATTGAGCACTTGAAGATACTAATATTGTATTGTAGTAGTTATGACTAAAATTGTATCTTTTAGTGCTTCTTTGCTTTATACTTATATGATAGAAATGCTACGAAGTTGTATAATACAACATTTATTTATTTGTTTTCGATAAATTGATTGTAGGGTATGATATTCGCGTAATGTGCCGGTGCTGAGGGTTTTGGCTGCTGAGGATGAGGCTGTTGAAAATCTCGGAGCTGCTAGACTCTACGTTGACTGATATTTCGATGTTCTGGATCGCTGTAGATATAGTGTCTGTGCTCGGAGTAGTGCAGACTGATGTTCCGGTCATTCTGTTCAGAGCCGCTTGAGGATTGATGATTGTAGTTGAGGTGCTCAGGGTTGATTTGGCCGAGGATGAGGCTAGGTGCAAATCTCAGGGCTGATCTGTATTTACACTGACTGATACTTCCGTTACTCTGGATCGCTGATGTTGTCGTAACGTTGATAAGTGGCGTATATGTTCGCTTAAAAATGGCATATTTCGCGTACTGTAGTTGAAATCAACTGCATCTGATGTATATCCGCATCTACCTTTCCTGCTTTACCGACGTGCACCCAGGAGAGGGGGTGAACGCGGCCAGCAGTCACCACACGGGCGAACGTTTCGTCATTCCTGTAAGACATTTCTTTTTCTACAGTTGAATCTGGCGACACTCGCCGTAATGCGTAAGGCTGAAGACACAAAGAAGGCAGGTATCTGTTTTCAGATTCCTGCAGGCGGTTACCTACTTTGATCCGCGCCGATCTGCGCTGGTTAATGGCCATAATAAACGTGTGTGAAAGCTAAAAACTTACCAGTCGCCATGTCTAGCTCAACGGATGATGACATATTTATTTTCGAAAGTTCGGGATTAAAACTAAAATATAAAGTTACAAGTGTTCATGCTATTAATCGTGACAGAAAACTACATGGCAAATGTCATCATTTGTTTATATAGCTAAAGAATGACGTAAACATTTTTTTTTTCAATATTCCAGAATATACTAAATAAAGTAGAACAGCGTTTATACAGAAAGTTGGTGGTGTAATTGGCATCGCCAGCCTATTTTACCAGAAGAGAGGCTTGTTGTGACTATCAGGTCAGTTAATTATTGTTTTATTATACAAAATATTATTTATCTATATATGGTTTTATTATACATATTGAACATATTATGTAGTATGCGTTATAATAATATTCCTCATTGGAGCAATGATTGCAGAAGTGAGTACCGCCCAGGGGATCCCAGCTATTTATATTTTTTTATATTTGTGTCAGTAATATAGATTCTGAATAAGCTTCGTCAAGCATTTGCGGTGACCGGCCTCTATCAATTTATTGGTACCACCCTGGAGATCGACATATTTAAGAAAAGTGGATTTGAGAAGATACAGAAGTGCAAGGAGATGTCCATGGTGATTGATATACAAACTATTTAACTAAATCTTGCACGCGGCTTCGAAATGATAATAATCTTATGTGCTATTCTTCTAACATGTGATATGTGTGATGTAGATAACCTTCCTCTTTCGATAACAAAGCAGACTGTGTCGAAGCTCTCGAAGATTCCTGAGAATTTGTACTAAATATGGATTGAGTGTCATTATTCTCCTCATGTATAGGTTTTATTATGTCTCTCAGGGTAGATACGTTTTTCTAAATGCTAGTGGTATGTCTAGGATTCAACATATCTATAAGTAAAAGTAAGGATTAAAAACAAGGCTATTCAATGATTTATTTGTATGTCCCGGATCTCCTGAGCGTGATATTGAAATTTTGCCATACTCTACACCAAACTGGTCTCTCAGATACTTCCACTTTTTCAGTTTAATTTCTATTCATAAAAAAGCAAATTGTTTGAATGTGCAGAATTTCTATTGCAATAATTATCATTTATTGCTGGTATTTAACTACTGGATCTTCATTCAAGACTCTTGCATTTACTTTTATAATGGGAGCATCTACTATAGGAAAGGTCGTTGCAGAGACTGCCATAGTGTTGTGGGATGAATTACAACCATTACACATGCAAAGACCAACAAAATATATTTTTAATGATATAGCTAATGATTTTTATCACATTTGGAAATTTTCTAATGTTATTGGTGCAATAGATGAAAACATGTTTGGATATAATATTCTAAACATTTAGGATCTATGTTTTACAGTTATAAAAAGTTTTATTCAGTTGTTCTACAAGCTGTTTAGGATGCTAATTACAAAGTTATTACAATTGACATTGGAGGTTATGGGAAGCAAAGTGACGGAGGAACCTTTAAAGCTTCCGATCCTTACCAATTAATCTATTACAAACAATTAGGTATTCCAGGGCCCAAATATTTGCTTGGCACCATAACAAAGTCTCCTTATGTATTCGTAGGAAATGAAGCATGCCCACTTCTTATAAATTTATTGAAAACTTTTGGTGGAAACAGCATAACGATTGAGCAACACACGATTATCTAAGCTAGAAAAACTGTAGAATGCGCCTTTGGTATCTTACATTACAAATGGCGTTGTTATAGCCTGGCGGTGGGTCGCTCAATTTGTTATTTTAATTCTTTTCTCTTCTCACTTCAGTGCAATTTATCCGCTTAGTTTTATTCGTCTGTGAATTTTTCATATGTGGGGCCTGTTCACACTCAATTTTCTGGTCTGATTCTCCGCTGGTTCTCCTAATTGGCGACGCCTAGGCGGTTCCTCTTATCACTCTAATCGATGAGTTTAAATATTTTGCTGAAAGACAGTCAGTCACCACATGCGCAGGGCGGTTTAGAAAAGGAAAGGTATTCTTTCTATTTAACGTGGCGTAACATGAGACTGCGTGAATTGGCATCTCCAAAACCAGGGATAAGTCCTATTGCGCTTAGATCAGCCCTTAGTATCTGATTTGATGCTGCACTGGAAAATAAATAACTTTTCATTCGGGGACGCACGGTCGGTTCGTCGAAGCGTCTCCGAGTCCGGGGAAAAGCCACTGAGAAAGAAGCGTTAATTTCCCTACGGGAGAGGAAGAGACCGCGCTGGCGAAAGTTGAAGCGTTCGTGCTCATTGAAACACTTATGTTGGGTTGACGGGAATTTTTGCACTTACGAAATCTCACGGACTAAAACGAGACCTGCTTCAAATCTGTCGTCAGCCCTTCTCGCCCACAGCCTACGTGACCACCAAAGCAGTACTAAGACTTTATTTTCTGTTGTTTTCACCCCTTTTAACCAGATAATCCGTGTCAAGCCATTTATTGGATTGAGCAAGGACGCCCCACGCCGCGCCGGGGTAAAATCAGACTCCGCCTTTACAAATACCTTAAATCGGGCTTCAGTGGCACTTTCGCATCCAAGTCGACCGTGCGCGCGCGACTCTTATCCAAATATGATTTTTTGCGGCTCTGACCACAGCAATATATTTCAATTAACTTCCACCTGAACTTTATTACGCGTACCGCTGTTATTTTTCACTAGTTAAGCGAATAATCCCCTAACAGACGCAGCTTCGTCAGCTAAGGCTATCGCGGAGCACCGGGAGACGCGAGGGGAAGATGACTTCCCACCCCTTGTCCGCAGGCTTGCTTTTTCAAAAATACGAATTCACATTTCGCCAGAGGAGAGAACTTTTTGATCAGATCCGGTGCGGAGACGTCATGTGTCGCGTGTGCGTACGGTGTTTCCTGTTCCCTAGTCCATCGACGAGCTCAGACAATCAACTCAATCTGCATAACCTGAGAGTGCGGTGTTGGCTTCTCGACTTTTAGCGAGTGAGAGAACGCCGAACTCTTTCTTAGCCTACACTTAGTGTACACCTGTCGATCTCGCTATTAGCGAGAACTGAGTTGCGCTGAACGTAGATGTTCCACCTGGCGACTACTCCTGGAGTATTGAGTCTCGTTTCTGCGAGGCGCCCTTGCTCCAGGTACCTATCTTCCCTTGTAATTAGTGGACTAACGACGCCTTCGCTTTTAGAGAGTGACGGAACCGCGAAGTTGAAGTAACCCTTCCGGTACCAGTAATCCCGTCCCAACCGTGCACGTTTGGCGGTTGGACCTGCAGGATGCAACGTCGATCCCGTAATAAGACTAAGTTTCGCAACCCCCACCGTCCGGTGGGGGAGTAGTCCGGTACTAATTACAGGTACGTGCTATCTCGAAAGCCTCCCTCTTTCTTTTATGGCCTGCCGCGACCACTGCCTTGGTTAGACCGCGGCTAGTTCCAGTTTTAGTCTCTCAGTTATGACACTCCCACCCGTAATTATTTTCTCCAGTATCATCCATGAAGGTCGCCTATAAATTTATATACATCGAAGAAGGTTTTCCTTTGCAAGCGCTAGGCTTCCTGATTATTATTAGTTTATTTTCCCGAATTTTTGATAGGATAATTCAAATGTTCCTGAATTAGATTTTCTTTATCATCTTCTAGGTAATATTATTTTTGATTGTCATTAATTCTTTTAATTGTCATTTGTTATTTTATGTCATTTGTGATTTTTATTGTAATTTATTATTGTAATTGTCATTTGTGATATTGTTATTTATTATTTTAATTGCCATTCATTATCTTAATTGCCATTTATTATCTCAATTGTCGTTTATTATTTTAAGTGCCATGTATTATCTGAAGTGTTATTAATCATTATATATGTCATTTACTATTTTAATTGATACTGATTAGTTTAATTGTCATTTATCATTCCAATTGACATATGATGTCTTAATTGTCATAAATTATTGTGATGGTCAGTTATTATTAATTGTCTCTTATTATTCATTATAATCACTATAATTTATTATCGCTTTTGTTATTCATAATGATCATTTATTATGATCACCGTCATTTATTATTACCTTTATTAATCATTATGTTTATTTATTATGACCACCATCATTTATTATCACCTTTACTGTTCATCATCATCATTTATTATGATCACCATAATTTATTATTATCTTTATTATTCATCATGATCTTTGATTAGGATCACCATCATTTATTATCACCTTGTGCGTTCGTCTTGCCCCTCCCCAAGGTCATGTGAATAGATGCCTTTCCAATCTCCGTAGTATGACGAGTTTTGGAACAAGCGCTACCCACCAATCTCCGCCGAAGGCGAGTTTTGGAAACCGTCATAGGTACTGCACCTTGTTTAGATCCGGTCTTCGCCCTAGGCGATTTCGAGAAAACGCAAATCCCTTCAATATCTGCCATGTGCGAGCTTTGGAAACCGTACTAGAGACTTATAGTTTAGATTCAGAGTAGGCGTGCTCTGAAAAGCGTGGGGTTCTCCAATCTCTGCCATGTGCGAGCTTTGAAAACCGTTATACGAACTCCTTTTGCTTATGTCCGGATCGCGTCCCGGAAACAGGGTGAGGACGTAACACTAACTCACAAGACCTAACTGTCATGTCGACATCTTATTTTGAGCGTATTAATAAATGTATTGAACTAACAAACTGTCTTATTTACCCTAACCACTTTCGTTGAACTTTAATAAAAAAAAAATCATCTGAGTTGAACACAACGTAAGAAATTCAAAACTAGACGATCACATCACTTTTCTTCATGGTCCTCTTGTGCCTGACTGCAGCAGAGGTTGGAACGATCCTACCGGAGCTGCACCCGCCTGTATAAATACAATGGTGAAACTGCTTTTGAAGTAGATTAGTTAAGACAGCAAAATACGACGCGTGGTGGTGAAGTTGATTACTGATCTATGGATACATTTTTAATAGGGTTTAAGCAAGAATTGGACGATGGCGAAGTTTCAACACGTTTACAAAAAGCTGTTCCAATAATTAATATAAGAAACTATTTGGAAAATTATTTTAATTTTCGATTTACAAGCACTGAAATTGATAGTGAAGGAAGGCCTGTGTGCGTTGTTTGTTCTAAAACTTCAGCGGCTGACAGCATGAACCTAACAAATTGAAACGACATTTGGAGACTGTTCATCCTAAATAAGTGAAAAAATTTCAGAAGTTTTTCGTTACGAAATTAAAATCTTTCGAAAAACAAAAATCTACAATCAAGAAAACTATGTAAGTTAACGAAAAAAATTATTAGCTTCTTACAAGTTGGCGTATCAAATAAATAAATGCAAAAAAACTCACCACATTGGTGAACTGCCGGCTGCAATCCAAATTGTAAAAACTATGTTCGGAGAAAATTGTGCCAAGCCACTACAGCACATTTCTTTATCGAATGATACTGTCGGACGTCGCATTACTGATATATCTAGAGACATAGTCACAACTATTGTTGAAATTGGTTGGCAAGTATTTTTCATTGCAGTTTGATGAAACAACAGATGGTAGCAAAGACTGTCGTTTAATTGCGTATGTTCTGTTTGGGGATAAAATGTTGGCAGTTGAAGAATAATTGTTTCGCAAACCAAAGTGAAGCTAGAGCTACTGCATTATTTAAAATATTTGATTATATTTTAAACTATGCAAACATACAATGGGAAAACTGCGTCGGAATTTGCACAGATTGTGCTCGGACAATGTCTGGGAAGTTCCACAGCTTACAAGCTTTTGTAAGATAAAAATCTCCACACTGCATCTGGACACATTGTATGATCCACAAAGAAGCTCTTGCTAATAAAGAAGTGTATCCTAGTTTAAACATTGTGTTAATAACAGTTGTTACTGTGGAGTTACAGAGGAGAAATTGCAACTTTTTTGGAAGAGAACAATCGTCATGAAGCAGAGCTGTTTAGAGATCACTTTTTATGATGAAATTTAGCTACATTGAAGATATATTCAAAAAATTTAATGTAATCAACATACACTTCCAAGGAGCAAATACGAATAGTTTAGATTTGAATGACAAAGTATATGCTTTTTCTAGAAAATTAGCATTATGGAAAGCAAAAGTAGAGCAGAACAACATAGAAATGTTTACAAATACTACGCAATGTGTTAAAAACTACAAGACTGAGAAGCAACATGTCAGAGTGTTATTTATAACTACTGACAATTATTTAGTTATGTTGACAGAGAATTTTTAAAAATATTTTATAAACGACGATGACGTGATAGTACAGTACCTGTGAGTAAGAAATCCATTCCTGAATACACCAGAGGGTCTTTTTGTTGAAAGAAGAAGAAGAGTTTATTGACTTACATCGAGTGTGGCCATCAAAAGGCAGTTTCGTAATACATTTCTGTTTGAATTTTGGACCGGACTAAATAATGAATTTTTGGGGCTGCAAAAGAAAGCTTGTGAAATACTGTCGCAATTTCCAACATCTTGCTTTTGCGAAACTGAATTTTCAGCCTTAGCTGCATTGAAGAGAAAGTATAGAAATCATCTAACTGTGGAACAAGAACTCAGAGCTCAGAGCTGCAATAACACCTTCTTTTGACAAGCTATGCTCTGCAAAACAGGCTCTAGGAAAGCATTAATTGCTGTTTTGTTAACATTGACTATTATTTTATTTTTTGTTCATATTAGAATATTATATATTTTACGTTTTTACATAAATACTTGTTAATTGTTGGAAAAAATAAAAAAAACTTTTTTTATTTCTTCCATCATTTGCGCTTCCTGAGAGGGGCACACCCCCAAAAGTTTAAAATAACTGAGTTAATCCAATTTACCAATTCAAGATTCCTTAATCTCTATCTTAATCTTAATATTTATGTTGGAATGTTTTTCAAACTACAATATTTTTTGCAGGTATACAAGATGATGAAAGTCAATTATTCAAAACTAGACGCTGTGCACGTAGAAACGATAAAGTAAGTAACATACTATTTCACTGTTTTTAAGTAAGATACGATTTACTACGTTGTTATAGTTTTCATATATAAACTTGTGTATTTGCATTTCGTAGATCTTATGCTGAGTTTCGCACCTTTGATTGCATATCAGAAATCTTTAATGCCCTGTTCCAGAAACGCTTGGTAAATTTTAACTTAAGGTTAACTTTAACTATCGTTAAAATTGTGCGCTCTGCATAGCTTGAAGCTTGATACAATTTTAAATAGATTAGATCTATATCTTATAACGGTACCTTATTTTAAAAAAAGAAAGAAACAGAAAGATAAACATAATATATAATATTTATAGACATAGTTATTTACATATTCTCAAAACTAAAAAAACGATTAATTATTTACACAAGTTTTTGGGCGCCAGCTGATTTTTTATGTAATGCTTTATGGCGTTTATATAAGGGGGAGCAAGGAGACGGAAAAACCAGCAAACGCCTCCTGTTTTTAACACAAACAATGAGGTCACGCACTTTCACGCGTCGAAACACTTGTCGAAGCACTTGTTCAGTGCTCTACCTCTCCTCGTGACGACGTCAGCAGACGGAATAGGCGTACCAAAAATGCGTGGGCGGTACTCCAACAAAGCACCCCACGTACACCGTCGTTAATACCTGAGATAAACCCTTCGGAAGCGCGTTCAGCGGGATTTCCTGTCGCTAATTACGCCTTAACACACACTCCGTAAACGTAAGGTGAGGAAAACGTAACGTAACTTATCGCGTTCACTACGGGACTTTGACTTAAACGGAAAACGGAATTATTGCGAACAGACAACGTAATTAATGGCGAGTCCCTCAGCGCGACAGACGCGCGCTCTACGGCTGCTACTACGAGACTGATGACATCACCGCGATTCAAGTCAATTCTCGCGTCGCCGCGGCTCGCCAGCCAATCACCGATCGAGTTGCGTTTCATTGCCTTATTAGGAAGTAAACGTCTCGCGATATTTCGGAAGCCGGACTAGGAATTTTATGCCACCCACTAAGCTAATATGCTTTGAAAGTGGAATACTCTACAGGCTGAAAATATGACCGTTACAATCTATATATATAATATTGTGCGATCGTTCGTAGTGGGCGGTTGTGTTGGAGAGCTCTCTGATTTAACTCACTTGTAACGATGTGTGGTTGAGCGTGTGTGCGTGGGCGAGCTTTGCGCCCAATGAAAGAGTCGTAGGTGTGTATAAAACAATGATTTATGATAACAACAATAACTTAAATACAAATATAAATGAATTATGCAAAGCCTGCCATCTAGCTGTGTGCAGTATCGGTCGACGTGTTCGTCGCTAGGGGCGTTTAGCAGTCTGCTGTAGACTCAAACTAGAACTCCCAGTAATTTGGGGATCGGTCGTCGGCGTGACGAAATGCTTGACGGACGGGTATACTCCTGTGGTCGAGCAGCGAATGTGGCAGGGGGTACTCTTCCTTGACGCTCCGGGGCAGCTGCGGGTACCTCTCCGAATGTGCGAGGGACTGCTGAGCCTTGATGTGACCTGGGGGGTAATAGGCCTTGGAGGCGACGCAGACTCCGGCGATGAGGAGGCGAACAGGTCCAACAGTTGAGCTTGCTGCTGCTCGCTGACGTCACGTTTCGGCCCTGGCTTTTCTATCGAAGGCGGCTGGGGTGAAATTAAACGTGGCGTCTTTCGTTGACGAAGAGCCAGACGCAGGACCTTGCGGAACTCCCTTCCTCTCGTCCGATCGCTTCACCGGCGTCTAATGGCGTCGAAAGGGAACTGACACGCTCCTCGTAGTATTCGCCACCTGCAGTGAGGGGGAGGAGAAGAGCTTATTCAGCCACAACGTGGAGGAGGCTTTCGGCTAGGAGAAGAGCTTATTCAGCCACAATGAGGTTCGTTTGGAGTTGGTTGATTTTTCATTGAAAAGTGGCAGCTATTTATACCCGATTTCGGTCGTAAATGTGGGAAAATAGCGACGCTCCCAGATGCAAAACTCGCTTTTAATCGCTTGCGGTGGAGACGCGCTCAAGGGCGAAAATCGTTTGCATTCACAAAACGCCACGTGTGACCTTTGACCTTTCCGCTGACTTGTTTACGTCGTCGTTCGCAACGGATGTTTCAGTGCGCAGCTATTGTTTTCCGCGCGCATCATCTCGCGTGATTCGGGGGTGGCGTATCAAATCGATCGATTGGCTCTGACGTCACACGTCGCTGTTTCTTTGCGGGGATGTCGGAGCGCCGGCGCTTATCTTCCGCGCGCTTTCGGTTGTTTGAATCTTGCGCTTCGTGCGCGGACGCGGCCGGCGTCAAGACGCCTTGGCCGAATTTATCGCTTGGTTCACGTAGGGCCCACACACTTATATACAGTTGGTTACACATACAAATAATAAATCATGGGAAGATTAACTTCTAGAACAAATGTAGCAGAAGACGAAGAAATAAAACTTAATATTAGTGACCTAAAAACACTTATATGTGAAGTAGTAAATGAAAAAACTGAGGTACTGATGACGGAATCAAATAAAGAATTGATTAGATTACTAACAAACAAGAATACAGTGCTAGATAATATTATGGAAGAAAATGGAAAATTAAACGAATCTTTGGACTCGCAAGAAAGCGTTAACACAGTAATAAACGTGGAAGAAAAAGTCACAAGCGAGTTTAAACATTTAGAAACCAAAAATCAAAACAGGAAAAAACAAAAAACGCAAGAAATATTTACGACGAAAGTGCTGTAAACACCGGGTTTGTTGACGATGTAAACAAAAAACAACAAAACAAATCAAAATATTCTTATCATAAGCAAGATATTATTCGTGGAACTGGAGATGGGCCAACCATTCCTGGGAGATTTGCTGGAGATGGCACATTATTTTCAGCTGTAGCCAGACGGGCCTACTTATACGTTGGTGACGTTCATCTCAGTGTCTCGGAAAGTACAATTAATGATTATGTAAAACTAAAAATTCCTAAGGGTGACTTTGTTGTGGAGGCTCTTCCAACGCGCGATAGTGCACTAAGCCGGGCGTTCAAATTATCGGTCGACTTTACGCTGTTGGAAGAACTAAAGCAACCTCAGTTGTGGCCCATCGGCATTATAATAAAGCGTTTTTTTCGCCCTCAAAGATACCTCGACCATAAACCGCATTTGTAAACAATGTTCTTTATCAATACCAAAGCTGTGCATAAACACGTGGGAAATAAAATGCGTTAACTTATTAAATTTAAATATTCAGGCTTTGAAAATAAAATGGCTCTTTTGAGTAACTATTTAAATGACGCGAGGATAGACGTAGCCTGCATTACAGAGCATTGGCTACAAACAAATGTTGCAGACGTTGTTAGAATAAATAACTATAAAATTGCCTCAAAATGTTGCCGCAAAGAATATAAACATGGTGGTACCCTGATTTTAACAAGAAATGAATATCGCACGACCGCAATCGACATAGACGAAAACGTAAGAAAAATTCATATTGAAGCGTCAGCAGTACACTTAATGAAAGAAAATATGGTTATTCTTGCTGTATATAGATCACAATTGGGTGACTGGGAAATTTTCAGAAAAGGACTAAAAAGAATTCTTGTATATTTATTTCAGAGATATCCAAAATCATTAATGGTGGTAGCTGGAGATTTTAATATAAATTTTATTTTAAATACACCACAGGAACGGGAAATTAAAAATGATTTTGCAACATTTGGTATGCAAGAAGTATTTAAAGAATATTCAAGGGTCACTAAAAACAGCAGCACGTGCATAGATAATATATTTATTTCAGACGCCATCACATTACTTCGTAAAGACAAAAAGAACGCGAATTTACAGCAAAAAATGTACTTACCGTTTCGTGGAAAACATTGAAGAAATAGACTGGTGTGCAGTACCGAAAGAGAAGGAGAAATATACAGCGGTTCATCTATCCATTCAAAGCGTATTGAAGGAATGTTTTCCAGTAAAAACCGTCCGAATGAAACAGGTAGAGCGCCTTCCGTAATGCTATAAAACAAATAATTTGAAGCGTCAAAAAACAAATTTTGAATGCAATAAATATAGTTGCGCAGGCAAAAAACACAGATTTAGACTTAACGCTATACAAAAAATACAAAGAAGAATACAAAAAAAAACCTGGCTGCTCAGGGCAAAACGAGCATAACTGATTACATACTGGGGAGTGAAAATGTAATGAAAGCAGCATGGAGAGTGGTCAAAGCAGAATTCAACATATCCAAGGTGAATAAAACTCAAGAAGAACAAGATATAACTGCACTCGATTTTTGTAATTATTACACTAAACAGCCAGAGACCATAATGACAACAATACCTGGACCGGTGCAAGATCCACGTAGGATGATAATAAAAGCAAAGAGTGTACCTAACACTATATTCTTGGCACCAGTGACGGAAAGCGAAGTACGGTCAGTTATAAAGAACCTGAAAACAAAAAGCACAACTGATGTCTACGGTTTGAGCGTGAAACTGTTTTAAAAAAATCTCAAAACAGATATTAACAACGATTATTGATTGTATAAATGACAGTTTTAGAAAAGGCATCTTTCCAGATGAATTAAAAGTTGCAAGAATAATACCGGCGTAAAAGTCTGGAGACAAAACAAATCCAGGCAATTATAGGCCCATATTAATTCTTCCAGTTATTTCTAAAATATATGAAACAGCAATTAAAACTAGAATGTTAGAACTTTTTAGAAAAAAGTCAGGTCCTTGACCCATGTCAACACGCCTACCGATCGGGAAAATCATCGACTAGTGCTCTAACAGAAGCAGTGGACGCGATCGCAGAACATTTAGACAAGGGAGACGAAGTTCAACTGACCTTCTGAGATCTATCAAATGCATTTGATACGCTAGATCACAACAATTTGCTCCACAAACTTGAGCACTACGGGTTTCGAGGACCTACGTCGCGGCTTCTTATGTCGTATTTAAATAACAGGGGTCAACTGGTAGAATGGGGTAAAACCATATCGCCGGTACGAAAAGTTAAAGTGGGACTACCCCAAGGTTCGGTTCTTGGTCCGTTGCTGTTTTTAATATATATCAACGACCTCCCGAAAAACATGTCGGCAAACGACCTCACGTTATTTGCAGATGACACATCTATCATGACTGTAGCGAGAAGCGAGGAGGACATACATAGAGAAACCGAAAAAGCGACGGGTGAAGCGCGAGAATGGTTTTCAAGTAATACCTTAAAATTGAATGAGAATAAAACAAAACACTTAAACATAACAACAGGTACGGAAAACCAGATAAAGTGTGCAAAATTTTTAGGCCTACAGTTTAACAGTCAGTTCAAATGGAACTCTCATGTTAACTACCTGCAAACGAAATTGTCGACTGCTATATACATCGTGAGACAAATGAAAAAAATTGAAACTTACGAAGCGACGCGGGCGGTTTATTTCGCGCATTTTCACTCCCGAGCAACGTACGGTATCCTGGTTTGGGGCTAGTCAGCTGATGCAAGAACGATATTCCTGTAACAAAAAGAAGCCGTGAGAGCGTTGGTGGGAGCGGGATCAAGAGACAGCTGCAGAAACTTGTTTAAAGATTGTTCAATACTTACCATTCCTTCTGTTTTTATACTTACCTGTTTATTGCATGTCCATAAGTAGCAGATGAAGTATGTGCGGTTTTCGGAAGTTCACGATTACGAAACAAGACACAGGACAAACTCAATAATACGTAAATATAGAATAGAGAGATCGAAAACAAACACTAATTACACGGCGGTAAAATTATACAACGCTCTCCAGTGCGGTCTTACCGGGGTTACAACTATAAATGTGGGCAAAAAACTTGTTGTTGGAGCGGGTGTTTTACTCAACACAAGATTTTTTTACCTACATGAGTGGCGAAATTAATTTAATATAATTCATCATTTTAATTTGTAGTTGGTACAGTTGTATGTTGTATTAAATTGTTTTCGTACTTTGTAAACGCTTTCGTTTAAGGTTACATTTATGTTTATGGTCTTTTGTGATTTTTTTTACGCATTCCATGTACAAATTTTGTACTGTGAATTTAGAAATAAATTATTATCTATGCACGTGCTGCTGTTTTTAGTGACCCTTGAATATTCTTTAAATACTTCTTGCATACCAAATGTTGCAAAATCATTTTTAATTTCCCGTTCCTGTGGTGTATTTAAA
>Ga0068617_1000008_pt1 | contig 19189 bp, 17 predicted proteins | sample InSIn1SAF170_2_FD_77422 | JGI IMG/M metagenome (GOLD analysis project Ga0068617, IMG submission 77422) | Clean room microbial communities from NASA Spacecraft Assembly Facility at Jet Propulsion Laboratory, Pasadena, California, USA -... ...
GCGTAGCCTCACGGAATGGATTGCCCAGTCAGGGGTCCAACCATGAACTATCGCGAACCGCTTAGCCAAATGGCTATCGCAATATCGATTTCCGAGAGCGACGACTTAGCGGTCCTCGGTCTTGCCGAGGAGCACCTTCGTGACGCAATGACGGAGATTTCCCGTCACATGCTCGCGATGGGAGCACGTCTCTTCTACGGGGGAGATCTGCGTGACAATGGCTACACGAAACTCCTGTTCGAATTGGTTGCGCGGCATCAAAGGGATGCCGACGTCGGCGATGTAAGGCCAGCAATCGCGAACTACCTTCCATGGCCGGTCCATTCGATGAAATCGAGGGAGTATCTGTCGGAGCTTCGCGAGGATCTCGAGGGAGTCGGCGAGCTGTATTGCTTGGACAAGGAAGGACGCCCCGTTGCTGACGATGCCGAAGTAGGCCCGAGCCCCGCTGACTTCTCGGATGAAGACTGGGCGTCGAGCCTCACAGCCATGCGACGGGTGCAAACCGGAGCGATCAACGCGAGGATCGTCCTCGGCGGACGGGTGACGAATTTCAAGGGTCGCATGCCCGGCATCGCCGAAGAAACCGAGTTCGCCCTCAAAGCCAACCAGCCACTCTATTTGCTCGGTGGGTTCGGGGGTTGTGCTCGAGACATCGCGTCGGACATGGGCCTGTTGCCCGAACTCGGAAGTTCGGCGGACTGGCCCGGTCGCACAATGTTTTCATCATGGAGTGCGGGCGACCTGGCCAACGGCCTGGAGTTCGACGAGGTTCAAACCTTGGCCCGGACAGTTCATGTCGATCAGGCCGTAGCGCTGATACTTCGAGGGATGCTGAGGCTAAATCGACAAGCTGGCCATGATTGAATACGCAACGCGCAGCGACCTCCTCGGATTTGCCGCCATCCTCAACGAAAGCGAGCAGGCATCCGTCAGGAAGACCGCAGAGGACCGAAGCCCGGAAGGGGCTACCTTTCTTTCTCACTCGAGCAAAGACCAGGAGCTCGTGGTCGGGGCAGTCAGTCTGCTGACTGGGCATGGCGCCTCAGTCTTAATAGATAAAAAGGATCCGGCACTGCCGCCTTACACCAGCAAGGACACGGCCATCGGACTGAAGAAGCGAATTCAACAGTCTCGGAAGTTCGTCCCGCTCGCCTCGAAGAACAGTAAGGAGAGCCACTGGGTACCGTGGGAGCTCGGAATCGCCGATCAAGCCAAAGATCTTAGTAAAGTGGCGGTATTGCCAACTGTGGAATCGCAAACCGACGTCACATGGAGCAACTGGGAATACTTGGGACTCTACGATCGCATCGTCTGGGGAGACCTCCAGGGCCAAGAGAAGCGTGTATGGATGGTGCTCGACGAGAGGAAGAACATTGCCACGAAGCTATCTGAGTGGCTCAGGTCCTGACGCATGGGATGGCGACGGAGGCTCATCCGAAGAGGGGCAAAGTCTCATCCATCGACCTTCGTACCTGCAAGCCATAGTGCTCGCAAACGCCAGCGATGAATTCCGGCTGGCCTCCGTAGCTCGGGTGACGCACTCGCTTGGCCGCGATACCGAGATCGGCCATCGCCGCTTCGGCGTCACGCCCGATGGCAAGAACCGACTGAGGGGCTAACAAGTCCAGCAGGGCTACCATGACGTGCCTGCAGGCATGCCTCTCGTAGCGCGTGTGAGACCTGTTCGTCATGGGACGCCCCGGCTCGTGAGGGTGGAGCGGAAACACATTCCACAAGAAGATCGGCTTCCCAATCTCAATCAGCATTCGCCAGATCACTGTGGCAGTGCGCTCCGCAGTAGCCGGCCCCAGCGTCGATCGTCTGAGATTCTCTGCGCCTAGCAGTCTCGCATGAGCATTAAGGTGCGCCTCATCGGTGAGGGCCAAGCCAGTCCTCCGGCCCCCTCGATAGCCCAGGTCGCGCGCTATCCAAATGCTCTCCACTCCTGTCGCGAGCGCGGCTTCCAAAACCTTGGCCAAGTTGCCTCGCCTTATTGCAGCAGCGTCGGGTCGATCAAAATCGGCGCACGTATCGGAATAGGGGTTGAACGCGTCATCGAACTTCAGTTCAGCCACAAACGTCACGAACTCATCGATGACCGCGGATCGCGCAGTCATTGCATCTTCTCGAAAGTGATCGATCGCTGGTTCAAGTCTATCATCACGATGCCGCTTCGATGCAACCTAAGCTCCCGGAACACCCGGAATCCCTCGAGGATCGCATGCTCCCACTGCCACAGGGGCCTCTGCGCGACTTCGTATCCCGTAACGAGCTCGCGAACAGCTTTCAACAACGAATAATCCAAAGATTTCACGTGCTCGAACGCGCCATGCCTCAAGCCGTGATTGAATATCCACGTTGATATCCCTTCTTCAATGATGTTTGCTCGTGCTCCGTCCTCATTCTCGTCGATTGCGGGATCGCTCTTGCGCTTGACCCGGAGCAGTGCGCGCATCGTAGGAGACCATCCGAGGATTCCAGCGAACGCTAGGTGAAAAACATCGTGGTATCGGTAGTCGTCCGCCTCCTGGCGGTTGTCGGTCAGCGGACTGCCGAGATTTACGTCATTGTACCGCATCACGACTTGATGGCGCGAATCTTCGGTGCGTTCGATGAACTCCACGCGCATGACGCGGGGCAACTGCTCATGCTCCGGGAAATCGCTGTCGAAAAGCGCATCCCACGTTCGCTGCTCCGGCCATCGCCCAAACGTTTTGACCACATTGTGCCGCGCCGCGGTGTCGAGGCTGACTTGGGCTTCGTCTGCCGCGGCTAGCAGTGACCGGAATATCTCGACCAAGTCTGCCGATAACTGGTCGCCATTGTTGCGGATCTGTCCGCCACTCCAGTGGGACATAAGAACGCCGACGCGACCGGCCAGAGCGAAAAGACTTACCTCGACCTGCTCGCCGGCCGCCGGCTGTGCAAAAGGAAAGTCGCGCTGCTGCAGGTCGACGAAGGTGGTGGCGCCGACTTTGCCTCGATAGGTCCAGTCGGCCAATGAAAGCCTAGCGCCCGCCGCAATGTCAGATAGGTCAATCCCAGCGCGCAACGCCGCGTTCGCCAAGTACCAAAGGGCGTCGCCCATCTCTTCGATGACCTCGTCGCGGTAGGTCGAGAACGATTCCTTGTCACGCTGCTTCTTCTTCAAGGCACTAAGCAGGCTTCCGACCTCACCGAACAAGCCAAGGAGTACGAACCCAAAGCCATCGATGCCCGATTTTGCGTTCTTGTCGGTCCGCGCCGTGAATTGCTGATATTCATTGAGCGCGAGCGGAACGTCGTCTTCCGAAAATAGGCTGCGCTGCTGACGCATCAGCGCTCGTGCATCGACCGTCATTCACAGATCCCCTTCAGTGCCAACGTTGATATCCTTAGCTGCACTTTGCAAGCAGCTCGAATAATCTAAATTTACTATGTCAGTTTGTTAGTCTGTTTTGAGTATCGAGCAGCGCTATTCTCGAACTGATGTGGGTTAGCCAGGACGAGGTTCCAGTTTCCACGTCCTTTTGCTTCCACCCAATCCAACAGCGGTGTGCAAGCCCAATCGAAGAAAGAGCGGTGCCCGCGACCATTCTTGTAGTCAATCTCGTCCAAGATCGACTGGGGGATCTCGATGGCATCCCGGCCGAAATAAACAAACCTGTTCGAGAAAAGAACACGATCCGTGCCGGTGTCGTTGTGGACATTGCCCCACTCTGGCGTCCCGTCCTCATTGCTGTGGTGAGAGTTTTCCTGGGTCCAAAGGTCGTGTTCGTTCTCGCGGTGATAGATGTTGTCACCAAGCATTGCCATTCTGGATCCGTTGCGGGCAGGGCGTTTGCCCCTGAAGTCTGGATGGGACCAGTATTCGTTGAACGAGAGCGAGCCCGTCACCTGCATGAAGTAGACGCAGCGGCCAGTGGCGTTCAGCGCCGTACCACCAACACCTATCACCCAGTCGCCCGCCTTGGCGACGCTTCGGATCCTAGGCTTGCAGGTAGCAAGAGTGCAGGTCCCATGAAAAGGGTTTGGTGCGAAGCCGAAGTCCCGATCGACCACGTACATATAGACCTTTGCCATCGTCAGCACTTCGACGTGGATGCTACGTGTACAGGAGCCCGGTCGTTGCCTTCAGGAGTCTGGAACGCATTTGCCCCTTCCACCGCCGAAATGATGCTTTCAGCATTCCAATTAACAATTGCGCTAGCATACTGCTCCAAGGCGGCCGGCTTGTCGTTCTCAGTGCCACCACGCTCGTAGACGCCTACGATCCGCTTGCCTTGGCGCTTTGCCTGGTTGACCTCCCAGTCCACCCAAGGTCGTTGAGCGGTGTTCTTTCCGATTACGACGATGACTGTCGACGCCCAGCTCATCTTCATGCGGAGCAAGCGTTTGATCGTATTGTCGCTGATGAGCCCCTTTTCCAACCGTTCCCGGTTTGCAGGCTTCGCTCGGATGGAACTGTTCCGAATATCATAGCCGTTGCGCGACAACATGTTGGTCAAGTTGGTGACGGCCTGATCGTCGGCATGGTGATGGCTAATGAATACGTGACGACGCGACGCCATTGTTCCTCCGTGGGTTTCAGGCTTCTCCGTTCGCCCTTTAGGCTAGCATTTTTATGTCGGTGCGCAGCGCTTTTTTGTAAAGAGCCACGCGTCAATTTTTTGGCCATTTGTCGAGGCCAGAACAGCGACCGACCTTAAGCCGAAGAATTGGTGGACTATGTTGACTTCGCGAACTTCTGGCTGCGGCCTGTAGGAGCGGTTAGTTCTTCAAAGTTGCTGCGGCAGCCATGCTGCGCCGCAGTCAGGCGGCTTTCCACACCGTTTCGCAATCGCCTCTGCACAGGCCTAGTTGCCCTTTCGAATGACCGCTGTCGCGCGATCCTGCGGCTGCCATGCCGCACTGCCTCAGGTCCGCAATCCGCCCTCAACAGTCTCACGCCACCTCCTTCACCAAGGCCATCAGTTCAGCATAGCTGGTGACGACACCATATTTCACACGGTCCTCGTTGATCCTGCGCCCGATTTCATCAAAGAACTTTCGTGCACACTTGATCTTGGTCTGCTCCAATTCCCGCATCTTCATCGACGGCTGATCAGATTTGGTTTCAGCCACAAAGTAGAGGTGCTTCACTCCCCCTTCTCTAAAGGCAATAGCCCAGTCCGGATTGTAGTCGCCGACCGGTGTGGGGATGAGGAACCCTCGGGGTAGCTTGGAATAGACCACTACTTCGCTGCTGGTGTCGAGATCACGGACGAAATCTCGCTCAACCTTCGAGTCGACGATCGCATAGTCGTAGACGTGGCTCTTCAGTTTGTCGGTCGCGTTCTTGAAGTCATTGCCCGTCTCCCCAGCCGTGAACAGCTCGGCATCATATCTGTCTTCCGTGGCGTCGTAGGTCAGCCGTTCAATGACCGCGATGGCCTTTTGTTCTTGGATCAGGTGCGAGGCATCGGCGATGAACTGCTCAGGGTTTTTTGCAAACTCCCCAAACTTGGCGGCCTGAATGCCGGTCAGGATGTCACCCACGGTTTTGCGGGTCAGGTCTGTGTTTTCTGCAATCGCCCCGATGACATCATAGGACACCCGAGAGTGGGCGCTCTTGCCGGTCTCGGTCCGAACCTTGCCTTGGACGAAGGCCTCACCCGCACGCAGGCGGTCATCCGTTACAGCGTCTTCCAACGCCCCTTCGGTCACCAGATACTGCAGTGGCGTCACCCTCAGGTCACGCTCTAGCCGGTCGATGCAGCTTCGCACCAATGCGGCGCTTTCAAATTCGACCTGGTAGACGGCTTTGCGGTTGATGCGGCGCCAGAGCTCCTGAAACTCTTTCCGGTGGAAATTGTCGTTCAGGGGGTTCTTTTTCGGTTTGCGCCCGTCGCTGAACATATCTTCGACCGCGCGCCCGTTGAACACCGTGTCGATCAGCGCCAACACGGCCTCACGATGGGGTTCCAGCTCTTCGGGCAGGGACTCGATGGCATCGGCCTTGCGGGCCTCATGATAGGCCGCAGTGATGTGGCCATCCTCATCCACAAAGTCGTTCTTTATCAGGAAGCGTTCCAGCTTCTTGGCCAGAACCTTGTCCAGCACCAGCTCTTGATCCCCTGTCTTCAGGGTCTTGCCGGCGAAGTATTCGGCGTCCGCCTGCCTTGGACGGGCCGAAAGGTTCTCGACGATCTCTTTCTGGAGCGCAGCCACAAAGCCCTTGTAGCTCTCGGACGCAACCACGGTCAGGACATTGATGTCGTGGACCGTCACGGGGTGGTCCATCCGCTCGCCATTCCGGTTTACGGCGATGCGCAACCCGCGCCCCACCTCCTGGCGCCGGGAGATCGTGTTCTGGCTGTCATTGTGCTTGAGCATGCACATCACGAAGACATTGGGGTTGTCCCAACCTTCGCGCAGGGCGGAGTGCGAAAAGATGAACCGCGTGGGTTCCTCAAACGACAACAGAAGCTCTTTGTGTTTCAGGATCAGATCGTAGTCGCTAGGCTCTGTGGATTGGCCTGCCATCTCACCCCGTGCCGCAGCCTTGGGGTCGGTCATCCGTCCCTTCTTGTCGATCGAGAAGTAGCCGCGATGGGTTTTTCCCACTTCGATCCCATCGAGGTATTTTCGATATTCAGCGTTCTCCAGCGGCAACTCGCCCAGCAGCGCCTCGACCGCCTGTGCATATTCCTCTTCGAACATCCGGGCATATTCGCCTTGTTCATCGGGCGCATCGTAATCGCGATACTTCACCACCTCGTCGATGAAGAACAGCGACAGCACCTTGACCCCACGCGCGAAAAGCACCTGCTCCCGCTCCAGATGCGCCGAAATCGTCTCGCGGATCTGTATCCGGCGGATATCCTTCTCGGTCACATCGCCCGAGGCCTCGCCTGCACGCAGGACGTCGCCATTCGTGAAATACACTGTGTCATCGCGGGCATCGATGTTAGCCACCACGAAACCGCGATACACCTCGAGGCCCTTGGACAGATCGAAAAGGTTGCGTCCCTGTTCCAGCTTGCGGGTCATGCGTTTGATCCCGCTGTCCGTCTTCACCTCCAGGTCGACAAAGGCCACGGGGGCGGCCGATGTCACATCGACGCGGTGCAAGAAGAGATAGGGGTTCGTCCCGCTTAGGCCTTTGGTCTCCACCCCCCGCACGCGGATTTTCTTGACCAGCTTCTGGTTGAACGCATCGACCGCATCCAGGCGATGCACCTTGTTATGCACGGTCTTGTGCGTGGCTGAATAGCGCAGGATGAACAGAGGGTTGAACTCTGGCAGCGCCGCCTGAGTTTCCGGTCCTTCCATCTTCTGGGGTTCATCCAAAATCAGGATGGGGCGGTTTTTGGCAATCACGTCAATCGGGCGGCGTGACTGGAAATCGTCGAGCTCACGGTAAATGCGCCGGGCGGCTTCGCTGGCATTCTTCTTCTGTGACGCCGCAAACGCCTGAACGTTGATCACCATCACATTGATGCCAGCATCAGACGAAAAGCTTTCCAGTTCATGCAGGAGGGCCGAGTTATACACAAACGCCCGCAGCTTCTTGCCGTATTCTTCCTGGAAATGCTCGGCCGTCATCTGGATCGACTTGGCCACGCCTTCGCGGATGGCGACGCTAGGCACCATGATGATGAACTTCGACCAGCCATACCGCTTGTGCAGCTCGAACATGGTACGCAGGTAGACATAGGTCTTGCCCGTGCCGGTCTCCATCTCGATGTCCAAGTTCACCCGTGCGCCGGGGTTATAGCTGCGCGGCTTGGCTTTGCCCTTGTCGTCCACATAGGAGGTCAGGCTTTCGGACAGCGGTAGCAGAGCGCGGCGTTGCACCTTGTGGATATTGCCAAGCAGATCCAGGCTTTGCAGCAGCTCCGCATTGCCGAAGCCTGCGATCTCCATCTGCGTTTGCGCGCCCGCACCGGGGTCGATTGTATAGCGCAGCGCATCTTGCCGGGGTTGGCCGTCGAAGCAATCAATCACGGCATCGACCGCCTGCGCCTGATAGGGCTGCGACTTGAACTTGATCTTCATGGCTGTCGCTTTCCTAAATCGAGCGCTTCTTGCGTAGTTTCTTTCGTACGATGTTCCCGTTTCATTCGCTAAGCTTCCAGGCCGGGGCAGGCTTCGAACCGGCGTTAAAAATCACACCCTTCCGCCGCAAGCCGCTGAGAAGATTGCCGATTTTGTTAGATTTCTGAGCTTCATCCAAGGCATCGCTCAGCTTGTCCCACAACAGGTCATCAACGTCCTTTCGTGAGGCGGTGCCGAACTCTCTTAAATACTGCACCAGCATATCGGCATAGTGCTGGTCATCGAAGGCCCGGGTCTTGATGTAGGCCGCCTTCTTGCCCGAGGCGGCAGCGACGGTCGATGACACCCGATACCGCGGCTTTCGCCCCTCGATCAGTCCCTTGCGCTTCAGCGCTCGAACAGCCTCGTCCGGTACCTCGAGCCCCTTCTGCACCCGGTCGAGGGCCAGCACATCTGCCAGCTTCAGACCGCCATGCTCCATCAGCACGCGGGTGTAGGCCGGATCGACCACCCCGCCATACAAGGTCATCACGACCGCATCCCCTGCCACTTCGTAGTCCGGCATCGGGAGGTAGCGCCTGCGCTGCATCTCATACATGCGCTGGATGCCATAGCCCATCTGATCGATCATGTTCAGCTCGACCATGGCCTGCACCAGATATGGGTTCCGATAGCCCCTCGGTGTCTTGTCGCCGCGCACGTAATCTTCGGGCGCACCTTCGTAGAAATGCCCCGCGTTCTCGAAGACCAAGCGATCCGGCCGCTCGGTCACGATGATCCGCTGGTTCTGGCGGTAGTCCTGATGGGCGATGCAGTTGTGCAGCGCTTCCAGCACCACCTTCTGATCGTATTTCGACACTTCATGCGGCAACAGCTCGTCATCGGGCAACAGCCGCAGCTGGATGTTGCGAACGCGTTGATACAGTTGCGAGGTCGACAGCAGGAACGGTGGCCCGAAATGTTCATAGGCCGTTTCCTGCCCGACCAGCTTCCATGTGATCTGGGCGGGGTGTGGAGACAGCAGATACGCGCTCTCCGCACGACCCAATAGCAGAAGCGCGGTGCGCGTCACCTGTCCACGCTGAGTGACCTTGGCCCGATCCAGAAGGGTCGCCACTGGCCAGCCGCGAACCTCCTCTGCGTCGATCCTGTTCTGATGTTTCAGCGCAAAGTCACGACGCGCGCGCTCTACCGCCTGCGGGTCCAGATCGTCCAGCGTGGCCCCGTCCACGACCTGTGCGCTCCAATCGCTATCCAGCGTCTGCGCGCGAATTTCGTCCTGCTTGGCCAGTCCCAATGGAGAGAGACTTTCACCTGCGCGGGCGAAGTAATGGCCTTGCCATGCAATCGGAATACCACGCGGGGCAGGTGGGATTTCCATCAACACCACGCGGTGACCGTCCACTGTGATCTCGTAGATATTTCGGAACGTCGTCGTGGGGTCCGCCCCTTCGGCGATCTGCTGCTTCAAGCTTTGTAGATGCTCCGGCGCGACACGATAATCCGACCCTACGACTGTCCTGCTTTTGTTTCTCACCCCGAACACAAGCCACCCTGCATCAGCACCCTTCAGGTTGGCTTCGTTGGACAAGGCAGAGAAATACTTCCCGATATCGGACGTGGGATAGGAATTAGACGCCTCCTTGAACTCGACCACCTCGTTTTCCCAGGTGGCGATCAGGTCTGTCAGTTTCTGGCGCAACGCGGCTGGGTCCATCAGATCGCCTTGACCTCGGTGTCGGGCGAGAGGGATTTGAAGATCTGCTTCACGTTGATCTTGGTCGCATCGTCCTTGAAGCCCGTGTCCTTGAACACCACGCGCAGGGGTTTGCGGGTGGCGAGCGTCTTGACCAGCGCCTCGTCCACGCCGTTGTCGAAACAGGCGATCAGGGCGGTGCCTGCGACGGTGAAGACGGTCTTGCCCTCCACCGTCTCCCGCGTGATGGGCAGCGTCAGGTCGACGCCCCAGTCGAGCAGCACCTGGAACAGCAGGTCTTCGGCCGTGCGGCCCTGTTTGATGTTGTCCACGCGCAACAGCAGGTCAGCCTGCGTGGTGGCGTCAGGGGTGTAATATACATCGGCCATGTTCGAGCTGTCGATTTTCAGCACGCGAAAGCCCACATCCCGGTTCCAGTCGGGGTGACACTCCCCTTCGAGGATTTTTGCCCCCGCGCGGCGGATGCGTTCTTTGGAGATTTCGGCGATGGTGGAAAAGCCAAGTTTCTTACCTTCTGCGCCTTCAGAAAGATGTTCATCAAGTTGGACCGAGATAAAAATTCTATTACCGCCATCTTTTGCATTTTGCAGCATTAAGGCGTGAGCTGTGGAGCCAGAACCAGCAAAGAAATCCATCACTATTTCAGAGGAAATCGGATCGGTAGATAACTGAATTACCCGAGACAACACCTCGGTCGGCTTTGGGTGGTCGAACACTTTTACCCTATCAAATAGACCGCTAACCTCTTTGGTCCCCATTTTGTTTCCAGATATGCCCGCCCACAAATCAGAAGTCTCTCGTCCTGCCTCTGAAACGTAGTGCTTCTGGTATACCTGCCAGCGCAATCCATCAGACTTCTTCACCTGACGCCATTCAATCATTCCATCAGAAAGCAGTTTTTGATATGTGTCCTTGCCGCATACCCACCGGCTTTCATATCCCTCTGGCGCGATGGGATAAACCAGAGTTCCATCTGGTGCTTCGACAGGATAAAACATACTTGGTCGATCTTCGCGCCTGTTCTCACCGCCGGTGCGACGCAACGAGCGCGTTAGATACCGCCCCCTATCATCTTCTTGATCATATATCGATAGATCGGAATCAGACATGGGCAGCCCGTTCAATTCAGAACTTGCTGTCCTTGAAAAAACGACGATATAATCAAGTTCTCTCGCAATCCCGCGACTGCCCGACCCCATGCGAGTGCCTGTTGGTCTCGAAATAACACCAATCAGAGAGTCTTCGCCAAATACCTCGCGGCCAACTGCGACCAAATTAGCTAGCTCGACAATGTCAATTGAGATGAAAATAAACCCAGCGTCCGATAGAAGGTTCCGTGCAAATCTCAACCTCGGATACATCATCGACAACCAGTCCGAGTGAAACCGTCCATTCGACTCGCTATTCGCCACCAGCCGGTTGCCCGCTTCATCTACCTGATTTGACTTGGCCAGAAACTCCGCTGCACTCTCGGCAAAGTCGTCCTCATAGACAAAATCATTCCCCGTATTATAGGGCGGGTCGATATAGATCATCTTGACCTTGCCCAAATACGTCTCTTGAAGCAGCTTCAGTGCCTCAAGATTATCGCCTTCGATGAACAGGTTGCGGGTGGTGTCGAAATCCACCGACTCCGCCCGCACGGGCCGAAGGGTCTTCGCAATAGGCGCATTGGCCGTGATCAGCGCCTGCCGCTTGCCTGGCCAGTCCAGATGATACCGCTCTTGCGGACCGTCGACGATGCTGTCCGACAGTTCCTGCCGTAGCAGGTCGAAATCGATCATCCGGCGCAGCGTGCCGTCTGGCCCCTTGGCCTCGGTCACACAACCGGGGAACAGGGCGGCGATGCGGTCCACGTTCTGCGCCGTCAGGTCGGGGCTGTGCATCTTCAGTTTCTCGATGTCGTCGGTCATCCCGCGCCCCCGTTTTTCAAGTACTCGAATTCTGCCTGTGCCTTGGCCAGTTGGCCGTGCAGGGTCAGTTTAATGTTGAACTGTGTCTCACGCTGCATCTTGGTTTGCAGGGCGTTGATTTCTTTCTCTTTTGCCCTGATTGCGGCCGCGCGCGCAAGGCGCGTTTCCACATCCTCGCCCGCCTGAGCCGTTACGGGGATGAAGGGGGCCAGCATACCGTCGTAAAGCGCCCTCATGTTCACCGCGACAGGCAGGGGCGCGCGGCTGGTGGTACGGGGCGCGCGCAGGGGATCGTGGATCACCCATTTGCCGGCCTCAGCCTCGGATGGGCGTTTGTAGGCGGCGGCTGGCTCGACCTGCGCGCCGTGGTAGATCTCGAAGATCAGCGGAAAGGGAATGGCCCTGTCGATCGCCCGAAGGACATCGTCATGGATGCTATCGCCCTTGGGCGTCAGGTGAATGACCTGAATTTCCGGCACGGCTTTGGTGGCGGGCAGGTTCAGGGTTTCGGGGGCAAGTTTGTGCGCCCAAAGGATCTGGTCGACCTCGCGCGTGAACCGCTCGCGCAGGGCGGTGCTGGCGCCAGCTCCGTCATAGATGCGCGTCTTCGGGATGACGCGCTTGAGCGCCGTCTGGGGCGGGTAGTGGTACAGCGTCATGGGTCGCGGACCACGATGAAGGCGATAAGCTCGAAATCCTGCAGCCCCGCGATGGTCTGGGTCAGCGCCGTCGTGTGCCCGCCCGAGAACAGGCTGTCTAGGTCACGCTCCTCCTTCACCTCGATCATCGAACGGATGGCGTCGTTCAGCAGGGTTGAATAGGTGTCCATCCTGCGCCCGTCCTGCGTCTCAGCGTTGAAAGCGGCACAAAGGTCGCGGATTGGCTGCGTGACCCCCTTGCACCCGGTGCGTACCAGATCAAGGAGGCGCTTGACCTGCGTCTGGTCGGCGATGATCTGGCCTTTCTGGCCGATATAGATCAGGTAATAGGGGTGCAGGCGGTTCGTCTGGTTGATGTTGACGCCGTCATGGATGTTGCGCAGCGCAAAAATGACACCCGCGTGCAGGCCGCGTGCCGGATCGGACGGGATGACGGTGTGCAGGCCGTGGGGCATGCGCGGCAGGTCTTCGTGGGTTTTCAGGTAGTTGAGAAGGTCCATCCGGAAATCGTTGAGGCCAAGGTCGGTGATGGAAATGCCGGTTTTGACGTCTTCGAGCTCGATCACCTCGTTCTGGAGGCGCTGAAGCTGATCCTTGCGATAGGCAACGTCGCTGCTCTTGGCGGTCAGCACGTTATCCTCGCCGGTGCCCGCCATATCGACGATGTGCATGCGGTTTTCGACCCGCTCCTTGAGGTTGATGTATTCATCAAGGCTGATGTCGGGCCAGTAGTTGGACAGCTGGATCTGGGAGTTGGGTGAGCCGATGCGGTCGATCCGGCCAAAGCGCTGGACGATGCGGACGGGGTTCCAGTGGATGTCGTAGTTGATCAGGTAGTCACAGTCCTGGAGGTTCTGGCCTTCGGATATGCAGTCGGTCCCGATCAGGATGTCCAGCACGGCGGGATCATCCGGCATGATCTTGTCCTTCTCCTTGGCGCGGGGGGAGAAGAGTGTAAGGACGGACTGGAAGTCGTAGAATTTCTTGAGCGTAGTCTTGGGGTTACCAGAGCCGGTGACGATACCGGTGTGGACGTTCTGCGTTTTTGCGAAATGCGGGGCGAGTTGGTCGAAGAGGTAGTTCGCAGTGTCCGCATAGGCAGTGAAGACGATCACCTTGCGATTGCCGGGATTTAGGGGGTTGGCCATCTTGCCCGCGATTTCCGCGATCAGATGCTGCAGTTTCGCATCGTCGCCAGGGGTGACGCGCTCCATCTCGCCTATCAGGCCGTCGATGATGATCTTGTCGACGGACAGCTCCTGTTTCCAGGCCGTGATGTCCATGTCGGCGAGGTCAATCTTGATCTTCTTGCCGACAGAGAAATCGGCGAAATCCTCGTCCTCATCCGCGATGGCCTCGAGGTCGATATCCAGATCTTCCACCGTCGCCGCCCCGCCCGAGGCTTCGAACCGCGCAATCGCATCGAGTGTGCGACCGATGTTCCCGGACAAGGCCCCAAGGGTCATCCGGAAGGCATGGACAGAGCTTTCCAAGCGCTTGAGCAGGTTGGTGGTCATCAGTGCCTGAAGGCTTTTCTCACGGTCCGCCTGTTTCAGCGTGCCTTTGCCGCCCTCGGTCTTGGTGTCGTAGAGATCTTCATACTTCTTCAACCGACTGGGCTGGATATAATTGACCGGCGCATAGACGGCCATTTTCAGATCACTGAGCCGCGAAAAGATCTCGTTGAAGCCTATGACATCTGGCCGCTGGGTGATCGGTAGATGGTGTGACAGGGGCTTTAGTCGAGCCGGGAATTTCCCGATATCGGCTGTGTCATAGAAGGTCTCGATATGCTTGCGGGAACGGGCGATGGTAACCGCATCGAGGAGCTCGAAGAAGTCGAAATCCAATGATCTCAGGATCGCAGCCGGGGTACGTTTTTCCGGCGGTAGATTGGACCATGCGTTGAACGCGGTCTGCGCACGGCGGAAGATTTCCTCTACACTCGTCTTGGTCTTGAGGTTTTTGCTCAGTGCGTCGGAGTGCCCCTCATACGCAAGCGCCAGCTGGTTGCGAAGATCGGTGAACCGATTGTTTACAGGGGTGGCCGAGAGCATCAGGACCTTGGTTTTCACCCCAGCCTTGATGACTTTGTTCATCAGGCGCTGATACCGGGTCTCGCGGTCCTTGTAGACGTCATTGTTTCGGAAGTTGTGGGACTCATCGATCACCACAAGATCGTAGTTTCCCCAGTTCACCCGGTCCAGGCGCATGCCGAACGACTCGCCTGATGTGCGCGACAGGTCGGTGTGGCACAACACGTCGTAGCGGAAGCGATCCTTGGCAAAGATGTTGGTTGTCAGATTGGCGTTATAGTTGCGCCAGTTGTCCGCCAGCTTTTTGGGACAGAGAACCAGCACATCCTTATTGCGCAGCTCATAGTACTTGATCACCGCCAAGGCTGTGAACGTTTTCCCCAAGCCGACTGAATCCGCAAGGATGCAGCCGTTGTAGGTCTCAAGCTTGTTGATCACCCCAACGGCAGCGTCGCGCTGGTAATTGAAGAGCTTCTGCCAGACGAGGCTTTCTAGATACCCCGTTTTGTCCTTGGGCAGAACATCCTCGTCGATCTCGCTCAGGAAATCACTGAACAGGTTATAGAGGATCAGGAAGTACACACGTTCGGCAGGATTTTCCTGATAAACTGACTCGATATGCTCCAGCACCTCGGCCGTCACATCGCGAAGCTTCTCCTGATCGTGCCAGATCTGATCGAAGAGGTTCAGGTAGGTCTGCGCAAACTGCGGTTCATCCATTACCTGTGTGTAACTGGATACCGCATCTCCACGCTGATACCCAAGATCAACAGCGGTGAAGCCCGAAAGGGGCATGTAGGCTGTCTCGGTTCCTGACTTTTGAATATGGGCGAATTGCTGCATGGGCGCGGCGGTCGCGTTCGATTTGAACCGCGCTCTTTTACGGATCCACTCGGCACACTCGCGCGCGACGGCGCGCTGAGTCATCTTGTTGCGGAGCTGGATTTCGAATTCACTGCCGGATAGAGCCCCTTCCGGACGCGCCAGTGGAATAAAGAACTCGCGTCGTTCTTTCTTGATGCGATCGACAGCGCCGTTTGGGACGAAGGTCGGCGAGGTAAAGATGAATTCGAATTCTTTCAGCCTGCCCAGCTCAGCTTTCAGGGCATCAAAGGCATAGATTGAAAAACACGCAGCCGCGATACGGCACTTCGAAGCCCCTGCTAGCTCTCGCTTCATGTCATCGCCCAAAAGGGTCGTGGTGTTATCGACAATCCGCAAGAGTTCCCCCCTTATGATGCAGAGCTATAGCCTCAACACCCTACTGTGACAGTCGTGATGTGCAACGCCTTCACAGCATCCCATCGATCGATCTCACAAACCCGTTCCGATTTGAGTTTCGGGGCAAGCCGATCAGTTCGCTCCTTGGCCTTTTGGTGATGTGTGACGTTCTCGCGCGCCTTCGACGAGCGGTATGCTTGCCGTCGTGCAGCCCATGTCGGCAAGGAAGCTGACGAGGCCGACAATGGTCTTGAAGTCACGCAGCTTGAGGAGGCTTCGGCTAGTGACAAGCATCTTGTCGAGCCGCCCATCGGGTGCCACGGCCCTGATAACCCAAGCGCCGTACCAGCTGTTGTGGCGCTTCTCTGCACCCTCCTTGCAGACCACTTCGATGACGTAGCCCTCGGTCAAGAGGCCACGTAGCCCGTCTTCTGTCACCACATTCGGTGTTTCGTCCATCTTGGCCATGCGGTGTAGGTCCTTCTTCTGCCAGAGGTACGGATTGAGGCAGACAAGATCACAAGCCAGATGTCGATACAACATAAATGAAAGCAAAAAGACACCTACGACATTATATTCTCAATGCGACGGACGACGTAGTAACCGAGCGCTATGCCAAATCACCGCGATGGACGCGAGTATCATCGTAGTTGCGATAGTATATTTTCGTATGTATGCTGCCTGAAGATCGCCGAGGGTCTTTGCCATGCGTGTCCCAGTCAGAAACCTGCCCAAGATAGCCCTGTTGGCTCTTGTCTTGACGGGGCCTATCGTACCGACGCAAGCAAGCGCCCAAACCTATCCGATCGACTGCGCCATCCTGTTGTGCCTGTCCGGCGGGTGGCCAGCTTCCGTGCCATGCGCGCGGGCGCGGGCCGAGTTCATCCGGCGCATCACACCTTGGCCGGTGGAGCCGCCGCTCCAGATCTGGCGCTGCCCGATGGGTGCCTCTTTCGATGGACCTGCCAGGTCGCGGCCGACGGACCGGCTCATCGATGTGCTGTTCCACGGCGCTGAGACGCGACCCAACTATTCTTCCCCAGTCCTTGACCATGCCGCTCTCGGTGATGACAGGCTCGATGTCGAAGGCCTGAACGCCACCTGGCACAACTTGGTGATGGCTGATTACGCCCTTCATCTCGCCCAAGACCGCGCCGACATCGACATCAGCGGGCCTGAGTTCAACTTCGTGCGCTCCATTCGCGTGTTCGATGTCCGTCACGCATGGCAACGGGAATCCGGCCAGGACGGCGACTGCAACCGTAGCGCGACAGTCGTACTCGGCTCCTACGGTACACAGGGCGACTTTTCGTGGAGCGCTTCGTCACCCGCAGCGCTCCCTGCTGCCCATGTTGGTCTCGAGGGGTGGGGCGAGCATTGCCCGGGGATCTGGCACAGATCCGTCTTCGTGGAGTGGCGCGATTACAGCGGGACTTACGGCTTCGAGCAGGTCAATTACTGACGCCGCGCCGCTGCGAGGCAGGGCGGGATCACGAACGAATTGACCCAGCACCGCAGGCATGGGCGCTGGCACATGGTCTGGGCCCATAAAGCCCGCTGTTGGCCATATCAGTCGTCGCGACAGGGCAGTTGCGTGAGAGACGCGAAGTCGATTTCGGCTTTGTCGGCATCGCAGAGATCCGGGCAAAGCTTCGAGACGCGCTGTGGCCCGCGCGCGTCCCAACGGACTGCCAGCGCGCCAGTGTTCCAGCGATAAACCCAACCGACAATACTGCTCTGATCGGCTGCAATCAAATTGGCGATCGCAACGGCTTCGACCATATCTTCCTTCACTGGTTACCGACCTTCTAGAATTGGGCTGTGCGGATTGCAGCCCCGGCTTCCTTGGGCACGTGCTGCAGCGGCATGCTGGGTTTCCTGGAAATGGGTTGGGTGTTCGGCTTTGCGGCACCGGCACTCACGCCGAGAGGCGTCAAATGCTTTGCGCGCGATGCACGGACCGGCTCAAATCCGATGGTCGGACTCCGTGGCGCCTTCAACGATCGCCAGAACCTCGAATGGGTCAAAGCCAATGGCGCGGGCGAGGACGACCAGTTCGACGACGTCGATCCGGCGCTGGCCGCTTTCGATGCGCGCCACGAGGGATTGATGGCACTTGAGCTTTGCCGCCAGCTCTTCCTGACCGAGACCTGCCTTGATGCGGGCCTCGACAAGAGCCTTGCAGAGGGCAACCTGTCCCGTGCTTCTGATTGTTCTCGCCACGCGCCACATACCTTTTGTGACGTCGCTAGCGGAGGAAATCTGTTATCTAAAAAGTAGATAAGTGAGGGTGTTATCGGCGTCGGGTTTCCATGGGGTGCGAGTCTGATGCTCCCCTCGAAGCCCATCAATCCCCTACCAATTGCAGGAACCGACCATACTCCTCGCTGACCTCCCGCGCTTCCTCGAAAGCGCGGGCGCGCTCGCTGTCGAGACAGCGGAAGTAGCTCTGGATGTCCTCGATGTAGGTTTCGAAATCGCCCCGAATGAGGTCGGCATAGTCACGGGCCGCTTGCGAATCGCTGGGGAGGAAGGGACGGGGCGGCGCGAGGCAGGACGCCGCCACACCAGCTCCCGGGAAGCAGGCAAGGATGACCATAGCTTGCAAGCCGATTGGGCCTGTCAACCTTGGGTTTCTCAAACCTGTTATCTCCTTGAACGCGGTGGTGGACCGTGGCTACTGTTTGCGTGCCAAGCTACAGCAAGGGCATGATATTATATCTTGCCGCTGATAATATAGTATCGTAACTCTGGGCTTCAAGTGGGAATGCCTTGCGTTGCGCCATCGAAGAAAGCGTGAGCCGGGCCATGAGCTGGGACATCGAAGCACCAAATGTGGTTACGGAAGCGCGCTTCCGCGAGCTCGTGGAGCGCGGATACAGCGCAGAAATCCTGTGCCAGGAGACGGCACATCAGAAAGGCCCGAGCTATTACGGGGTCTGGATCATGCGCGTTGTCTCTGACGAGGGCGTCGAAAAGCTTCTCGTCACGGCCCGCACCCGAACAACCTACAACGACATCAAGATCCGTGAGTTCAAGACGGTCTCCGGCGTGGTGTCCTTCTTCCTGGGCCTCGGCTTTACGCATGTCGACCTGCCCCTCGTCGCAGGCACAAGCCGGAGCCACAAGCTGGCCCCGTCGGCCACGGCCCCTTCAGACAAAGCCGCGTCAGACAAGAGCGCTGACAGCTAACCTCTTCTGCCTCTGGCTGCTGGCCACACCGGCCGCGGCGCAGATGGTCCTCGTGATGGAGAGCGACGGCTCTCTCACCCCCTCCCGCTCACAAGACAGCTTCGCGCGCCATTATCAGGATGGGTTTGCCGTGGGTCCAGAATCCCGGGGCTTGACGATCCTTGGGACGGCGGATGCCTCGGGAGATTCCGACCCCGATCTTTCTGCGGGGGCTGAACGCCCTCTCGCTTTGCCAAGCCCCGAGGTGCTGGCGGCGATCGAAGCGACGGGGTTGCGCTATGCCAGCCATCCCGGCCTGCGCCGCGCCACGCTCTCCGTGACCGACTGGCTCCTGCTCTACCGGGCCAACATCGAGGTGGAAAGCGCCTACCGGCAGGAGGCGGTCTCGACCGCCGGGGCGATCGGTCTCGGTCAGCTCATGCCCGAGAC
>Ga0068617_1000009_pt1 | contig 18171 bp, 9 predicted proteins | sample InSIn1SAF170_2_FD_77422 | JGI IMG/M metagenome (GOLD analysis project Ga0068617, IMG submission 77422) | Clean room microbial communities from NASA Spacecraft Assembly Facility at Jet Propulsion Laboratory, Pasadena, California, USA -... ...
AAATAATCTTTATCACAATTCGTCAAATTTCATATTCTTGTTTCTTTTGAGTGCTTTGCTGATTCGTTTTGGACGACCAGGATCACGTGTGATACCCAAACCTCCATTAGCAGCTTTGTCAGAAAAAGAACACTAACTCCTACTTTTTCACACCATTTCCAATGAATGTTCTAATGTTCTTGTTACTGCTTGTTGTTCGTTTATTTTGTGACGCTTTTTGACTTATTGACCATTAATTGACTTAAAAACGAAATTTTACAACGTCAAGCACTAAAATTATGAAATGCATACCTTGTTTTACAGAAGAAATATTGAACGTTTTTGTATAAGCATTAGTTTTGTATGCACCTGATCTGGTACACTGCGCAAGGCAACGATGTGATATGGGATTATTTACAATCTACAAGTACATTTTTCTGCTAACGTCAAAATTATAAGTAACTTTATATATTATCAGAATCTAGAAAACTTACGTAAATGCTTTGTTTTGTTTTTCAGAGCTCAATGAACACAATTATTTGTAATGCGAGTAAAATGCTGTACGCATGGTCCCGATGCGAGACGAAACTTTAGAGAGTCATTTTATATAGCAGAAATTATTAAATTATAATTTGATAATACTGCTGCTATGTTAGATATCCAAATTACCAATTCTTAATAGGATTAATATCGTATTATATAATCGTTTTGATAACCAGGCTATGACGAGGATTACTATGAAAATGAAATTTACTTTTAAAGTCATCTAGCAAAATTATAAGATGCAACAAATTGGAAGTATTTTCGTGAACTGTAAAGAAACAGAAAATCGTCATTGAATTTAATTGACCAGCTGTCACTCTTATACTCAGATAAAAAATAATGATTATGAAAAACATTAATAATGACGTCGCTTGAACACAATTGATAGTGCACCAAGTTTAGATCAGAAGCCGAACTTGCTAGCCCATTGAAAGCTCATCTGAGAGATGTACTCGGCTCGAACCAATGTGCACGCCTGAATGCAAAAAGAAGCCTATTTGCCTGCAGGCAAAACACAAAAGTTCTGTCGTTATTGCTCATCTAGCAGATGTTACGCTCGAACAAACTTGTTTCATTTTTACCATATGGACTTCAATATACAAAAAGGTTATATCATTCCCACAAACAAAAGACGTACAATGAACAAAAGCAAAACTTGTAAGAAAAAAATATTACTACACACATACATATCACTTCATTTTTGTCCGACAAAAATATGAAAAAGACAAAATATTTTTGCCTTTTGTCTTGTGTTTTAGTAAAGTAGAGATTTAATTTATAACAAGCATTTTTTGTACTGGACTTAAGTAAAATATTATTCAACAGATAGTAAAGTTACACAAACCAATTTTGAACAGCTATGGGTTCCGTTGATGATTTTGAGGAGTTCTTCAAAAATTTTCTTGACGATAACTTTACCACTAATGGAAGTGCCACTAGCAGTCCAGTACCAGCAATTGCCAATCAAAGTACTAGTACAAATTCAAATGGAATCAATCCAACAACTTCCACAGTAACATCCGTTACCACAACAACCTCCACATCCACCACCACCATATCCAATGGCTCAAATTCACCAAAAACTGTAAAATCTTTAGTATTTTTCTCGTAATATTTACTTCTTCATTGTAAACGAGTATACAAAATTCACACTAATTAACCTTATTATTTCAGACTACAAGTAGCAACAGTAATCAATCAGTTACTCCACTTATTATCAAAAAGACCAAAACCACTAATGGAGATCCTACTTGGTCAACATCTCAGTTAACATCCGACATCAATACTACAACTATTACTACAACACCGGAGCCCATATCAACTAGTAAAGCTCCAGCATTAAAAAGATCTACTAGCCCAGTCGATTCTAATAATGATCAACAAAAGAAAACTAAGGTACTGAAAAAAAACATTACATTTATTCCTAACCCTATTTACAAATATGTTATACAACTTAGCTTTTATTTCCTTTATTAAAGTTAAACTTAAAATATACTTTAATTTTTATTTCACAGCTTGATAACGGGCAAAGCAAAGTGCAAGTCCCTACAACCGCCTCTCCCACAAACTCAAATACAAACTTGGTTCTCCAAAAACCTCCTTCTCCAAAACCAGCCACAGTTTCCATAACAACCAATGCAGTAACTCCTCCAGTTACAACCTCCAACTCTACAACTGTTTCTCCATCAACATCTGCAATAATATTACCACCTTCATCCACCAACACATCAACAATTTCTCCATGGAATGCAAATGCTTCAACGGTTACAATCCCACCACAACCAAGACCAACTTCCATACCTGCTATTATCACAAAACTTCAAGCAGTTTTAAGAGGAGGTACACTAACAACCGCACAAAAAACTCTTCTCCTGCAGCGCATTCGATCAAGTCCTCTTTTCGCTCGTTCAAATCCAGTTCCATCAACACCATCAGCACCCATACCAGTCTATTTGAACTTAACGACACCACCTGCACCCCCACCTCACTTAATATTCGTTTCACCTACAACTCCTCCAATACCCTCAACTTCTCAAAATGCCCTACAAATCCAACCTAATATTTTACCACCCGATTCTCCAATATTGCAGCACGTTACACAAAAAGCCTACGAATTTCTCAAACCAATTAGCCCAGCACAGTTCACTGATACCTTTCTTGAATCAGGATTCTTCAAAGCAGATAAAATGGAAGCTTCCGAACCACAGTACTACGACATTATAGAGTACATATTTAACAGCCAAGCTCATCAAAGTTTTGGGGTGGAACTTTTATCAGTTTTGAAAATAACCCAACCCACAACCCCTTCTTCAGGTAATTCAACAACTTCCACATCAACTCAAAATAATACTCCAGCAAATCGTTTTACGATGATGCTCTGGCATGGAACTAAACCAAGAAGTGTTGCTTCCATCCTAAAAGAAGGTTTTAGATGCCCCCGAACTGGATCACAAATGTTTGGAAAGGGAGTTTACTTTGCTGATCGAGTTTCTAAGAGCGCTCAATATTGTAACCAAAATGTGTACTGTGGGATTCCCAAACCGGGGGAAATTGGATATCTGTTTTTGTGTGAGGTGACCTTGGGACAGTGCTATAATGCGAAGAATGTTAAGCACTCGTATCAATCAGCACCCCAAGTTACAAAGCGGGATGGAAGTGTGATAACGTTTGATAGTTTAAAGTGCACGGGATATCATGTACCGGATAGACAGCAGCAGAGAGAAATTGATGGGATTGTTTGGCCGTTAGGACCGACTATAAATAATACTAGGTTTCCGAGCTATACTGTTTCTTATAATGAGTTTATTGTGTATAATCCGGATATGGTGAAGATAAAGTATTTGGTTAAAGTGCAGTTTAAATAGAGAAAGCTAATTTTTGGTTTGTAAAGTGTTCAATTTGTAAAAATAGACTGACTTCTAACGTGACAAAAAATGAATTTCTCGTACATGTGTGACCGTTTTTTTATAAAGAACAAGACAATTCATCTGTAAATTGTTAATTAACTTCTGTAATGTAATTATAAAACAAAGCCTTTGATTTTTTAAAGCTTTTAACTAAACAAAATGATAAGACAAGTGTAGGAAGTTATTTTCTGTATTTATGAAACCTATATTTTTGAGTTTGTTTTTTTTCATCAAATTTGTGGTACTCTTTTATTTTTTCATTAATGATATTTTCTTTATGATGTTTTCAAGTTTTACATTTAATTATGTAACAGCATATTATACAGATACTGTTTTCAAACCAAATCAATGTAAAAAATACCGGTTAAGTTTAACGTGAACTATATGTGTTAAAAATTAAATAAAACCATGTTTGCATAATTGCTCTGTCACTTTGTGAAAAATGTACAATCAATTTATATTGTAGTGTCTTTATCTTTTAATGACTTCTAAATAAACTTTTTATGTAAATTATATTGGGATTATTTGGCAAAAACTGATGTTTACATAATCAATATTTATTTTCACAATAAATACAATTTCAACCTAAATCATCGTGGCAGCAGTAATTTTAGCGATGTTTATCATGACGATCATCATACCAGCTGTAGTCTTCTTCACTAATCTTGTACCTGTATTGCAAAGCTCCCTGGAACCTGTACAAATCTCCAAAAGAATGAATGAAACTTGAGATGTATTGGATGGAAGAACGAAGTACGTCTACGGAACGGGATTAAAGATTTCACTCGAAGATATAAATCCAACGTAATTCAATGTATTTGGAAGTACTGTTAGATATATACTTGTTTTAGAAGTATACAATTTCAACCTAAATTATCGTGGCAGCAATAATTATAGCGATGTTTATCGTGATGATCATCATATCATCTGTAGTCCTCTTCACTGACCTTGTACCTAAATTGCAAAGATCCCCGGAACATGTACAAATCTCAAGCTTATCGTGATATTCGAGTGAGCGTGTTTTAGCGTTGTTAGTCTTATTTGGAGGGAAAATTTCTGACAATGATCGGCGGCATCTGTCACGGATATCCTGCTTACTGGCAAGAGTGCTGCACTATCCATGGAACTTACTGCATATCAGAAATGCATCGCACAATTTAGAAATCTCGGTCTTTCCTCCTTTGTGCCCTACGTACTTTCTGCACATATTTTCGGGACAGTCGCTTTCTCTAGGACTATCGCAATAGGTAGGTCCACCACAATCATAACATTTTACTGATTCTTAATGGTTCACCAGTCCCAGTAGTGCCATGGCCAACATCTTTTTGAGATCAGAATCCTTTCGCAGTAGCATCTTGAAAGCTGACTACGGAGTCGCGAGTACAGGTCCAACTGATACAACTTTCATTATCTTGCCTTTCGTTTCAACAGTTACTGAATAGTTCCTAGTTTCTAGCTTTTGCTTGAACGAAAGTAATGAAAGTACGTTGCTATGTGGTCTAAATCAAAATGAAAATTTCTTTCACTGAAATAAATTTGACTGCACCATGTTCACTGCAAAGAGGAAAAACAACCAAATATGGGTCTTTGACTTTCGTTGAAAACATATGAATATTGCTTTAAATTGGTTTTTTCTGCATAAAAATCACATACATGTACCAAAATCAATTACTATAGTTTGCTGAAAACGTTCATTTATTAAAATTTTGTATTTCTTATCCTAAAGAAATATTTAGTTCTGAGTCATGTGGACTCGGATTTTTTTTGGTTCTTATAATCAAATGTAATGTATTTCAAAATAAAAATTAATGAATTACATAACACAATCATGGGCCCGGGTTGTACATGATTTTCTTATCAATTCTGATTTTAACAATCTGTTTTCATTCAGTTTTTTATCCCACAGCTTTCTCTGGTAATTCATATCTTAATAACGCAACTGCTATTAATTTAAACCCCTACACATTGAGCATATGCCCATCACTATCGATTTCCTAACCAAAGATAACACAGCTTATAAATTGCTTCATTTACTTATAAGATGCGCTAAAATAGTTTAGAACAACCACAGACTTAGAGTTTTCTGTAATATATTCTGGTATATGGACACAATTTTCTCTTGTTCTATCGAATAATCGTTATTATTAGTTCGTAAACTATTCACATAACCATCGATTTCCGATATAATCTCTTCTTCTAGAGATCATAGATTCGGAAAACGCACATTGGTTATCGATCATGGTTAGGTACTTAAAATAGCCTAGAACCTTCTTCAGCTTGGAGAAACCATGCTTATATCTATAAAGTGATTTGTTGGTGATATTATAAAAAAATTCCAGAATTGGTAGTTCTCAAACATATTTTTCATCACTATCAACACAATAGTTTAATTTGAAACCAAGAGAAATTTACTGACGTACTTATGCTTGTAACTTAAAACATTGACGTATGTAGTTACAACAACAAAACTTACCTATGGGTAAACATCAGATATTATACACGATTCTACATACAATAGTAGCCCTTCCAAAATAAAGTGTTCAAGAAATTTTTCTATTTTCTGACTTTTCATCCAATAAAATTGTCTCAAGACATAATAAAAATTTGTTTAATAGGGAAATATCTATTTCCTTAGAATATTTTTTTTTGCTAAACTTAATTAAAAAATATTCTTCTCAATTGCCTAACTTTAAAATATTTATAAAAGTTTATTACATATTGTCAAGACGAATTTCAATTTAACGTGGACGCTAGCCAAGTTTTACATAATATTCAATTAAAGCATAGCTACCTAAAATATTTTATAAGCCAAAAATATTTTTTTTTGCTTTTTTGTTGAGAGCAGAAAGGAACAAAGTACATAGGCACCACTATAAAAAATTAAACGGCCAATATTTATTTCTATTAACTTCGAATAATATCTTGTATTTCTTGAATATGTTTCTAATATTCTTTTATAAATGACGCAAAGCAGCAATGTTCAGACATAATTTAATTTAATTTAAAACAGGTCAACTCGAGCAATAAAGTTATAGCATTTAGGTTGTGTAAGATACCTAAATAAATTTAATTTTTTTTTGATTTTTTAACTATTTTATTTCGATAATTTAGAATTATGTATGTAAAGCTATATAAAGTATCTCATTTTACGCAAGAAAATAAGTGGGACATTGACCAAATTATCTACAGTATATTTAAATTTGTTTTAAGCTGAGCGAATTTACTGTCTCAGGAATACGTAGGCCTACTTATTTCAATAACTTACAATGCAAGCTTACGTTTAGTCTATCGAGATGACTGATGAAAAATACATGATCTAAGGTAGTTTTTAATGCTGATTCAGAAAATAGTAACCATTTCCCGAATGCGCAATATTGGCTGACTTATCAGCTGTTTTTGTTTACATAAATGAGCGCGCGCCGTCTGTTCTACTCTTCTCACATACAAATAAGCGAACGTAAACACAACACCACCAGCAGACACTTGGGATCTGTAGTGAGCGTGTTTTAATGACTTGAATTTAATTTGTTTTTAAACTAATAATTGAATGATTTAATGTGAAGTGTTTATTAAACCTTGTCACGCTTGCATTCATGAAGTAGTGTTTTCATGCATTTAAATCATTGCTTTCACAAAAGTAGCTTTAATTGCTTTCACAAAAGTAGCTTTAATTGCTTAATGTCTGCATTTTAAATCTAACACTAATTTAAAGTAAAATTTTATTCTCATAGTCAAGTAATTGGTGAATTGTGGTGGTTTTGATTCAAGGTAAGCAAAAACTGCGATTTTCTCATTGCATAAAGTCCATAAAACACTGTGAATTAGAATTATAACATGCATTAACAAATTATCTAGGCTATCATGGCAGTGCAGCAACATGTCAACCCGGTAACCATAGCGAGGTGCTTCATGGAAACAGTCCAGCGAGAGTTTTCAACTTTTAGCAACACTGATCAAGTTTCTGATGCTGAACAAGAAATCGCCAATTTGCTTTTCGAAGAATTCGGCAAGCTTACTTTAGAGTATGAATTTGTCGAAGAGTTTGAAAACGATCTAGGTACATCCATTATATTGATTGAACAAATATTTTAGGGCTGTTTTTATGTATTTTGCTAATGATGACACCTTCATCACAACATTTTGACTAGAACCGTGCACATTTCTCTCGTCATCGGAAAGCCAATCAGTTGTTGAATCTCAAGGAAGCAGTTTCAACTCACAAGAAAGGAAACCAGAAAAGAGGAATTACGTCACCATTAAGCAGAAGGCAAAAATTCTCAAGGTTATTGACGAGCATCCAAAATGGACATTCAGGACCATTAAGCGTAAATACCCTAAATTCAAGGATCCTAACTACCGTAACAAATGGTCCCAACAAGTAAGAGGTGGCGGAGCTCAATGGGAGATGTTAAAAGAAATCAACATGTACGTCTTCAAGCGTTTTCAAGAATCTCGTCAGGACCACAAACCTGTCCACGATTCAGACATTCAAAAGTGGGCTGTCGCTAAGGCAACAGAGTTTCCTGGTTTTCGAGAAAAATTCACAGCTAGCAGATCTTGGATTTTAAAGTTTAAAAGAAAACGTCGGATACGTTCCCGAAAAATTACCAAACTTGTCAAAAAGAGGGATAACGCCAGTCAAGAGTTGTTGCTTAAAAGAGCAGAAGACTTCCGGAAAGTGATTAGGGATTTGGAACCTACATATGAGCCGAGTCAAATTTGGAATACAGACCAAATCGGATTTCAATATGAGTACATGTCACAACGTACACTTTCATTCAAAGGAGAAAAATATACATTTGGTTCTGCCTTTTCGCCAAAAAATAAACTCACTCATTCATATACTGTCCAGTATATAATAAACGCTAATGGAGAAATTGTGGGGGATGTTTTTGTGTGTCTTCAAGAGCCGTCAGGCCGGCTTGGAGACAGAGTCATGGACGATATATTTGTTGCTCCAAATTTGTGTGTTACATGCAGTGTCTCGGGGAAACTAACTTCTACTCATGTTAATTACTTTATTCAAAAAATGATTATTCCAAATCTTCTAGAGCGTGTATTATACACGCTGGATTCGTGGACTGGGCAAAAAAATGAAGAAGTTTATTATGAAGCTTTGGTTGACCATGATTGTGATTTCACTGTAAAAGTTATTCCCCCCAATACAACGGCACTAGTACAACCATTAGATTGTTACTTTAATTTACAATTAAAATATTTTGTGAAAAAAATTTACGCATACGCCAACGTAAACGACCGCATATTGTACACTAGAAACGATATATTGAAGATACAGTCGTTAGCTCATTTTCAGCTTAAGGCAGAGTGTTTTCGTGAGATGATCAAGTATTCTTGGTACAAGTCCGGGTTAATTGAAAACCAGCGAAAATATTTTAGAAATGTGAAAGACGTTTGTTTCAATTTTTCAGATAAGATTTGCCAAAAATGTTCTGATGTTCCATTCATTCAATGTAGTTGGTGCGGGATCGTTCTTTGTTTCCCATTTTTTTATGATGATTTTCATATGTATGAATGTAACGCTAGTCCGTATTTAAAATAGTGATGTATTTCTTTCTGTACAGCAATCAGTTTTGGTGTCATCAGACTATTGTCTAAAAAGTGAGTCATGTATTGTAAAACTGCTAATTAATTTTATTCGAATGATCTTATTAAATTAATGAAATTATTTTACTTGTTGAGGATCGTCTTCACGTGTTTACAGTAGTTGTACTTATATTTGGGAATTATATGTGCTTCAATTATATTGCCTGAACTGATAAAAAATAAATGTATTCTTTATATCGTATAAAATATTTTACAGATGACATTGTTGATTTAAAATTTTGTACCAAAGACGATTGATTAAGATAGTGATAAGATAGCATCCGAGTTCCATAAATAGTTTATACCAATTTAATTGTAACCATCAAAGCACTAAAAACACGAGAAGTTCAGAGCAAACGTGTGTTGTAGTGTTGTATCTACGGACGTTCGCTTGTGTGTGTGAGAAGAGAAGAACAGACGGCGCGCGCTCATTTATGTAAACAAAAACAGCTGATAAGTCAGCCAATATTGCGCATTCGGGAAAATGGTTACTATTTTCTGAATCAGCATTAAAAACTGTCTTAGATCATGTATTTTTCATCAGTCATCTCGATAGACTAAACGTAAGCTTGCATTGTTAGTACAAGTCGGTAGACCAAACCAAAAGCTACCAAAATCCATCATTTTGTATCCTCACCATGTCAACTGTCAATATTGAACTTAGTTTGTTAACCATCCCTTTGCAAACTTTTATTTCTGAGCTCTGCTATAATTCCCGTTGGTTGTACCTTTGGGATAAAAACACAGGAAGTTTAGTATGTGTGCAAACTCGTAAGGAGCTTATGACACCATTTAACGTCATAAATGTTGCTTCTCTTGCTGCAATCCAGTGCTGTTGTCTGTATTTGATCATTGGTAAAGGAGTAATGGATACAACTTCAATATCCCTCGGATACATTTTCTTTACGACAATTCTTTGGCTTTTAAATTTAATGATTCTTGGCACTTTATTCGGAGTTTATAAGGATCGTTTTGCGCTTGTAGAGTTTGCCAATAACTGGATGATAGAAGCCAAAATTCAATTCTTTACGCAAGAGAAGCCTTGCCAAAATGTTCAAAATTTGAAAGATTTTCTCGTCATCTTAATAAAAGGTAAGCTTGATTTTCATTATAAATGTTTAATAAATTTAATCCAAAAAAATGAGTATAGATAATCGTTTTATTGGACTTGTAAGAGCTTGTCAAAGTTTCTAAAACTGGCAAAGGAGACTTCCTAGGCATTCTTATAACAGTATTATCTGTTGGTCTGCTACTTGCTCAACTATTGCCACCTTTACTCGCATTAGTGGAGATTGACGTATTTGGCCAAGCTGCCGTCCACCTGTATCCACCAAATAAAAGAAGCTTTGTGGGAAATTTAATCTCTCGAACAATCACCGTAAGCCTGACAACAATAACTACCTTGGAAACAATGCGCACTCTACGAATGTTTCTTCTTTGTATACTTGTAATTGGTCAAATTGGAATAAAGCTTCTCGACAAGCTTAAAATATTACAGGATCAAGATCCAAAACAGGCTCTTCAAGAATACAAGCGAATATATTTGATGCATAATACCTGCAGGTGGATAAGCACAGTGGTTGTGTGTGTAACAGTACAGGTTGGTGCACTGATTACAATATTTGCCTGCACAGGTACTATTGTTGGACGAAGACTTCTTGATAGTCAACTAAGTCAACTTTATGTCTTGGTACCTTTAATAGCAGCTGGGGCAATATTCATTGCCTCAGCAGCCCTGCCAATGACACAAAAAACGGTTGAGCGGAGTGAGGAAATGATTGAAAAATGGAAACGAGATCCAAATATTTTGGGAGGTCAATTGGTTATCAATAAAAGGATTCTACGGACCTTACGACCAATTGGATTTCCGATGGCTGGCTACGGTATACTGGATAGGGACTATAATCATACCTACTGGAATAAAATTATGACTAATACGATTGACTCCTGCTTGATGATAATATCAATAACTAAATAGTGTTCCACACAATGCATTATTGCAGTAATATTCGTAATGTTATAATTTGTTGCGTGGATGATATTCGTAATCTCACTGCAATATTAGGATAAGTGTTTCTTAAACAGATAAGTTTATTTACAATATCTGTTTTACTATGTACATATTTTCTAGACTAATCAATAATTATTAAGCCATACAATTAAAAACCATTGAAATACTAACACTATATTACTATTATACTTTTGTCTGTCTCAAAACGGAGGGGAAAATAAACCTAAAATAACAGCACAATGTTTGAAGTAACGTTCAAGATTAACTGGATGATGTTTATCCAGGTATCCTTTTCATAATAGTTTACCGATCCAAATTCAAATGTAAGCAAGGGTTCAGTGTCCTTTTGTACTAGCTTAAATTGCATCTTAAAATATTATACTGTGTGGATTCTCTAACAATTTCTTTTCTCCAAGTTAATAGCATTTCCTGACTAAGTGTATTAACCTTACCTGGAAACGAGTATGCAACAAATACACAGAAAAATGCATTTAACACTACATAACTTACAATACAAAATTCCCAGAAGCTTGCAGTATTCCGCACATACAGTTTTTTACATGGCGGTGACAGATATTGCCCTTTGATATACTAAAAAAACTAAATTTAAAAAAAACCTGAAATTTTTAAGAACATAGCATACTTAAACTTGTATTTTAATCATGACCACGTTACTTAAATTATTTTTCCCTTAAAATTTATAGAATTATAGCACTACAAATTTAGATACAAGATAATTGTGCGGATTTCAATGTATAAATGCAAGATATATAATGGTTTTAGAAGCATGCAATTTCAACCTAAATCATCGTGGCAGCAGTAATTATAGCGATGTTTATCATGACGATCATCTTACCAGCTGTAGTTCTCTTCACTGATCTTGTACCTGTATTGCAAAGATCCCCGGAACATGTACAAATCTCAAGCTTATCGTAATCTTCGAGTTATCGTGTTTTAGCGTTGTTAGTCTTATTTGGAGGAAAAATTTCGTACAATGATTGCAGGCATCCGTCTCGGATCTCCTGCTTACTGGTGAAGGTGCCGCACTGTCCATGGAACTTACTGCATATCAGAAATGCATCGCACACTTTAGAAATCTCAGTCTTTCCTCCTTTGTGCCTATCCGGTAGTACTTTCCGCACATATTTCCGGGACAGTCGCTTTCTCTAGAACTATCGAAAGAGGTAGGTTCACCACAATCATAACATTTTACTGCTTCACAATGGTCCACCAGTCCCAGTAGTGTAATGGCCGACATCTTTTTGATATCAGAATCCTTTCGCAGTTGCATCTTGAAAGCTGTCTTCGGAGTCGCGAATACAGGTCCAACAGATGCGATAAGAATGCATCAAACTTAAGATAGATTGGATGGATAACCGAAGTACATCTACGGAACGGGATTTAAGATTTCACTCGAAGAAATAAATCCAACTTTTATAATCTTACCTGTCATTTCAACAGTTACTGAATAGTTCGTAGTTTCAAGCTGTTAATTGAACTAAAGTAATGGAAATACATTGCTATGTGGTTTAGATCAGAATGAAAAATTTCTTTCATTGAAATAAATTTGACTGCACTTTATTCACTGCAAAAAGAAGAACCAACCAAATTTGGGTTTTTGTTTTTCATTAAAAACATTTCATGCATTTTGTTGGCCAAAGACGGCAAACTACGTTACATTTTAGTATTCATGTTGGCTATGAAAAGCTCTCATCGGTTTCAATCTTTCGAGTATCCAAACTTTTTAACACAGTGTGAGTTGCGTACCTGCTATCTATGGAACTTTTTGTGTGAATAATATGAATATAGCTTTTGATTGCTTTTATCTGCATAAAAATCCCATGTACCAAAATCCATTATTTTAGTTTGCTAAAAAAACGTTCAGTTATGAAAATTTCGTATTTCACATCCTAAAGAAATAATTGGTTCTCAGACATGCAGATTCGTAATTTTTTACAATCAAATTTATTTCGAAATAAAAACGAATGCATTACTTAACATATTGGTCAGTGTTGTAAGTGATGTTTTTATCAAGTCTGCTGTTAATTATCACTTTTGATTCAGTGTTTTATTCCACCGTTTTACCTGATATTTTACAGTTTAATTAGGCAACTGCTTTCAGCTTAAACCCCTACGAAATCATTACATGCCTATCACAATCAATTTTGCAACCAAATACAATTTTTTGATGTTTTTTCGAATGATTGTCAATATTAGTTCGTACATTATTCACGTAACCATCAATTTCCGACACAATCTCTTCTTCTTTAGTGTTTTCCGAGAATTTTTTTTTAAGTTTCTCACTATTCGTCTTATATGACTTTAAGGAGATGAAGTACCTTTGGAACCGCGCTAGTTCAAAATTTACGAGAAAAGAATTTTTTGACAATTCAAAAAAAGTAAATGAAAAAATGTAACGTAACAAGAAGATCATCCACCATCTCAACTACACTATTCAAGGAAGCATTCATTGTAGTAATAATGTTCGATGAATGTTAATTTACTTCATATCTAAGTAAGCATGTGTACGTGTATATGACCAAAATTATGAAAAAATGCAGTTATCTTTGGGTAATTTATATGCAATATACTGCATAACATTGAAACATGAAATGTTGAATGTGCAATGTGGCATTCATTTTTGGTTCTTTTAGGAATATTCTTCAGAAATTAGATGTGCAAGTGATAACAAGCAAGCATTTTTGTCACAAATGTTTGCTGCAAATCCATCACAGTCCAGCAGCCCAAAATATTGTTATTACAACATACTATGTACATACAAGTGTAATAAAAGCCGACTCATAAAATTCGTATTCATTTACAATACCTATCTTTGTTTAAAAATTTGTCTACTAAGACCTTCTTCAACTCTTCAAGTTTTTTTTGAAAGTGATAAAGGTACACGTATTCAAGTGAAAGGGTACATGTTACCTTAGATTGAAATAAAGAAGAAGAAACTGAAGTGATATTGAACATTTTGTATACTGCTCTGCATTGCACTAAAAACTGGAATGCATGTTGGTTTTTTTACTGGCATAATACTGCCTTGAACTAAATCAGGTTCCCGAAAACTTCACACGTAAAAGTTGTCAAGTGGTATTTTTACGCACGCATGCATATACATACATACCCACAATGCTTGGGAGCTGGACTTTGCGTCTTAGAAGTTAATTGAGAACCGGAAATTGAAAAGGCGGGCATTTATTAATTTAAAAGTTTATGGTGTTCCCTAAGTACGATCTCTTTAAATTTTATTTGAGGATTTAGCCACTACGATTTCTCACATGTTGTACTTTTGATAACTGTTAAAAAAGATTTCGGAGTTAGAGATAATAACGACCAAACTTAAAAATCATAGGTCTTCTTCACTTTTCTCGTTCTTTTATTGGCTTAGACATGAATTGAAACTTTATGGCAATCTTATTGAGTATACTTCGTTTATGTATTCATAAGAATATATTATTTTCTCTCTATTCGTCATGTACTTAATTATTAAAAAATACTGTACCTATTTCACAAACATTTTACATGACAGATTACTCGCAAGGAATGTCCATAACAATTAAAAATCATAGTTAATATGTAAATGTCATCATTTACTAGAATGATCATTCTTTTAGTGTCAAATATTACACTAATATTTAGGTATTGAATCAATATAAAAATTAAAGACAACTCAAAGTCCTTTCTAGCAAAACTCATCATATTTTTTTGGATAGCACAAGTTAAGCTTGTTGTCTGACAATCAAAGGCAGTGCCTTAATTACATTTGGTAGTTCTCCAAATTATTCTCATCCTATTTCCACACTTCTTTCTCATGGAAGTAATGCACTAACAAATGCAAATGCATTATGAGTAAAAGTTATAAATGAAGAATGCAGTCAATCTTGAATAAACTTAAGCTAAGCTAGCTTGTAAACTGTTATTAACATGTTGATTCCGAAAATCGCACATTGGTAATCGATCATGCTTAGTTGTTTAGAAAAATACCCTACAACTTTCTTCAGCTTGCAACAACCATGCTTATATCCATAAGTTCATTCGTTGGTTAAAATAAAATACCAGAATTTGTAGCTTTCAAACATATTTTTTATCTTTATTAACATAATATCCCTTTAAAATACAAAATAGTTTTCGAAAATTTCTTTAAACAAAACAGCCCTATAGGTGTAAATCAGAAATTAAACGGCATTTAAATACATTTCTAGCTGTACTAAAATTAAAGAGTTTAATGTTTAAAAAAAATAAAATAGAAAAACCCAATAAATATGTTTTAAGACATAATTAAACTTGTTTTATGCTTTATTTAGCCACTTCCCTACCAATATTTTTTGTTAAACTTAATTTAAAAAAAACATTCCTCCCAATTGCTTAATCTTAAAATATTTATACGATTTTTGTTACATACAGTCAAGACGACTTCCACTTTAATACGGAGGCTACCCGAGTTTTATATAATATTCAATTAAAGCTTAATGTCTTAAATATTTTATCAGCCAAAAATACTTATTTGAACTACTTTAAACTTAATTTTTTGAATTGCTTATAAGAATACCTATCCATACAATACAGAAAAATTCCACATTATTGATTTTAATTAGTTCGGAATCGATTTTATAAAAGTGGAAATCTATGATTTAACATTAGTAGGTATGGAGTTATTTTGGGAAGTTCTTGTGCGTGGCGACCCCTTTGATATTATCATCGTCTGCTGCGGATTAAAATGTTGAAATGTTGAAATCGATAGTTCAAAACTGTATATGTATAAGCATATGTAAAATTCTCTTGCACAAGAAAATTAGTAGGGTATAGGCCAATATAAAATGTCGAATTTAGAGATAAATATACTAACTCGAAAACGTATATGGCAAGTCAGTCTTATAATCTAGTATACATCTGAAACCGAAACCACCACCAACCTACTTGAAAACTTATACAAATTCATTTTCACTATGCCAGCGGTTAATATTGAACTTAGTTTATTAACAATCCCGTTACAATCCTTTATTTCCGATATTTTCAATAATTCCCGTTGGTTATATCGATGGGATAAAACCGCAGGACGTTTTGTATGTGTCCAGAGTCGCAAAGAACTTATGACACCATTCAACATCATAAACGTTGTTTCTCTTGCTGCAATCCAACTCTGTTGTCTATATTTGATCATTGGCAAAGGAGTGATGAATACAAGCTCAATATCTCTAGGATACATTTTCTTAACCACAATCCTTTGGCTCTTAAATTTAATGATTCTTGGCACTTTATTCGGAGCTTATCAGGATCGTTTTGCGCTTGTGGAGTTTGCCAATAACTGGATACTAGAAGCAAAAGCACAATTTTTTACCCAAGAAAAGCCGTGCCAAAATGTTAAGAATTTGAAAGACTTTCTCGTCATCTTTATAAAAGGTATGCTTAATTTTCAATGTAAATGTTTAATAAATTAATACAAAAACTGAATATAGATCCTTGTTTGATTGGACTTTAGAGCTTGTCAAAATTTCTAAAACTGGCAAAGGAGACTTTCTGGGTATTCTAATAACAGGGTTATCTGCTGGTCTGCTACTTGCTCAACTAATACCACCTTTAGCCGCATTAGTGGAGATCGACATATTTGGTCAAGCTGCCGTTCACCTGTATCCACCAAATACCAGAAGTTCCATTGGAAATGTTATTTCTCGAATATTGACCGTGAGCTTGACTACAATAACTACCTTGGAAACAATGCGGACTATACGGATGTTTCTTCTCTTAATACTTGTAGTTGGTCAAATTGGAATAAAGCTTTTAGATAAGCTAAAAGTACTACAAGATGAAAATCCTCAACAGGCTCTTGAAGAATACAGGCGAATATACTTGATGCACAATACGTGTCGATGGATATGCACAGTAGTTGTCTGTGTAACAGTACAAATTGGTGCACTGATCACAATATTTGCCTGTACAGGTACTATTGTAGGGCGAAGGCTCTTGGATAGCCAATTAAGTCAGCTTTATGGCGTGGTACCTTTGATAGCAGCTGGTGCAATATTTATTGCTTCGGCTGCCCTACCAATGGCGCAAAATACGGTAGAACGAAGTGAAGAAATGATTGAAAAATGGAAACGAGATCCGAATGTTTTGGGAGGTCAATTGATTATCAATAAAAGGGTTCTACGGACCTTACGACCAATTGGATTTCCAATGGCTGGATACGGTATACTTGATAGAGACTACAGTCACACCTACTGGAATAAAATTATGAGTAACACAATTGACTCATGTTTGATGATAATATCAATTACTGAATAAGGTTCCTCACAATACATTGTTTGAATAATAACCGTACTGTTATAATTTGTTGTTTAAATGATGATTCCCAAGTGGATTTAGACTGCTGAATTAGGGTTGGTGTGTTTATGTGTTTTATAAATAAATAAATTTACTTAAAACATACGTATGTCATACGGTTTGCATGTTTATTAGTATAACGAATATTAATTAGGTCATAAATGAAAAACTTACCTTGGTAACTAGGATATAATAATATTTATTGTGACACATTAAAATACTAGCATTATATTTCATTTATAGTTATGTTACTAAAAATAGTAGTAAAAATAAACCTAAATTAACATGACAATGTTTAAAGTGAAGTTCAAGATTAACTGGATGATATGTATCCAGGTATTCGTTTCACAATAGTTTACAGATACAAATGCAATTAAAATGAACATTTAAGCATCCCTTCACTGTCCTTTTGTACTCTCTTAAACTGCTCGAACAAGTTCTTTTCTCCAACCTAATAGCACTTCCTTACTTAGCCTATTAACCTTAACTGGAAACGAGTATGCAACAAGAACACAGTTGTAAAATCCATATTCTGTTAAACCTAAGAAGAGTCTGACTAGGTAATGGAGTGTATTCATTGGAATTTTAGTTTGGAATATTGGTTTATCGAAGCTTTCTTGCCAAGTCACTTAGTTTTAAATAAAGAATATTGAAGTTTTAAGTATAGATTTCTTTACGTGAGCTTAATGTATTTTTAGAAATATTAATGTCTTAGCGATTACAGTGGCTGATTACTCCATGACATGTTAACTTAAAAATAAATGACCAGCGTAGACTTAAAAAGCTTTTCTGTCTATCAAT
>Ga0068617_1000011_pt1 | contig 17001 bp, 8 predicted proteins | sample InSIn1SAF170_2_FD_77422 | JGI IMG/M metagenome (GOLD analysis project Ga0068617, IMG submission 77422) | Clean room microbial communities from NASA Spacecraft Assembly Facility at Jet Propulsion Laboratory, Pasadena, California, USA -... ...
AGCTGTTAGAGCAGTTTCTACACCGAGTTGCCGGGTACCACCTGCATTGATGAAGAACTCGGTATCGTTTTCATTTAGCCTTCTGACGATCGCATTGTTCAATTGGTAGTAGAATCCGGTTAGGTCCACAACAAAGCGGTTGTTGGATGTTTGATAGCGCAAGCCGGTTTCGTAGTTCCATCCGGACTCCGGCTGCAGGTCTACATTGATCACGTTGTCCGAGGCCCGGACTTCCGCCAGCGTAGGCGGGGAGTAGCCCTTGCTTACGGAAGCGCGAAGGGAAAGGTCGGGATTAAGTAAGTAGGATAGCGCCAGTCTGGGCATAAACTGCACATCAAAGCTGTTGGTCTGTTTGGCAATGGCGACCGGCGCCAGGCTTTCATAGTTGTATTTATATAGGTTGGCACTGGCGGAAAGCTCGATGAGCAGCTTGTTGTACAGATCGATGTTAAGGTGTGCAAAGGCAAAGTTGGATGCCGCCTTGAGTTTGTCGGACGCCTGAACAGCCGCCGGAGTGCCGAAATTGTTATCGAAGTTGTCGTCATCTGATGCCGTGCTGGATCCTTCAAACCCTATGTTTGCGGCATAGCTCAGGTCAGTGGCCTTCTTTTCATATTGCAGGTAGGTACGCAGGCCAAGGGTAAATTCCTTTCGGTGTTCGTAGTTGGTGATGAAAGGATTTTTAAAGTCCGTATAGCTGCTGAACACCGAAGCGACATGCTTGACATGTTCCGAAATCTGCCATTCGTTGGAGATGCCGCCAAATACCGTCTTGCTGAGAGTACCGGCTTGTTGCTCGGCAGCACCCCGGATTGCGCCTGCAGCGGGCCTGGATGCGCGCGGGTTAAGCGCCAACTGCGCAGCGGTTAGTCCGCCAGGCGTCTGATAGTTCAGGTCCGAGTAGAAGAACAGCGCCTTTAGGTTCGCCGAAGGCGCATAATTGAACTTCTGTGCAATTTGAAAATATTTCCGCTCCATGGCACTGTGATCCCGGTAGCCGTCACTGCGCTGGTAGGCTTGTGTAATGCCGAGTTGGTATTTGTCCCAGGTATTGTTTAAGCTCACATGTTCATGAAAGGTGCCGAATGCCCCGCCTTCGAGTTTTACTGCCGCTGTAGGCGTCTGTACGTTGTTGCCGGAGTTCAGGAGCACAACGCCTCCGGAATTTGCCCCGTAGATGCTGCTTTGCGGGCCTTTAAGGATCTGCATGTCTGCTATTGCTGAGATATCAAGCGCATTGAGGTAGCTGTTTCCGCCGGCGTCTGTAAGTGGAAATTCATCGAAGTATATCTTCACATTACGGATCCCGAATGGAGAACGGAGGAGGCTGCCGCGGATAGAGAGTCGGTAACTACCCGGCGAACGTTCTTCCATGCGCACGCCGGGGCTTGTGTTTACTGCCGGCAGCAGGGATGCACTGCTTTGCTGCTGCAGGGTTTGTGCGTCGATAAGCCCGATGGCTCCGGTAGCCCGTAAGAGCGGCTGACTGGAGAAATAAGGACGTATGACAACCTCTTTAAGGGTGGTGCTGGTATCGGGTTTAGCTGTCTGGATGGTATCGGTGCTGACCTGGGCAAGTGCAAGGGCCGGTAAGAGGAACAATAAGGAGGTGCTGCTGAGTTTGATCAGGGAGTTGATTTTATGCATTGAGTTATCGAAAGATCTGATTGGTCAATATTACAGTTTTTGTTTCAGGGAAATTGTATTCTAAGGGGGGTATTTGATGATTCATCTGCCTGGATAACGAATGATGTGCGTGAACAGTTTTGGCTGTTTACAAATCATGCGATTGGGCTTTATGAGTTTAAGGCTTTTAAAGGTTTGTTTTCACTATTTAGTCTGATGGTTTTGTTGGGTCTCGAGTCAGGTTTTCGGTGGTCTATGTGTATATAAAAGGATTTAGCGATGGCCTTTAAACCGTCAACTTGCCGTTTTTAATTTTACAGATAATAATAATCTGTTTTTGGTTGATAGAAATCTAAATAATTAACGTCCATCTGACGTTTTATGACGCTTTTTCAGTGTGTATTCTTTACACCATTTTGCCATTTTGCAGCAATAAATGCATGTAAATCTTGAATTTTTTAAAATTATTTCTCTGATAATCAGTACACTATGGTTTGTTAAATTATTTTTAACAAAAATGTTGCACGGGGATCACTTCTGTTAAAATTTATCTATATTAGTAATCAACAACCAAATATAAATTTCATTAAAGTACCCAAACGATGATTCTGAACGGCTTATTGGGGGTAGGCTCTTATGCCCCAAAAATTCAAAAAAAATTCATTTGTGTAAAGGAACTAAGTGTTCATTTCGATCTGTTTTAAGGTAATGTCATCCTGACGCTTTTTGGTGTTAAAAACTCTGAATATCTAACCCAACTTTCAACATAAATCACAAACTAAACTTAGAACCTATGCAAAAAGAACTACTCAAGGTATTTCAGGTACTCTCCATCCGTTTTAGAGGTGGACACTGGAATCCGAAACTTCAATTAAGTTGCCTTTTGTTCCTACTTGCCAGTCTGGTGTCTTCGGGTGCATTTGCACAAACGAAGGTGAGCGGAAAGGTGACAGACGAAAAGAACCTGCCAATTGGTGGTGTGACGATCTCTGTTAAAGGCGCAACAGGCGGTGGAACGCAAACCGATGTAAACGGTAATTATTCCATCACCGTAAATGACCCCCAGGCGGTGCTGGTTTTCCGTTATCTGGGCTACAACAACCAGGAGTTTACCGTGGGTACGCGCACGGTGATCAATGTGCACCTGGCGGCGGCGGGCGCTCAGGACCTGAATGAGGTCATTGTGGTTGCTTACGGTACACAAAAGAAAGCCACAATCTCCGGAGCAATCAGTAATCTGCAGGCGGCCGACATCGTTCGTTCTCCGGCTGTGGCTGCCACAAGCGCCTTGGTTGGTAAGATTCCGGGTGTTACGGCACGTACAACGGATGCACGCCCGGGAAATGGTGCGAGTCTGCAAATCCGGAACCTGGGTAATCCCTTATATGTAATCGACGGAGTTGCTTACAGTACAAGTAACGGTACGGATGGTTTCGGTTTCAACTCCGGCATTTCTGGAGTGAATGCCTTCAACCAGTTGGGAATTGAGGATATCGAAAGCATTACCGTACTTAAAGATGCCTCGGCCTCGATCTATGGTTTGGCGGCAGGTAATGGAGTTGTCTTGGTAACGACCAAACGCGGTAAGAAAGGCGCTGCCCCAACCTTAGGCATTTCCAGCTACTATGGCTTACAGAATTTTACGCGTTTCCCGCATCCGGGTAATGCCGGTCAGTACATCCGTGGCCGTCTGGAATCTGAACAGAACCTTGGGCATAATCCTGCAGATCTATACAGCCCTGAAGAATTGGCAAAATGGGAAGCAGGTACAGAGCCCGGTTATCAAAGTGTGGATTATTACGATTATGTGATCCGCAACAACGTTCCGCAATACAACATTAATGCGAATGTTTCGGGAGGTTCGGAAAACTCCACCTACTACTTGTCGCTGGGCCGTGTAAGTCAGGAAGCCACAATGAAAGATTTCCAGTTTGAGCGGAACAACCTGCAAGCGAACTTGTCGACCACCATCTTAAAACATTTAACCATTGGCGCTCAATTGAGCGGAAGGATCGAAAAGCGTCACAATGCCGGCGTACCCGGTTTGGATGATTATTTCAACCCTTTGTTGAGTGTGAGCAGTATGTGGCCAACAGAAACCCCGTATGCGAACAACAACCCTTTGTATATCAACCAGACGCACAACGTTAACGTGAATCCGGCTACTTATGCCGAAGACGTGACGGGCTATATGGATGATATCACCCGGGCAGCAGGCGCGAAGTTCAATGCAGAATACGATTTCGGATTTGGACTGAAAGCCAGCGGTATTTACTCGTACGACTACATCAATGAAAACTTTGAGGGTTTTGAATATACCTATCCTGCGTATATCTATGACGCTGCGACCGATACGTATAACGACCGTGCAGCCAATGGCGCATTGTACGGAAACCAAAATCCATGGCGGGAGCGTCACAAAAGAAGTGTCATCGCCAAGTTTACCCAACTACAATTGAATTACGCGAAGCAGATCCAGGATCACTCGATCTCTGCATTGGTTGCTTTTGAGCGCAAGGAATCTACCAACGACTACCTGGCCCTGCACTCCGTGCCGCCGAACAATATCATTCAGACGCAATTGTTTGCAGATCTGGACTACATTGGGGATACGCACTATGAAGAAGCCTTTGAGGGTTATGCTGCGCGTTTGAATTACGACTACAAAAAGAAATATCTGGTTGAAGGTGTGGCCCGCTATGACGGCTCATTCTTGTACCGTGAAGGCAGCCGCTTCGGTTTCTTTCCTGGCGTATCAGTCGGCTGGCGGATCTCTGAAGAGCCGTTCTTTAAAAAGGTGTTTTCTTCAAGCGTGAACGAATTGAAGATCCGTGCTTCCTGGGGTCAGACCGGTACTTCTTTGCAGGATAATGGAAACTACATCACGCCGGCTCCGTTTGACTATCTCGGTGGTTACAACACGAATGCAGGTAATGCCATCCTTGACGGTACTTTCTACAATGGTGTGGCGCCGAGGGGCTTGCCAACCACAACGATCTCCTGGTTGAGGAACGAAATGGCGAACTTAGGTGTTGACTTTACCATATTTAAGCACTTCAATGGGCAGTTCGACGTATTCAGACGTAAGCGTTCAGGTTTCCCTGCCGGACGGTATGATGTGGTGTTGCCAAATGAGGTGGGTTACACCCTTCCAAATGAAAACCTGAACTCGGATATCACCAAAGGTTTGGATGGTTTCATCAATTACAGCAATACTGCCGGACAAATCTCCTACTCCATTGGAGCGAATGCAACTTTGGGCCGGACGATGAACGATTACATCTATAAACCACGTTTCGGAAACTCTTACGATCAATACCGGAATGACCGCACCGGAAGGTGGCAGGGGATCAACTGGGGCCACCATATTGTGGGCCGCTTCCAGTCTGAACAGGAGATTAACGATTATCCGGTGAATATCGACGGACAAGGTAACCGGACCTTATTGCCCGGAGACTTGATCTATGAAGATCTAAACCATGACGGTATCATCAATGGAATGGATATCAAGCCGATCGGTTATGCGGAAAATGCTTTGCCTTATTTTAATTATGGGGTGAACGGACGCATAAGCTGGAAAGGTTTCTCTTTGGCATTCGATTTTATGGGCGCGACCATGCAGACGTATTTTAGGGACTGGGAGTTGAAATTCCCCTTCCAAAACAACGGAAACTCACCTGCGTATATGCTGACCGACCGTTGGCACCGTGCGGACGTGTTCGACCCAACAAGCGCCTGGATTCCGGGAACCTATCCGGCGTTGAGAAAAGACAATACGAACCTGTCGATCTTCACCAGCCCGCTTAGTGGTAACAATCGGAACGATTTCTGGACCACAAACATCAATTATTTCCGTTTGAAAAATCTGGAGCTCGGCTATAGCTTCCCTAAAAAGCTATTGAGTAAGGTCGATATCACTGCACTGAGATTGTATGTTAACGGAACGAATCTATTCTCTTTTGATAACGTAAAGGAGTATGAAATTGATCCGGAGATTTCTGCCGGGAACGGCTTGATTTATCCTCAACAGAAAATATACACATTGGGAATCAACTTGACACTTTAGGAGTATAATCATGAAAAACATATCAAAATATAAAATATTAAGCTTGGCCTTCCTGCTGAGTTTTGGTGCCTGCAAAAAGGAATATCTCGAGCGGCAACCCACAAGCATTGTGACCGATGATCAGTTGTGGAAAGATCCTAAATTAATTACAGGCTTGCTGGCCAATTACTATAATCGCCTTCCTACAGACATGGGGTTAACCGACCAGGCTGGCTCACAATGGCGCAATATGGCCGACTATGATGATGCGATGTGGTCCGGAAATTCTAATGATGAAGGACGGAACAATATTGTAAACTATAATCGCGATCGCTGGCGCTTGTATGATTATGGGTTTATTCGCGACTTGAACCTGGCCATAGAGAACGTGGATAAGTTCGGAACAGGCACACTTACCGATGTACAAAAAACCCAACTAAAAGCGGAATTCAGATTCATTCGCGCCTACATGTATTTCGAAATGGTGAAAAGGATGGGGGGTGTACCGCTGATCACCACACAGATGATCTATGACTTCGGCGGAGATCCTACCTACCTGCAAACCCCACGCGCTAAAGAAGCCGAAGTGTATGACTTCATCGGTTCTGAGTTGGATGCGATCAAGAATGATATCGGCAATACGGGAAGTCAGAGCCGCGCCAATCTATATACCTGTATGGCGTTAAAAAGCCGTGCCATGTTATACGCCGGATCAATTGCCAAATACAACGCCTTGCTAACGCCGAACATTGTAACAGCAGGCGGAGAGGTTGGTATTCCGGCAGACCGTGCAAATGAATATTTCCAGAAATCTTTAGATGCATCTAAAGAAGTGCTTGCAGGACCTTATGCGCTGTATAAAAGTAATCCAAACCTTGGAGAGAACTTTTATGAGGCTGTGGTTAAGAAAGCAAACAACCCTGAAGTCATTTTTGTGCGGGATTTCCTTACCAGTAAGGCCAAAAAGCACTTGTTCACTTATGACAATATTGCCAGGGGATTGCGCGAGGACAACTTAAGTTCATCCAACGTAACCCCGTCTTTGAACCTGGTGGAGAACTATGATTACCTGGATGGAACATCAGGAGCATTAAAAATACGGACTGCCGACAACTCTGATTTCATCTATTATGATAAGCCTTCAGATATTTTTGCGAACAAAGATGCACGCTTATATGGCACTGTAATTTACCCGGGTGCACCATTCCGAGGATTAAGCGTGGATATGCAGGCCGGAGTAATGAGATGGGATGCAGCTTCCAATACCTACCAAACTGTAGAGGGCGCGGATCTAGGTAGCAACTATACCGATAATAAGCTGTTGATCGCACCCTCAGGCCCGCACCGGTCCATTCAGGAAGTGTCAAACACAGGTTTTTACCTGCGCAAGTTTATTGATGCAAATGGTGGTGCATCTACCCGCGGGATTCAGAGCGATGTATGGTGGGTATGGTTCCGCCTGGGTGAAATCTACTTGAACGCTGCTGAAGCTTCAATGGAGCTTGGCCAGCCGAACACTGCACTTACTTACATCAATCCCCTGCGGGAAAGGGCAGGCTTCGGACCAAATAGCTTAACTGCAGCTACGCTGACAATGGAAAAGGTCCGCAATGAGCGACGCAATGAATTGGCCTTTGAAGATCACCGGGTATGGGATTTGAAAAGATGGAGGCAAGCAGACAAGGTTTGGAGCGGTAGTGCAAGCAATCCAAACTCAGTTGTTTATGCCTTGTATCCATACCGGGTGGTGCGTCCAGGAGATCCCCGGGATGGTAAGTATGTATTTGTAAAAATGGTTGCACCAAGGTTCCGTGCACCAAGATTTTTCCAGATCTTCAATTATTATTCGTCGATTGATCAGGGCGTGATCAATAACAATCCAAAAATTGTTCAAAACCCTTTTAACTAGAGAAACTATGAAAAATAACCTGTTTATATATTTACTTCTGCTGGTGCTTACCGTTGGAAGTGTAGGCTGTACGAAAGACAATTATGAACCACCTAAATCACAGCTGACGGGTAAGGTTGTGTACAATGGCCAGGCGATCGGCGTGCGGTCGAACGGGGTACAACTGGAACTTTGGCAGCATGGATATGCGTTCTTTACAAAGATCCCCGTGTATGTTGCTCAGGATGGAAGCTTTTCGGCACTGCTGTTCGATGGTCAATATAAAATGACACGCCAGAACGGTATCGGCCCCTGGGTGAATAATACAGATTCCATCGATGTGAAGGTAAGCGGAAATACAATCGTGGATATGCCGGTGACGCCATATTCAATAGTGAAATCTGCTACGTATCAGAAAAGCGGAACAACGATCACCGCAACAGCAAACATTGAAACTGTAACAACAACCAATCCGCTTGAAGCCGTGAGATTATACGTATTCAGGACCGCCTTGGTTGACGACTTCAATCAGGATGCTGTTGTTTCTCTGGGTGCCGCACAGATCCCAAGCGTGAGTCAGCCGCTAACACTTAGCGTCGCTGTTCCGGCTTCGCTTGCGAATGCAGAGGCTGTTTACGTTCGTGTAGGGGTGAAAACGGCAGGCATATCGGAGCTTGCTTATTCCCCGGCTGAAAAGATCCAGTTGAAATAAGTGGATTTATTTTACCTGAATAGCATTCAGGTTTATGAAAGCCCGCTTTTGCACTGCCCCCAAAAAGCTAGACACTATTTGGGGGCATTTTTATGGAACTAAATTTCTTTAATCGTTAATTTGACATTTATTGTTTTTATCTTATCTTTAGAAAACCAAGTATACGGCTGCTGTAAATTACATCAGATAAAATGCTAATCTATATCAGATTTACTGCTACCGGAAAAACCTAAACATACAACTATGAAAAAAGCTACTTTATCTTTTTTGTTCCTGTATTTGGGTATGAACGTCAATCTTCAGGCACAGACTCAGGTGTCTATCGACCTCAATACCGCAAATGCGAAAACAGTCATCAGTAAACACATTTATGGACATTTCTCTGAACACCTGGGCCGTTGCATTTACGATGGCTTTTGGGTGGATTCGAACTTAAATGTCCCAAAAAAGGACCGCATCCGTCTGGATATTGTAGATGCCTTAAAAAAAATTAAAATACCTACTTTGAGATGGCCAGGGGGTTGCTTTGCCGATGAGTATCACTGGAGGGATGGGATCGGCCCGCGCGCCAGTCGCCCGAAAATGGTGAACACGAACTGGGGCGGGGTTGTGGAAGACAACAGCTTCGGTACCCATGAGTTCCTGGAGCTTTGCGGACTGCTTGGCGCAGAACCTTACATCGCTGGAAATGTTGGAAGTGGAACCGTAGAAGAGATGGCCAAGTGGGTGGAGTACCTGAACTTCGATGGCGTGAGTCCGCTGGCCAACCTGAGAAAGCAAAACGGCCGGGATAAACCCTGGAAAGTAACCTTCTGGGGTGTTGGTAATGAAAGCTGGGGCTGCGGGGGTAATATGACCCCTGAGTTTTACGCGGACCAGTACAGAAGATATGCAACCTATGCCAGGAACTATCCGGGTGCGCCCTTGAAAAGAATTGCCAGCGGAGCCAATGGCTTCGACACCAACTGGACTGAAGTGTTGATGAAAAACATCCCTCTGGGATCTATGTGGGGACTGTCGCTGCACTACTACACCCTTCCAACAGGCAACTGGGGCAAGAAGGGATCAGCAACCGCGTTTGGCGAAGATCAATATTTTAATACGATGAGGAACGGTTTAGCCATGGACAGCCTGGTTAGATTGAATTCAGCTATCATGGACAAGTATGACCCAAAAAAGCGTGTAGCGCTTGTCGTTGATGAATGGGGAGTGTGGACCGACGTTGAGCCTGGAACAAACCCTGGTTTCTTATATCAGCAAAACAGTATGCGTGATGCACTAATCGCAGGAACTACATTGAATATTTTCAATAATCACAGCGACCGTGTCAGGGTGGCCACCTTGGCGCAAACGGTCAATGTTTTACAAGCCGTAATTCTAACGGAAAAGGAAAAAATGCTGCTTACACCAACGTATCACGTGTTCGATCTGTATAAAGTGCACATGGATGCCAAGTTGATACCCTTGCAATTCAAGAGTCCGAGCTATAGCTTGGGCGACAAGAGTATACCTGCTGTAAATGCATCGGCATCCATTGACTCTACAGGAACTGTGCACATCACCCTAGTAAATATCGATCCGAAAAAGAAAGTAAACATCAATACCAACTTAAATGGCTTGAAATGGTCGAAAGTCAGCGGTCGTATCGTTACATCTGAAAAGTTTAACGACTATAATACTTTCGATAATCCGAATAAAATCATCGCCAAGGTATTTAACGGCGCAAAGAAGAGCGGAAACCAGCTGACTGCCGATCTTCCGCCTTTGTCGGTTGTGGAACTTGAATTAAAATAACCATGATTAAACACTTGAAATTATACACTGCCACAGCGGCAATGCTTTTCGCCTCGGCAGCAGTGCGGGCTCAGGATCAGAAGACCTTTGTGGTCAAGGCGAACGAAATCAAAGCTCAGGTATCCCCAACTATGTGGGGCTTGTTTTTCGAGGACATCAACCTGGGTGCTGATGGGGGGCTTTATGCAGAGCTGGTGTTGAACAGGTCCTTTGAACTGGATCTCCCGATGATGGGCTGGAAGGAACAAAAAGGAGAGAAGGCCGAGGGCAGCTATTTGATCTTAAATCGCGGGAATACCAATCCGGCAAACCGGAGATACATACAGCTGGAGTCCAGTACTGGCGACTACGGTTTGTCGAATGTCGGATTTCGCGGTATGGGCATCAAGAAAGATGTGCAATATAATTTCTCCATCCTTGCGCGGCTCCATGAAGGTAGCCCGGGGGTTATACGGGTTGATCTGGTAGGCGAAAAAGGCGCGATCATTGGTACGGGAAAAATCCAGCCAGATAGTAAGGAGTGGAAACGCTATACGGTGTCCTTTGTGGCAAAGGATAAGGTAGATAAAGCGCGGCTGGACGTCCTACTCGATGGAAAGGGAAAGGTCGATGTAGACATGATCTCGTTGTTTCCGCAGGATACATTTAAGCAGCGTAAAAACGGACTGCGCAGCGATATGGTGCAACTGCTTGCGGACATGAAGCCGGGCTTTCTACGCTTCCCCGGAGGATGTATCGTTGAAGGAAGAACATTGGACGAGCGCTTTCAATGGAAAAAAACCATCGGCCCCATTGAAAACCGCCAGTTGGTTATAAACCGCTGGAACATGGAGTTTAAACACCGTCCTACGCCGGATTACTTCCAGTCTTTCGGCCTCGGCTTTTTTGAATACTTCCAATTGTGCGAGGATATTGGCGCCAAGCCACTACCGATCCTAAATGCCGGTATGGCTTGTCAGTTTAATACGGCGGAGGTTGTACCATTGGATCAACTGGGACCCTATATCCAGGATGCCCTGGATCTTATTGAGTTTGCAAATGGTTCCCCAACCTCGGATTGGGGTAAGAAACGCGCAGAGATGGGCCATCCTGCACCTTTCAACATGACCATGATCGGTATCGGTAACGAAAACTGGGGGCCGCAGTACTTAGAGCGACTGGCACTGTTTACCAAAGCGATCAAACAGAAATACCCGAACATTAAGATTGTGAACAGCTCCGGAACGGATCCGAAAGGAGAGCGGTTTGATTACCTGAACAATGCACTTCGTGCCAACAAGGCAGATATCATCGATGAGCATTATTACCGTTCGCCGCAATGGTTCCTGGAAAATGCAAATCGATACGACAATTACGACCGCAAAGGTTCTAAGGTGTTTGCTGGTGAATACGCGGCACAGAGTGATCGGATTGCAAGTCCGGAAAACAAGAACAACTGGCAATGCGCGATGTCTGAAGCTGCATTTATGACCGGGTTGGAACGCAATGCAGATGTTGTGGAGATGGCTTCCTACGCACCGTTATTTGCACATGCAGAAGGCTGGCAGTGGACACCAGACTTAATCTGGGTGGACAACCTGCGCTCCTATGGAACAGCCAACTACCATGTACAGAAACTGTTCTCCGTGAACAAGGGTACAGACGTTGTACCTGTTACGGCCGACAACCAGGTTGTTTCTGGTCAGGATGGCTACTATGCTTCTGCAGTTATCGATAAAAAAACGGGCGAACTGATTCTGAAGGTCGTAAACACCTCGAAAAAGAAGCAGGAATGTGCGTTTCGGGTAGAGGGTGCGCCTAAAATTAGCAGCAGGGCAACGGTGACGGTGCTTAGCAGTCCGGATCTTAAAGCAGAAAATACGTTTGAAAAACCCGACGTTGTGTCACCAGTGACCAGTCAGGTAACCCTGAAGAGCAAGGTAGCCAAACTGACTTTAGCGCCCTACTCGGTGAACATCATGCGTGTTAGAATATAGGCATTGGAATACGCGGCGATGGCATAACACGATAGATCAGCGAGATCGGGTGTGTTGGCCTTGCTAAAATTTAGCTTTTGAAACACCAGTTCTAATCGTTACGCGTGGTCATAGCTGACCTATCAAAAACTTCTGCTTCGCATCATAAATGTTAATTTATAGGTTATGAAATACATCCTTTTAGCGTTGTTCTCCTGTATGGCTTTTGTCTCCAGGAGTCAGGATATGCAACCAAATATATCGGTTCATGATCCCGTCATGATCCGCTCCGAAGGAAAATTCTATCTCTTTTGTACCGGACGGGGAATCTCCGCCTGGTCTTCTTCTGATCTGAAGACCTGGAATAAGGAAGATGATGTCTTTGCTACAAGCCCAATCTGGGCCACCCAAGCCATTCCGAGCTTTAAAAACCACATTTGGGCACCAGATATCAGCTACTGGGAGGGCACCTACTACTTGTACTATTCTGTTTCCGCCTTCGGCAAGAACACCTCGGCCATTGGTGTAGCCACCAACAAGACTTTAAATTCACATAGCCCGACGTATAAATGGGTGGATCACGGAAAGGTTATTGAGTCCTACCCGGGATTAACAAACTGGAATGCCATCGACCCCAATCTGATCACCGACAACAAGAACAACGCTTATCTGGCATTCGGCTCTTTTTGGGGCGGCCTCAAACTCGCAAAGCTCACAAAAGACCGTTTGAAGGTGGAAGGGGACACCATTCATTTACCAACAATCGCCAGTCGTGCTAAGAACGAGGAAACCGCCAATCCGCCTGCTGTGGACAACAATCCGCCGGATGCGGGAGGCAACGCCATTGAAGGACCATTTATATTCAAGAAAAATGGGTACTATTATCTGTTTGCCTCCATCGACTATTGCTGTAAAGGTCCAAAAAGCAACTACAAGATGATTATTGGGCGCTCCAAGAAAGTAACAGGCCCGTATCTGGACAAAGATGGCGTCGATATGCGTAAGGGTGGTGGAAGCCTGCTGATGGAGGGCAACAAGGACTGGTTCGGACTTGGACACAACGCCGTATGTTCTTTTGAAGGCGCAGACTACCTGATCTACCATGCCTATGATGCAGCAGACAATGGAAAACCCAAGCTGCAGATCAAAAAACTCAAATGGAATTCAAAGGGCTGGCCTGAGCCCGTTTAAAAGTACAAACAACCCCCATCTAAACACATTTAACACCTATGATGAGATTAACAGTCAAGAACCTATGCCTGATTTACTTGTTGTTCAACGGACTTGTAAGTACGGCGCAGGAAAACCTATTTCACCTGAAAAGCCCGGATAAGTCGATCGACTTAACCTTCGATCTCACCGCTGCCGGAGAGCTATATTACTCGGTAGCTAAGAACAAGGAGGTGGTCCTGCAGCAGTCTAGGCTGGGCTTAGTCCGCGCAGATGGCGACTATACCCATAAGCTCAAATTCCGTTCCGCTTCCAGCATTGTGCCGGTTACAGATAGCTATGAGATCCTGACCGCAAAGCGGAGATACAATACGTATAAAGCCAACAAGCAGACCTACCATTTGGTAAATGCCCAAGGCAAGAAGATTGACGTCATATTCCAGGTGTCAGATGACGGGGTGGCCTTCCGCTACCACTTTCCGGATCAATCAGCGGACATCAAACGCATAACTGACGAGAAAACATCTTTCAAGTTCGCGAGCAATGCTAAGGGCTGGCTTCAGCCGATGTCTGATGCGCAAACCGGCTGGGAGCATTCCAATCCGTCCTATGAAGAATTCTATGAAAGAGAAATTGCTGTAGGTACGCCATCTCCGATCAAAGCGGGCTGGGTTTTTCCGGCCTTGTTTCAAACCGGCAACAATTGGGTACTGATCACAGAAACCGTTTCGGATGGCGATTACTGCAATTCCAGGCTGGATGCGCAATCCACCGGAGGTGAATATAAGATTGCTTTCCCGCAGGCTGCGGAAGTGTTTAAGCCTGGTGCAGCACTGAATCCAGAATCCAAACTACCTTGGTTTACACCCTGGAGAATTGTGGCGATTGGAAGCTTAAACACCATTATGGAGTCGACCTTGGGCACCGACCTTGCTAAACCCGCAATTAAGATGGACACGAGCTTTATCAAGCCTGGAAAATCCGCATGGAGCTGGGTGTTGCTTAAGGATGACTCTACCGTGTACAAGGTGCAGAAGCGCTTTATAGACTATGCAGCGGATATGAATTGGCAGTATTGCCTGGTGGATGCCGACTGGAACAAGAAGATCGGCTATGCGCAAGCTGCAGACCTTGCAGCGTATGCGGCCTCTAAAAAGATTGGCTTGATCCTTTGGTATAATTCCGCCGGAGCCTGGAATACCACACCATACGGCCCAAGAAACTTTATCGTAAATAAAGAAACCCGCATTAAGGAATTCGCGAAACTGGAGAAAATGGGTGTAAAAGGGCTGAAGATCGACTTCTTTGGCGGCGACGGACAATCCTTCGTTCAGTATTATCATGACATCCTTAAAGACGCTGCAGAACACCACCTGCTCATCAACTTTCATGGTACCACCTTACCCAGAGGCCTGCAACGCACCTATCCAAACCTGATGACCATGGAGGCGATCAAAGGGATGGAGTTCAGGACCTTCGCCCAAGAGACGGAAGATCAGCAACCAGAACATTGCACCACCATTCCGTTCACCCGCAATATTTTTGATCCCATGGATTATACGCCCATGGCCTTGTACAAAATCCCGAACATCAAAAGAAGCACATCAACTGCTTTTGAGCTGGCACTGCCTGTTGTCTTTCAGTCGGGTATACAGCACTTTGCAGAGATCCCAGAGGGAATGGCGCACATGCCTGCATTCGTAAAAACCTTCCTGGCTGAGCTTCCAACCCATTGGGATGATATACATTTCATAGACGGCTTCCCAGGTAAACGGGTGGTTTTGGCGCGGAAATCCGGGAACAAGTGGTATATCGCCGGACTAAATGGAGAACGTTCCGATCAGCAGTTCTCTCTTGATCTCTCGTTCCTAAATAAAACAGGTCAGATGATTACCGATGACGGGAAAGGCGGCTTAATACAATCGCAACTCACTCCAGGCAAAGCCACCCAAATTGATGTTAAAGCCGATGGCGGCTTCGTTGCGGTATTTGAATGAGCCTTAAACAAGGCATTTAATACTACAATAGGCTATACAATTAATGAAGTAGCCTAAAACAACAAGAGGTTGTATCAGGATGATACAACCTCTTGTTCTATAAGCATACCTATATGCCTTTAATCGCCCTATGCTACCAGAACTTCACGTACAATGCAGTGATCAGCAATAACGTCAAAATGATCAAAGCCATAGTAGACGGCGCAACACGGAACATGTGCTTGTCTAATTCGAAAGCTTTCGGGTTGATCCTTGGTCCGGCTAAACTCATCCCGATCATAATGATCATGGTGAACAGGAACGATAAGCCCATACAAATATGGAAAGGGATCTCGTAAGCGCCGTTTCCATTTGGATATGCGGTATACAAGAAAGTCTCATGGCCCATCACCTGTGGTGCAAACTCATTGAAGAACACGGATAATAGAAATCCGGCGATCACACCCGCGATAGCCGCGCTACCAGTGGTTCTTTTCCAGAACATCCCGAGAAAGAACATCGCAAATACACCCGGACTAATAAAACCTGTATACTTCTGAATGTAGGTAAAGCCACCCACACCGCCAATACCCAGCAAATCGTTCCAGGTAAATAGAACGGCCAGGATCAGACCGATGAAAACAGTCACGCGTCCAACCAGTACCAGGCTTTTCTGATCTGAGTCTTTCTTGAAATATTTCGCATACACGTCCAACGTAAAGATGGTCGATATACTGTTCACCTTTCCCGCCAGGGAGGCCACAATAGCCGCCGTCAGTGCCGCAACAGACATCCCTTTCAACCCGGTAGGCAAGAAGGTCAGTACCGCAGAATAGGCCCCATCTTTTCCACCGACCAATTGCGGTAGGTGTCCGCCTCTGTGCAACACATAGGCTGCGATACCCGGTAACATCACGATTAAAGGCATCAGAAGCTTTAAGAGACCTGCAAACAGGATACCTGTCCGTGCCGTATGTAAGTCGGCACCCAGAGCTCTTTGCGTGATGTATTGGTTACATCCCCAGTAGTTCAGATTGATGATCCAGATCCCCGCTAAATACGAAGCAAAGCCCGGGAAGGTCAGGTACTTGTTGATCTCATTCTGCGAAGACGATGCAGTTGGCCGCGGAATGATCATCTTAAAGTGATCCGGTGCCTGGTCCATCAGAACCTTAAACCCGGCAATGGCATTGTTGCCCACACCGAATTTCTGGCCGACCACCGTCAGGGCGATGTAGCTGGTAATCAATCCACCGATAATCAAAACAGCAACTTGGATCACGTCCGTATAGGCCACCACCTTCATACCACCCAGGGAAATAAATAGTGCAAATACCGCCAGTCCGATCATGATGATATGCATGTACCCACCGCCAGTTAAACCGTTAATGGCCACTGCACCCAGGTAAAGGATGGAGGTCAGGTTTACAAACACGTACAGGAACAACCAGAAGATCGCCATGATCAGGGCCACAGACTCATTGTACCTCGTTTTCAGGAACTGAGGCATGGTGTAGATTTTGTTTTTCAGATAAACTGGGATAAACCAGACCGCCACAATGATCAGGGCAATAGCCGCGATCCACTCGTAAGCCGCAACAGCCACCCCAAGGAAAACTCCCTCGCCGCTCATTCCGATGAACTGCTCGGCAGAGATGTTGGAAGCGATCAGCGAAGCGCCAATCGCCCACCAGGTCAGCGTGCCCTCGGCCAGGAAGAAGGCCTTGGCATCATGTTCATTTTTCTTGCGCTTCCGGTAAATGGAATACCCATATGCCGAAACCACAATAAAATAGATGAAAAAAACTACATAGTCTGTAGCCGTCAAATTATTG
>Ga0068617_1000014_pt1 | contig 16651 bp, 15 predicted proteins | sample InSIn1SAF170_2_FD_77422 | JGI IMG/M metagenome (GOLD analysis project Ga0068617, IMG submission 77422) | Clean room microbial communities from NASA Spacecraft Assembly Facility at Jet Propulsion Laboratory, Pasadena, California, USA -... ...
AGGAATAAAAAGCCCACCACCCACAACATAAGGCATATAGCTGGCAAACAGTGTTTCTATGTCAGGAATATTGGCCTGAATAATACCGCCCATACGTGGTTGCATGTGATTTCCCTTTAATTAAAGATTCATCAGCTTGATAAACAATTCATCAATAACCAGATTGCTTTGGACATTCTGCTCGAGGTATTGCTTGGCTTGCTGAAAATCCTCATAAATTTTAAAAAGTGCTTCTAATGAATATTGTTCGGCAAGCACATTGAATTCAAGGTCAATGTTTTTCACCGTCTGATTTAGCTTGACACAAATTAAATCGGACAACAAGTATTCAAACATTTGAGCAAAGTCACCAAAATTCAGGTTTTTATTCCATTTGGTCGCAATTGCCATCGGCATATTTTTTTGCATGACCAGTTTTTGCCAGTCTTGCAGGAATTCCTGACGTAGTGGCAGCCAGGCACTTTGTGCAACCTCTAGTGCCTGTAACGGCATCTGATTGGACAGGTTCATCAATAACTGTTGTTGGCTAGCACCTGCATCTGGGAGCTGATTCTGGACATAATCGCTAAATTGTTCTGCGGAAATCCGGTCCAAAGCAAAATGCTGCAAACGACTGCGTATAGTCGCGGGCAATTTTAAATAATGATTCGCCAGTAAAATAATGACCGTATTATCACCGGGTTCTTCCAGTGTTTTGAGTAAGGCATTGGCAGAGGCAATATTCAAGGCTTCTGCCGGCTCAATCACAATCACGCGCCAGCCATCTACAGTCTGTTGCACAAAAGGCAGCAGATCGCGAATCTTCTCGATCTTGATTTTGGCATTCTGTTTTTTATTGTCGTCATCGGTACTGATATGCACATAGTTGGGATGGGTGTCTGCCTTTAACCATTGACAGCTACTGCATTCACCACATGGCCCGGCAGGCTGACGATTCAGGCATAACACCCAAGCCAGAAACTGTTGGGTAAACGCTTCTTTACCACAGCCTTTTTTTCCATAAAACAATAAACCATGTCCAAGCTTGGGAAAGCGCCCGGTCAGGGTTTCCCAAACCTGTTGCTGCCATGGATAGATATGTGCATTGACATCAAAAGGCATGTATTTGACTCTTCTTAGGCAAAATGGGAAAGATCCATCTGATTCAGGCGATCTAGATCTTCCTGAATATCTACCCCTGGCGGCAAATTGGCTTCAGCCACCGCAATGGCAATACGGTGTCCATTTTCCAGTACCCGTAACTGTTCTAGAGATTCCAGTTTCTCCAGCACACCCATTTCCCAGGTCACATATTCTTGCAACAGTTTTACCCGATAGGCATATAGACCTAAATGACGATAGGCCTGATCATGCAGCTTCGGTTCAGCGAGTTTAGCGCCATCACGGTCATAAGGAATGGTAGCACGGCTAAAATACAGTGCCTGCTGCTGTTTTGACATTACGACTTTTACAATGCTGTCGCGTTTGAATTCATCCAGTTGATGGATCGGCTCACATAGCGTCGACATGGAAGATTCAGGCTGATCTTCCAAGAGTTGAGCAACCTGTTTTACCAGTTGCGCCGGCAGTAAAGGTTCATCCCCCTGTACATTGACAATGATGTCATCACTGGCCCAGCCTTTAGTTCGAGCCACTTCACTCAAGCGGTCTGTGCCTGAAGGATGATCCGCTGAGGTAATCACCACATCAATGCCTTCAGCACGGCAAACGGCTGCAATACGCTCATCATCAGTTGCCACACACAGATCGTCAAAACCTTGCACTTTTTTGGCTTGGTCCACTACCCGCAGAATCATGGGACGACCATGAATGTCCAGCAAAGGTTTACCCGGTAAACGTGAACTGGCGAAACGTGCAGGAATAACAATGTGTTTCATAATGAATGAGCCTTAAGAAATTTGAATACCGTATTGTTGTAACTGTTGCTGCAAGACTGTATAGCAGGCTGGCGATAGGACTGCATCGACTGGCACCACCCAGATATCCTGTTTAAAATCTGGATATTGTTTAAGTAGCGCCATAATTTTTACTGCGTCTTTTTCAGTGGTAATAATCGGATTGTTATCATCGAACTGTAAATCTTCAATGTCATAGTCATGATGGTCTGGAAACTCATGACACTGAAATTGTTCTATGCCTAAATTTTGCAAGGTCTGATAAAACCGCTGTGGAAAGCCAATGCCGACTACCGCATAAAAAGCCGCTTGAGGATTAAAGATTTTAGTGCCGTCCTGATTGAGCAAATAAGGCTGTGATGCAGCCAGATGCATATTCAGTTCAGAACCTGGATGGGCTGCATGCTCAATTACGGTTCCCGTTTTCAAACGGGTCACTGGTTCACGTAGATAACCTTCTGGAAGCAGTTTCTGATTACCCAGACCGCGATTATTATCCAGCACAATCCACTCAATCTGGCGGTTCAAGGCCCAGTGCTGTAATCCATCATCACAGATAATCAGATCCAGTTCATGTTTCTGCAGCAATAACTCGATACTTTTCTGCCGGTTGGGACCAACTGCCATCGGCACGCCTGTTGCCTGTACAATCAAGGCAGGCTCATCTCCGACAATCTCCGGCAAGGTATTAAAGTCGACATAGGCAGGAAATGGACCTTGGCCGCCATAGCCTCGACTGATCACGCCTACCCGAACATTTTTCTCGGTTAAATAATCCACCAGATGAATCAACAAAGGTGTTTTACCGCTACCACCGACTGTGATGTTACCAATTACCATAACGGGAATTGGTGCACTATAACTTTTTTTAATGCCTTTTTGATAAAGCCAGTGATTGCTGACAAAACCCAGGCGATACAACCATGACAAAGGACGCAGCACCACCAGCCACTTTGCCTGTGCATTCCAAGCATCCTGAATGATTTGTGCTAATGCCATGAGTTACTGTTCCTCAAAGTTACGCTGATGCAACTGATAATAAGCACCATGTAGCGTAATCAGTTCGGCATGACTGCCCTGCTCAACAATACGGCCCTGATCCATAACCACAATACGATCCGCGTTTTCAATCGTCGATAGACGATGTGCAATTACGATGGTCGTACGGTCCTGCATGGCTTTATCAAAGGCACGCTGAATAAAGTATTCCGACTCGTTATCCAGCGCACTGGTCGCTTCATCCAGAATCAGGATAGAGGCATTTTTCAAAATTGCGCGTGCGATCGCGATGCGCTGACGCTGGCCACCAGACAGGTTTAAACCCTGGGCACCCAGCTGAGTATCATAACCTTGCGGCAATGCCATAATAAAATCATGCGCATAGGCTGCCTTTGCTGCCGCGATAATATCTTCATCGGAGGCACCTTCAAGCTGACCATAAGCAATATTTTCCCGCACAGTTCGGTTAAACAGTACTACTTGCTGGTTCACCATGGCAATTTGGGTTCGCAAGGCGGTAATTTCAAAATCTTCAATCGGTTTCTGATCCAGCAGGATCTGCCCAGAAGTTGCATCCTGATAACGCACCAGCAGATTCACCAGAGAACTTTTTCCTGCACCAGAACGTCCTACCAGCGCTACTGTTTCACCGGCCTTGACCTGTAAATTAAATTCATGAATGGCATGATGGCCATCATCATAAATCAAGTTAACATCTTTAAACTCGATATCGCCTTTTAGGCTATCAGTCAACGTCCCGGTATTTTTTTCCTCAGGCATATCCAGCAATTCAAATACTGAATGTGCTGCGGCCATACCCCGTTGAATCTTTTCATTGATATCCGTCAAGGCTTTGATTGGTCTTGCCAGCATACCCGCCGCAGTAATATAAGCAACAAATTCACCGGCAGAGGTGTCACCCAAGATTTGTGGGCGCAAGGCAATAAACATCACGATACTCAGTGAAATGGACATGATCAACTGAACGACAGGACTATTCAACTGTTGCACAGCGACCATTTTCAAGCCACGACGCAAGTTTTCAAGCGAGTTCTGTTTAAAGCGTTCCTGCTCAGAACTTTGCCCGCCAAAACCCTTGACAATCAGGTTGGCATTCACCGTTTCCTGAACCACATGGTTTACATCACCCATGGTGTCTTGTACTTGCTGCGATAATTTACGCATCCGTCTTGCAGCTTTACTGATAATAAAGCCAATGACTGGCGCAAAAATCAGGATACACATGGTCAGACGCCAGTTGGTATACAACAGGTAGCCTAATAATGCCAGGGTGATCAAACCTTGTTGCAACAAGGTTCTTAAAGCTTCAGTTGAAGCAGCCGTCAACTGTTCAACGTTATACATAATTTTGGCAGTAATATGCCCGCTGGTATTGTCCAGATAATACTGGGACGGTAAACGCAGCAATTTTGCAAAAACTTCCTGACGGATATTAAATACCAGATTCCGGGAAATTACCGCAGTAAAATATCCACCCATGAATAAACCCAGGCCCCGGAAGAACATGAGGATGACCACCAAAAACGGGAAAAGTGAAGTGAAACTCTGGTCTTTATTTTGAATCGCCTCAATAATATATTCCAGCAATTTGGCGACAGAAACTTCTGTGGCCGCATTAATAGAAAAACCTACCAGGACAAGTAATGCGATGCCCCAAAATGGTTTTAAATAACTTAAAAGGCGAAGATAGACCTTAAAATCGTGCTTCACTAATAACCTCGGGTAGGTACTTTGGTACTGATATTGATATTCACAAAGCCGAGCTGCCCGGCCACATCCATGACACGAATCACGTCCTGATGACTGGCTTTTGCGTCAGCTGCGATGACAAACATTAAATCACGGCGTTCATTTGAAATCTGTTTAATTGCAGTATTTAAATCCGCAACTTCCTTGCTGGCCAAGGATTGACCATTGACTGCATAATGACCATTAGCATCCACAATCACTTCAACTTTCTGATCATAGCTTTTAGGCGGTACCCCTTGCGCGTCAGGCAAGGTTAGATTCATTCGGCTCATTTGACTAAAAGTCGTCGACAAAAGCAAAAAGACCAGAATAAACAGCAGACAGTCAATCATTGGTGTCAGATTAATATGCACATCTTCCACCTGGTTGCGTTTGAATTTCATCATCCGCCTCCTAGCTGGCTTTTTGCATGTCTTGGTCTATGTCTGCATGATTGCGATAAAAAAGATCCGCATGAAACAAAGTCGCTTGCTGCTCAAGTTCAGCCACATATTCCTGAACAAGACGCTGAAAATAACGGTGCGCAAACAGTGCAGGAATTGCAATCAGCATACCGGCTGCTGTGGTAATCAACGCCTTGGAAATACCCGGCATCATCAATACCGGATCACTCCCGGTCCCCACATCGATCATCAGGAAAGACTCAATAATCCCAAGTACAGTCCCCAACAAACCGAGTAAGGGTGCAACTGCACTCAGCGTACCCAGAAAATTAATATTTTTTTCCAGATACCCGATTTCCTGTGAAGCCGCTACTTCCATCTGCGCGCGAGCATACTGCTCACCCTGCTGTTTAGTCGCATAACCTGCGGTAAATACCCGGCCCAAAGTGCTTTGCTTTAAGGCCGCACTTTGATTCATTTTTTGCATGACTTGTGCTGTATTTTGCGAAGGCCCCATCAGCAGGGTCAACGGAAGCACTGCATTCTTTTTCAGACGAATCAGACGCTCGATCGAAATCGCCAGCATAAAGATAGAACACAAGACCAGGGGCAGCATAAGCCAGCCACCTGCTTTAACCAATTCCCACATCTAATTTATTCCCCAATAAAAAATAGATAAATTATTCATCTTCTAAAATAGAAAGAATGCCATCAAGTTCTTCTAAAGAGTGATAGCTAATAACCAGTTTCCCTTTACCTTGCTTGTTATAGTCAATTTTAACATCTGCACTGAAACGCTCTGAAAGGCGCTGGGTCAATTGCTGAATATCTGGTGCTACCGCTTCCTTTACTTTTTCTTGTTTAGGTGTATTGAAATCACGGACTAACTGCTCGGTTTGACGCACAGACAGACTTTTTTCAATTACGATATCTGCAACTTTGAGCTGATCTTTAGCTTTTAAGGTTAAGATCGCACGTGCATGCCCCATATCCAGCAAACCTTGTTGCATAAAGTCTTTCACTTCTTCAGCCAAGCTGAGCAAACGAAGCAGGTTACTCACTGTCGTACGCGCTTTACCAACGGTATCTGCAATCTCCTGATGGCTTAAACCAAATTCTTCATGGAAACGCTGTAAGGCCAGCGCCTGATCAATCGGATTCAGATCTTGACGCTGAATGTTTTCAATCAGCGCCAGTGCAATGGCAACCTGATCATTCAGATCCCGTACAATCGCAGGAATTTCGGTTAAACCCGCTAACTGTGCCGCACGCCAGCGACGCTCACCTGCAATAATTTCATACGGATAGCGCTCATCGTCAACCGGTCGGATCACGATGGGCTGCATGATGCCATGCTTTTCAATCGATGCCGCCAGTTCTTGCAAATCCTGCTCGTTAATATAACGGCGTGGCTGGTATTCACCGCGCTTGAGCAAGTTTACATCGATCTGTTTTAGCTGACCATGATCAATGCCTTGGGCTTCCATCTGTAATTTTTCTTTTTGAATTGATCCCAGCAAGGCATCCAAGCCACGACCTTTGGCGAGTCCACGTTTCTTGACGGTCATGCTTTACTTCCTTTTTTCACTTTGCTTTTCTTTAATACTTCAGCTGCCAGATTTAAGTAAGCAACCGCACCCTTTGAACTTTTTTCAAAATAAATCACTGGCAAACCGTGCGCCGGCGCTTCAGCCAGACGGATATTCCGTGGAATCACGGTTTCATACAGTTTTTTACCAAAATATTGTTCTAATTCTTCAGAGACATCACGAGTCAAGGCATTGCGTGCATCGTACATGGTGCGTAATACACCCACAATTTGCAGGTCCGGATTCAAGGCTTGCTGAATCCGGTCGATGGTTTGGGTTAAATCCGCCAGACCTTCCAGTGCATAATATTCACACTGCATTGGAATCAGCACACCATCCACGGCTGCCAAAGCATTGACAGTAATCAGGCTAAGACTCGGTGCACAATCGACAATGATATAGTCGAATGAAGCTTCAATTTCCTGCAATGCATCCCGCAAAATGAACTCGCGCCCTTCCTGCTCTGCAATCGCCAACTCAACCCCAGCCAGATCACGGTTTGCCCCAAGAACCTTGTAGCCGACTTCCGCCTTAGAGATCGCCGTTTCAATCGGCACTTCACCCAGCAACACATCAGTAACCGAATAAAGTAGGTCATTCTTCTGAATGCCAGACCCCATGGTCGCATTGCCTTGCGAATCCATATCAACCAGCAAAACACGTTTTTTTAACACAGCTAAAGATGCCGCCAAATTTACTGCGGTTGTGGTTTTACCGACACCACCTTTTTGGTTTGCAATCGCAATAATTTGTGCCATGTTGCCCCCAATCCCTTTAAAAATCTTAAATACGTTTTAATAGAAGTAAATGACGCTGTTCGTCTAAGCGCGGAACTTTAAGTTCAATAATCTCACAACTAAATTCATTTTTTAAAGTAACAACTTCATCTTCAGGAATTAAGCCTTTCATTGAGGCAATAATTGTTTGCTCATGCATATATGGCTTAGAAGCATCAACGAAGTCTGTTAATGATGCAAAGGCACGACTGGTAATTACATCAAATTGACCCAGTTCATTGATGCTGTCTTCGTTTTCTACACGCGTTTGCACGGCAATGACATTTTTAAGTTTCAGGTCAGCAATAAACTGCTTGAGGAAACGAATTTTTTTACCGTTTGAGTCCAGCAATACACATTCACGCTCAGGCTGACATAAAGCAATGATCATGCCCGGCATACCACCACCTGTGCCGATATCCAATAATCGACCCGCTGGAAGATCTTTCAGAATGCTCAGACTATCGAGCAGATGCTTGACCAGCATTTCCTTAGGATCACGGATTGCAGTCAAATTGTATGCTTTGTTCCACAACACCAAAGCATCCTGATACTTGAGTAATAAATTTAAAGCTTCATCAGATAGCTCTAAACCCAAAGCCTGGCTACCCTGCTTTAGTTCTTGAAAAAACATGTGCATAAACAATCTACGCTCGAAAAAGTTAGGTGGAAGTATACCGTTTTCTCTATATTGGCACAGTAGGCAGTGCTTAGCGAATATTCACTTAAGCAAACTTCCCTTCATGGATCGCTGTATCCAGTGCCGTTAAACGCTCCGGGGTCCCCACATCTACCCAAATGCCTGCCAGTTTAGAAGCGCGAACCTGCTGATTCTGCATTGCCGCTTTTAGCAATGGGGCTAAAGGACGCTTGCCAGTGTCTAAGCCTTGGAACATCTTCGGATCAAGTACAGATATACCGCTAAACGTCAGGTTTTCACCTTCGATTTGCTGATCAAAAGTATAAGCTCTCCCTTCTGCAAGCGTGAAATCACCCTCTGGATGTTGTTCAGGGTTCTGCACAAGTACGAGATGCGCCAAATTATCCTTTAGATCAATATCCAGTAAAGGTGCAAAATCCATCGTGGTCCAGACATCACCATTTAACAGAATAAAAGGTTCATCACCGAGTAGCGGCAAGGCATTAATGATTCCTCCAGCGGTTTCCAGACCTTCACCCTCATGTGACCAAAGGATGTTGATGCCAAATCGTGAACCATCGCCCAAAGCTTCTGCGAGTTTTTCACCGAGCCAAGCCGTATTGATGACAATTTCAGTAACACCGATCGCAGCCAGTTTCTCTATATGCCAGACAATTAAGGGCTTGCCCCCAACTTCCAGCAAAGGCTTTGGCGTATGCAGCGTTAGCGGCTGCATACGATTACCGAGTCCTGCGGCCAAAATCATCGCTTTCATTCAGGCAGCCACCTCATATGAGCCATATTTAGCTTCAAATGCAGGCATCACTCTGTCACGCATAAACTGCATGAATGGCTCTAGTTCTGCATAAGCCTTAGATTCTTCAAGCAGATACCACATCACACGTGGTAAATCTTTCAGATAACCCGACTTGCCATCACGTTCAAACAGACGCACAAAAATACCTAAAATCTTGATATGACGCTGAATCGCCATCATGTCGGCGTCTTTTTTAAACTGTTCAAAGTCACGCTCTTCTTTAGCAGATGCTGGCAACAAGTCATAAAAGTTTTTGAACCAGCGATACACACGATCGGCATTCCACTGTACATAGGCATCACGTGTAATCGAGATCAAGTCATAAGTATCCGCACCAATCACAGCATCCTGAAAATCAATCACACCGAGTTCGGTTTCATTGTCGATTTTCATCAAGTTACGACTATGGAAATCCCGATGCACGATCACCTGTGGCTGTGCCAATGCGGCATTCGCCAAAATCGCAAAAGTGCGTTTGATCAAGGCGCTTTCTGATTCAGTCAGTTGAACCTTTAACGCTGGTAACATCCAGTCAGTCAGCAATTCCATTTCCGAGATCAGTTTTTCATAAGAATATGCCGGGAAATGCCCTTCTCCAGCAATCGATTGTAGTTGAATGAGCTGCTTAAAGCTTTGCTCATAATAGGCATCTACAGTCTCGTCATTCAGCAGATTCGACAGCAGCACATCACCAAAGTCTTCGAGCAGTAAAAAGCCATTTTCCAGGTCTTTTGCCACGATATGCGGAACACGCACGTCATGTGCATCAAAAAACTCATCTATCGTCACAAAAGGCACACAATCTTCTTTTTCTGGTGGTGCATCCATCAGCATAAATGTTTTATTATTCAGTTTGATTCGTGCATAACGACGGAAGCTGGCATCACCTGCTAAAAAATGAGTTTCAAATTGATCTGAACCGAGTACAGAGGCAATCCAAGATTGTATCAATTGTTCGCGTTGTGTATTCATTTGCAATTAATTCTAATACAGGCTGAGTTTTTAAAGTGCTAAGTGTAGCTACTTATCAACTTTTTCTCTATGATGCGACAATAATTAATTGCGATAAAAGCATGATTGGTTAATGAGACAAATGAAGCATCACTTTAAAATAAATCCTCTAGCGACTGCGATCTTAACCCTTTTATGTGGCAGCTCAGCCTCCGGCTATGCTGCATCAAATGTCTCGTCCGATGTAAATGCAGAACAACTCAAACAGCGCATAAATGAGACCTATCCAGGTGAAGCATTCTTTTCGCAATACTATGTCGACAAATCCTCAGCTGAAGCACAGCAGCGGCAGGAAAAATACTTAAGTTCGGCTTATTGTGAAGGCACCTGGGTGACCCCGATTGCCCCAGATGCAGCAACCGTTGCGCCAGATCAGGCTACATCCACCATTACTGCAGATTATGGACACTACAATCCAGCAGGTGACTCTTATTTAGAAGGCAATGTCATCATTGACCAGCAAGGTCGCCAGATTCGTGCTGAACGCGTAACGATTGATCAAACCCAGACCTATGCCAAAGCAGAAGGTCGGGTACAACTTGCTCAGGGTGGCCTGCTCTCACAAAGCGATGATATTAATTATAATTTAAAGACCCAAGAAGGCGACCTAAATAACAGCTTCTATATTGCCGAGCAGCAACATGCGCATGGTCGGGCAGAAAAGATCGCCAGAACCTCGACCGAGACGGTAGAACTGGAAAATGCGACCTATACCACCTGTCCACCTGAGCAAAAACCAACCTGGAAAATCCAGGCAGAAAAGATCAAGCTGAACCAGGAAACTGGACGTGGTGAAACCCGCAATACCAAGCTATATGTTAAAGATGTTCCGGTCTTGGCAGTTCCCTATTTCAACTTCCCGATTGATGACCGCCGCACTACCGGTATTCTGACGCCGACATTTGGCTTTACCAATGATGGTGGTCTGGAACTAGGTGTTCCAGTTTACCTGAATTTAGCGCCGCAATATGATGCGACGATTACGCCGCGTTATATTGGCGATCGTGGTACGATGTTAGACGGTGAGTTTCGCTATCTGACTGAAAATTATGGTGAAGGCCGTATTTGGGGAGGTTATTTACCTTCCGATGAAAGCTATAGCGATGAAGACCGTAAAAGCCTGCATTTCTTACATAACTGGCAGATCAATAATCAACTATCAACCAACCTTGAATATAACTACGCTTCAGACAAAGATTACTTTGCCGATCTGGATAATAACCCGAACTCTAAAACTGACCTGAACTTACGCCGTGCCTGGGAAGTCAATTATAAAAATGGTATTCCTGGCTTAAAGGCACAATTCAAAGTCGAAGACTTCCAAACCCTAGATCCAACCGTACTGGATGAAGATCGTCCTTATGCACGTCTGCCGCAGCTTTTAGTCAATTACAAAACTGGCAATCCATTGGGATTACAGCTTGAGTTTAATAACGACACAGCATATTTCCAGAAGGATCTGAGAAATTTCGCTGATACTGATCCAACGGGTGAGAAGGTATATCAACCGAGTGGTACACGGATCTATAATGACTTTTCCGTGCGTTATAATCATTTTACCCCGTGGTCATTCTTCATTCCTCAGGCAACTGTACGCAACATCAATACTTTCTATGATGAAAAAACCCAAAGCCGTAGCGCGTCTAGTGAAAATAATTCAATTGTGGTGCCACAATTCACGCTGGACACCGGCTTAATTTTTGAAAAAGAAGGTACGTATCTACAGACCTTAACGCCTCGTCTGTTCTATGCGTATTCACCTTATGAGAACCAGCAGAATCAGCCAAACTTTGATTCAGTCGTCGCTTCGATTAATTATGATCAACTTTTCAGTGCGCGTCGCTTTTATGGTAATGACCGCCTGGAAGACAATAACTTTGCCTCCTTAGGTCTGAGCTATAGCCTATTTAATGAAGAAGGTCTGGAGCGCCTGCGTGCCAGCGTTGGACAGAGCTTTTTCTTTGAAGATCGCCGTGTAACGTTGGAAAATGATGCAGATGAATTCGACCGTGAAAGTCATACTGGCCCTGTAATTCAACTGACCAGCCAGCTGTCAAATAATGTTCACGTTAATCTGAACTCAAGCTGGATGTCGAATGGATCGAATGCCCAACGAGATTTGCAGGTTTATTATACCGGTGAGCAAGGCAATCTTTATAACCTAGGCTATTTCTATCGCAAAGATATTCCGAACCGTCAAAAGAGCTATGATCATGTGGTGGGTTCATTTATCCAGCCGATTGCCAACAACTGGCGTCTGGTTGGACATGCCCAGTTTGACCTCGACAATAGTGTCGCACGGGAATATTTACTTGGCGTGAACTATGAGTCATGCTGTTGGGGAGTTTCTGTTTACGGTCGCTCATATTACAATGACTTAGACGACGTTAATGATTCAAGCGTCAAAGCCAAACGCGCTATTATGGCCGAAGTCAGCCTGAAAGGCTTAGGTGGGTTAAGCAGCAAACTCACCTCATTACTAGAAAATCGTATTCTAGGTTTTAACAATATCAATCAAACTTGGACAGAACGTTAATGAAGACAAAACAGTTAAAACAAATTTTTAAAGCAACCGCACTTGCGCTATGCCTTTCTTCAGCGATGACGACTTTTGCTGTTGCCCAACCTAAAGATGAAGTTGTAGCTGTAGTCGACAATAGTATCATTCTACGTAGTGACCTGGCTCAAGGTGTAGCCGAAATCTCACATCAGCTGCAAAAACAGAAAAAGGCAGTTCCACCACAACAATATCTTGAGCAACAAGCTTTAGAGCAACTGATTATTCGTCAGGCACAGCTTGAACAAGTTAAACGTTATAATATTCGTCCAGATGAAAAAGCTTTAAATGAAGCCGTCCTGAAAGTTGCCCGTGATTCTGGTTCACCGAGTCTGGAAGCATTCCAGCAGAAACTGGATGCCATGGCGCCCAATACCTATGCTTCTTTACGTAACCGTATCGCTGAAGATTTAGCACTGAATCGTTTACGTCAACAAATCGTGACTTCACGTATTCAAATTACAGATCAAGATGTTAAAAACTTCCTAAATACCCCGCAAGGTCAAGCTTTGCTTGGCAGTCAGGTCCATGTACTGCATTTACGGGTAAGCGGTGAAAATGCTGAACAAATTGCAACAAAGGTAAAGCAAGAATTAAATAGCAGCAATGACATTCAGGCGATCAGCAAAAAGTACAGCACTGGCGGCGTTAAAGTCGAAGCTGCTGATATGGGTGTGAGAAACCTGTCAGAAATTCCAGCAGAACTGGCTGCACGCGTGACCACCCTGCAACCAGGTCAAACTTCTGAACTGATTCCTGTCGCTGATGGTGTACATGTTCTGAAGCTCTTGGAACGTAAAGGTGGCGAACAGAAAGCCCTTGTTCCTCAATATTTAACACGACACATTCTGATTCAACCGTCTGAAGTGGTCAGTCCTGAAAATGCCAAACAAATGATTGATAGTCTGTATAACCGCCTCAAACAAGGTGAAGATTTTACTGTTTTAGCTTCAACGTTCTCCAATGATACTGGCTCGGCTCGTGATGGCGGAAGTCTTGGCTGGGTTAGCCCAGGGGTAATGGTACCTGAATTTGAACAGCAGATGAAAAGCACCCCAGTAGGTCAGTTCAGTAAACCATTTCAATCCCAGTTTGGCTGGCATATTCTGCAAGTGAGTGAAACACGCCAACAAGATATGACACAGGAATATCAGGAACGTATGGCTCGCCAATTGCTTGGTGAACGTCAATTTGATGCCGAATTAGATAGCTGGTTACGTGAAACGCGCAATAATGCTTATGTAGAAATCAAAGATCCTCAACTGGATCCTAAACGTAACCGTTAAGCCTTACCATAATCCTAAAAAGCCAACGACATCTCGTTGGCTTTTTATTTAAAAAACTTAAAACGTACAGATATAAAAAAACCTCTCATATAGAGAGGTTTTTTAATTTTCAAACTCGATTAACGATTGTTTTCATCGTCTGAAGAGTCTTCAAATTTAGTGTCGTTGTCAAAACCAGTGCCTTGACCACCAAAGCCAGCACCTTGACCACCGAAGCCACCTTGACCACCGAAGCCGGCACCTTGACCACCAAAGCCGCCTTGACCACCAAAGCCACCGCCTTGACCGCCGAAGCCACCTTGACCACCGAAGCCGCCGCCTTGACCGCCAAAACCACCTTGACCACCGAAGCCGCCAGCACCTTGACCGCCACCAAAGCCACCTGCAGCACCTTGACCACCGAAGCCCGCACCTTGTGGACCAGCAGGCGCGCCAGCAGGACGTGGATTACGTGCAGGTACTACAGTTGAAATTGCATGCTTATAAACCATTTGGCTTACTGTATTTTTTAATAAAACCACGTATTGGTCAAAAGATTCGATATGACCTTGTAATTTAATACCGTTTACTAGGAAGATAGATACTGGGATACGTTCCTTACGGAGAGAATTCAAGAATGGATCTTGTAAAGTTTGACCTTTAGACATGTTATAACTCCAAAAAAAATTAAAAATCAGCGCAAAAACTATCTCTATTTTTCAATTAAAAATTATAAAAAAGATAGTCCCTAAATTTTGCTTTATCCGTGACAGTTTCGCAAGTCTTCTTGAGCCTGCTGTAGCGTAAAATATGTTGTAAATTTATGCTTTTCTTGCAAAGACCTTAACCACGTATATTGACGTTTTGCAAGTTGTCGTGTCGCAAATAAAGCTTTATCCTCCATTTCCCGTTGCTTTTCCTTGGTTTTATCAGCATTTTTTAAGAATTCCATAGCCTGACGATAACCCACTGAACGCATGGAAGGTAAATTTTCATTAAAATCGTATTTTTCAATTAAATTCACAACTTCATTTAAAAAACCGCTTTTCCACATAATTTCCAGACGTTGTTCAATACGCCCATGTAATTCTAACCGATCTGGCATCAACGCATAATTATGGAAACTGTAACGATATGGTAAGTTTTTAGGTTGTTCTGCCTGTAGTTTTGTAATCGGCTCACCAGTCAATTTAAAAACTTCCAAGGCTCGAATAATGCGCTGCTTGTCGCTAACCTTGAATTTTTCACCGGCAATCGGATCGACTGCACATAATTCTGCATAAACCGCTTCCCAGCCCTCCTGCTCACCCTTGGCTTCAATCTCTGCCCGGATAGCATAGTCTGCACTTGGTAGGTTATCTGACAAACCTTCAAGCAAGGCCTTAAAATACAGCATGGTTCCGCCAACCAGAATCGGGGTTTTACCACGCACATGAATATCATCAATCAGGCGGCAAGCATCTTCGACAAAGTTGGCTGCAGAATACACTTCAAGTGGACTAATAATATCAATCAGATGATGCGGATAGCGCGCCAGTTCCTCTTTAGAAGGTTTGGCTGTACCAATGTCCATTTCCCGATAAACCAGTGCAGAATCGACCGAAATCAGCTCAAATCCCCCTTGCTCATACAGTTCACATGCCAAAGCGGTTTTACCACTTGCAGTTGGCCCCATTAAATTGATGACCGGCAATTGATTGGACATGTAAAACTACTCTCCTCGAGCAAAAAGTTTATCTAGTTGAGCCAATGGAAAGGCGCGCCAAGTCGGACGACCATGATTACATTGACTGGCAAATTCGGTTTGTTCCATCTGCCGTAATAAAGCATTCATTTCAGACAAACTTAGGATACGATGCGCTCGCACTGCACCATGACAGGCCATTCCCGCCAAAATTTGGTCACGCTTCTGCAATAGGCTTTGTGCTTGATCCCCCGGATCTAAATCATTCAATAATTCAGGAATCAGGGCATCGAAATCGGCCTTGTGTAGAATAGCCGGTACACCACGTACGATAACTTGCTCATCACCATACTGATCGATTTCCAGCCCCAAACGTGCCAACTGCTCTTTCAGCTCTTCGACACGCATGGCCTGCATCCGGCTAATATTCACGACTTTTGGAATGAGCAATTGCTGTGATGTCCAGAATTCAGGTTTATCCCAAGCCGATTTCATTTGCTGCAAGACAATACGCTCATGCGCCGCATGCATATCCACAATAATCAGACCTTCGGTATTTTGCGCCAGAATATAAATGCCATGTAACTGGGCAATAGCAATGCCCAATGGATGCTCATCCACTTTAGTGTTTACATGTGTCTGAAAAGACTGCTCAGGGCTGAATATTTCGGTTTCCGAACTTTCTCTGAGCGGTGCTAAATAACTTTGCAAGGCATTATTCAGCTGCTGTGAACCAGAATAAGATTTACGGTAATCTTGGGAATAATGCACTGTTTGTGGACCTGAAGATGCAAAATCGGCCAGCACATCTGAAGTTTCATTTTCACTTAAGGCAGATGTCGTTCTCACCACCTGTGGCTGAGAATGCGCAGTCTGATGCAGGCTGAACTGTTCCTGATAACGCGGTTGCGGGGCCGTCAAGCCAGGCTGCTCATCCTGTTTCATTGCCTCGGCTAAATCTGCAGTTGCGGTCTGGAATTGTGCCAACGTTTCTTTGGCATAATGCCGTACGAACTCATGTACTTCACGTTGATTCAGGAAGCGAATTTCATGCTTGGTCGGATGGACGTTTACATCCACATTTTCTGGATCAACTTCTAAAAACAGTAAATAAGCCGCATGCTGATGCCCATGCAGGATGCCGTCATAGGCCATCCGTAAGGCATGGGAAATGGTTTTGTCTTTGACAATCCGGCCATTTACATAGACATACTGCAAATCAGCCTGTGCACGTGCATCTGAAGGATGGCCAAGCCAGCCAGACA
>Ga0068617_1000015_pt1 | contig 16560 bp, 16 predicted proteins | sample InSIn1SAF170_2_FD_77422 | JGI IMG/M metagenome (GOLD analysis project Ga0068617, IMG submission 77422) | Clean room microbial communities from NASA Spacecraft Assembly Facility at Jet Propulsion Laboratory, Pasadena, California, USA -... ...
ATTTATACATCCTTAATTAATTTTTCAATCCACATGAAATAATTGTTTCTAAAAAACAATATTTTTTAACAATGGACATAAAAATAACTATTTTTAACATATATATAACCAAAAAACTAAACGTTTTGATAATTTTTTGCTAGAATTAACATGTCAAAATCACAATTTTTATACAAAAATATTAACTAAAAATGAGATAGAAAACAAGAAAATATGAATAAAATGACCACTTAAAAAACTATCAAATTTAGAAAATAATTATTTACATTTCATACTAGAAAATTTAAAGTCAAAAAATAGGTCTTTTAAAAAAAGGGTGTGATGCAAAATACTCACCTTTTAAAATCAGCATGAAAATCACTACCATTCTAAAATGTAATGCACATGAAAAAAATTAAAGTTCCAAAAACTATGTTCTAAAAAAAACATGTGTATTTTGCATCACCACTTTTGAAAATCGGGTCATTTTTTGCTATCTCTACGAAATGGGTAACAGTATTAGTTCCCGTTTCAAAGTTTACATTGTTTCTATGCCTTGTTTGAATGGCTGCCTCGCTTGATAACTGCCTCACTTGATAACAATGTATTCAACTTGAAAACTTGCAGACTTGTTCCTCATGCAATGAATACAATCATCATTAAGACTGTGCATACCTGGCTTTTCTTGGAACTTGTAATATGTGTGTGTCGACGTACATAGTGGTGGTAATAATGGAGATAAGCGGTTGGACATGATATGTGGAGTGCATAAACTGACAATGAATGACACAGCCATAGATTAACATGACAGATTGGACAGTTGGGAAGGATTCGCTGCGGAATGCATGAATTTCCGATTTCACAGCGCAGTCAGTGTAAATTTTGAACTATGCACTACGAAATCACCTAAAACGTGTCACGCTGTGAAATCACCTAAAGGACTTTTGCGCTGCGAAACTGCTAAAAAGGATTTATGAGCTGCGAAAACACTTTAAAATGGTTACATGCGCTACGAAACCACCTAAAAGGCTTTGTAGCACATAGTAATTTTTAAACCAAACTGACACATGGTTATGAGAATGAACAGTGATGAATGAGAATGCAAATTTGACTCAAGACCCCCTAAGACTCAGACTCTAAAAGACAAAATCAAACTTAGACTAGCACCGACCTTTATCATCAAACTAGTATAAGAATTTGGCATCAACATTCTTAAGTGATAACACATTTAACCAAATGTTAAATGAAATTCATTATTATATGCATGCGCGGGGAGGGTTTTCCACAAGGTTTCGGATAAACCTTGGACCCCTGTTAAATATTAACATATGGCTTTAAATAAGTCCAAGGCGAGATATTAAAAACTTTGGGGTTTTAGATGTAGTTTATATATAATAGGGGCGGGGAAACGTTATATAGGAGTTATATATATAAAGTTAGTGGGTTAGTATGAAAGGTAGTTTTGATCAAGACACTAAGTTTAAAAAGTAAAACTTAAGCTTAGGGAAAATAAAAAGGATTGAAGTCATGAATTTTGGGGATCTAGGATAATGGAAAAAAAGCATTTTTACACAAGAAATGTGGCTTAGTTCTCTTAAGTAAAACTAGAATTTCACTTAGTCTTTTCTATGAAATGAAGTGAACTAGGAGCATTGAGAAAATCTCAATGTCCTTGAGGGGATGTTAGTAAATGTTCTTGGAGAAATGAGAGGGGAAATTAGTCATGCTTCAACTATTTTGTAGCCACCTTGCTATGGCACTTGTGATATCCATGACATGCAATATCTTAAAAAGACAAAATTGTTCACAAGCCTACTTCTGCAACATCAAAACTGCCTACCCAACCTATTTAACCTAACATTTTTTCTTCCTTTTTACTTGGGTGCATTTGAACTAGAAAAACCTTTCTCTCTTGTTTTCTTTTAACTGCCCTCCTATCTAAGTCTGCCCTTATCTCTTCCAGGGGCTCAGATTTCATTGTTGAGCACCCTTGCTTCTCTACCTAACTACTGATCAGCCAAGCTTAAACTATTTGAATGGAATTCAATCTCTATCTCTAAAACAAGAAATTTAACCATGGTGAGGCCAAGATTAAGCTGTTTGGCCACCCTTCAAGTGTGACAGAAGTCATTGATTGCACATATTAAACTTCTTTGCAAAAATAGAATAGCAGTGGGATTTTGGACTAGTACACTTCCTTGGTCTTTTCTTTGGGGTTCATTTTCTTTCTTTTGACCAATTCATTATTCTTTCCCTTTGATTTTTCTTTTAAGGCATACCCTCTTTCATTTTTTCAATTTTTTATTTTTTGAAAATATGGAACCTTTGCAGCATGGAAAGGATGAACATATTTGGCATTTTAACAGTCAATCATGAAATATGACACCTATTGGCATAGAAACCTAATAGTGTCTCCACTTGGGAATGGCTTTTCCAGGTGAAAAACGAAGAACAGAAGGTCAGATGGCCTTATGTTCAACTCTGGCTGCAACCTAAAATTTCCTTTTGCTGTAAACAAACAAAACTGTATCTCTATAACATATATGCCTTTCCCATAAGCTGGTTTGAACAATTATAGCTCTGTCTCTGAGAGTTTGTCTGAGTTTTTTCCATCAGCTTTTTAGCTCCCAAGTCTTCTTCTTTAATTCCTCTGATAAACTCAAAATGTAATACAAAAAGGTGGCACAATTCTTTGCCTTTTTCTCAAAACTTGCTGCATCTTATTCCCTATCTTATTGTTGTAATAAAATGCAGAAAATAGACACTATTATGTACAAAATACAATCCTGATATATCAACAAAGTGGATCAAAATAATTCTTGAGCATCTGACCATTGACTGGCCCATCTCCTACTTCTGTACCATCTAAGATTTTCAAAAATTAGGTGTTGTTTCCTTGTAAAACCTGAATAGCAAAAGGTCCTCTCCATGGGAAATCAAATTTGTCATGTTTTCCTTTATCTTCCCTCCTGGAATCCCATTTCAGCACTTTGTCTCCTATGAAAAAATCCTCTGCTTTTGTCCTTTTGTCAAAAATATTCTTAAGTTTCTCTTGTGGAATATGAGATCTTTGATACACTTCTTCTCTAGTCTACTGTAAATGAATTGTTTGATTAATTCTCCTCTGAATGTCATTGGGTTATGCTTGTATTTCTTGCATCAATTTTATCACAGGGATTCCCAAGGATGAAGGGAACACAACCTTCATGCCATAAACCAACTCATAGGGACTTGTTCCAATAGATATTTTTGTAGTTAACATGTCTGCCCAAAGTGAATTGACAAGCTTTTTATGTCAGTTTTTCTTGTTTTCCTCCAATACTTTCTTTATGATATTGATTAAGCTTTTGTTGGATGATTCAGCTAGACCATTACCTTGAGGGTAATAGGCTATGGAGTGGCCTAAGGTAATATGGTATTTGTGACAAAAATTTATCATTCTTTTTGATTTAAAGGCAGTAGCATTGTCAGTTATTATCTTTTCCGGACAGCCAAATCTAGATAGGATATTGGTTTCTAGGAATTACATGATGACTGAGTCATTAGCTTCCCTACAAGGGATGGCCTCTATCCACTTGGTGAAGTAATCTGTGGCAGTCAAAATCCATTTATGCTAGCCAGAAGAGCGAGGGTGAATCTCCACATTGAAATCTAAACCCCATTGTTGGAATGATCTCTCAGTGGAAATGGGTTTTAGGGGTAAAGGTAAAAGCTTTCTCTTGCCTTCAAAGATTTGACATTTATGGCAAGAAACTACAAATTTATTTACATCAGCAAACATGGTAGGCCAATAAAATCCAACTCTTAAGATTTTGTCAACAGCTGATTTCCAATACAAATGTCCACCATAGTCCCCTGCATGAAATTCTTTGAGCACTTTGTTAGTTTCATCCTTTGTTAAGCAATTCAACAAAATGCCTTCATGATTTTTCCAAAACAAAACATTATCTAGAATACAAAACTTTGAAGCTTTCATTTTGAGAAATCTCTTTTTAGTCCTGGATAACCCTGGAGGAGCCTACAGGTTTACCAATACATAAATATCAGCATACCAAGGTGATCGTGAAAAGGCTTGATTGATCTGTGGAGTCACCATCTCCTACTCGTTATCTAGTTCATTAATGTCAAGGGCTTGAAAGTTGGTTTCAGTCATCAATTTAGCTAACCCTTGTCCTTTTATCAGCTTTGTTGGTTTGATTTCTATGTCATATTCCAAAATGTTAGCTATCCATTTGCCTCTTTTTCGTTCTCTTCCTTCTTGAGTTAAGATATCCCTGACCAAAACATTTGGCACATAAGCTATTACATGAGAGTATAAGATATAAACACTAAAATCCTTGATAGACTTTACAAGGGCATAAGCTTGTTTTTCCATGATTTGATATTTAAGTGGTGCATCTCTAAGTGCTTTGCTGAAAAAAGCGATGGGATTCTCATATCCTTGATCATCCTTTTGCAATAGGACAGCAGCAATAGTATGTTCAGATGCAAAGGAAAATATTATGAAGTCTCTATCAAATTTTGGGCTTGTGAGGGTTGGTGTTTTAGTTAAAGCTATTTTGATTTCTTCAAAAGCTTTCTTTGCTTCTATTGTCCACTTTAATTTGGAATATTTCTTCAACATGTTGTTCAGCAATCTTATTAGTTCAGCCAAGTTGGTTATGAATCTTCTTAGAAAATTGATCTTTCCTATGAAGGCTTGCAGTTCTTTGATATTCCTTGGGTGAGGAACTTGGAGAATAACTTGTATTCTGTACGGGTCAATTCTGATGCCATCTTTTGAGATTATGTGACCTAACAATTTTCCTTCTTCTACGCCAAAAAATGATTTCTTTGGGTTCAATGGTATGCCATATTTTCTAAAAATTATGAACACCTGTCTTAAATGTTCTAAATGTTCTTGATCTGATTTGGAAAAAGCTGTGAGGTCATCAAGATATATGACTAGAAAATCATGGATCTCTTTTGCAAAGGCTATTTCCATTGCTCATTGAAATGTGTCCCCTGCATTTTTAAGTCTAAAAGGCATTTTCACATACTTGAAAGTTCCCCAAGGTGTTGTAAAAGTAGTTTTATCTTGGTCATCAAAGTGAACTAGGATCTGATTAAAGCCTGAGAATCCATTCAATAGTGAAATCCTGGAAGCTCCCACTACCCTTTTTAAAATGTGATCCATCTTGGGCAAGGGGTAATGGTCTTTGAGAGAAAATTTACTCAGATTTGTCAGGTCAACACACAATCTTATTTCTCTCGTTTTCTTCCTAGTGGGCACTAGATTTGAAATCCATTCTGAAAATCTAATGGGTGCAATTATTCCAGCTTCATACATTCTTTTGACCTCTTTTTCAATAGGGGGAAGGAGGATAGGATTCATCCTTCTAAGCTTTTGTTTAAAATGTTTTTGATTTTCCTTTAAGGGTATTGTATGCTAGATCACAGAAGTATCATAGGAATTAAGGTCTTCATAGCTCCATGAGAAAACATCTTGAAATTCTTTAAACAGTTCAATGTATTTCAGTTTTTTATCAGGAGGCAAGGCTTTGGACAATTTTACCATCTTAGGATTTTCTGCAATTCCTATATTACAGTCCTTAATTTCTGCGTTCAAAGGCTGCATTTTTGGCTTTCTTGGAATATCATTTGAATCAAAAATATCCTCCAAAGGAGTCAAGCCTATGGGAAAAAAGTTATCCTTTAACTCGATTACTTCAATATCTCCTTCAGTAGTCTCCTCAAAGTCCATTTGTTTTTGTTCTTGTAATTTTTTGCTAGTAAAGATTGTTGGGTGTAAAATCCGATCTGTTGTTTCAGCTGATATATTAGTTTCAATTTTGTCTATTTGCTATTCCTCACAAATGGTGCTTGTGTCTATATTTGCGCTTGAAAATTCCTCTTTCAAAGTCAGGAAATTGTTGATTTGTGTGTCATTGTCAAAAACCTGCTAATTTTTTACATTGTCTGGTATAGTAGGTATGTGTTTAATCTCAGCAGTAAAATGATGGTTAGGCTCAAATGGCAGCTTACAATTGCTAGCAAATGTTGCCAAACTATGAGCATGTAAATTGTGGTTTTTTGGAATTTTGGTAAGCTGTGATTCTAGAAAGGTATTAAGTATTTCAATTGTTGTCCCTCTATAAGCTCTTAGTCTGAGATCATTTATAACAAAGTTTCCATTCATTTATTGAATAATCAAATCAGAATCCCCTATAATTGAAATCCTAGTTGCCCCTAGACTTTTGATCAATTTGAGACCTAGCAAAAGGGCCTCATATTCAGCCATGTTATTTGTACATCTGAAATTCAGCCTATATGCATGTCCTTCAGTAGGATCATTTTGCATATTGTGTACCCAAATCCCTGCCCTTGCTCCTAGTTTATTAATTGATCCATCAAATTCTAAGCACCATGGGATTTCCTGATTACAACTAGCATCAGGAGTTTTGGAAACTATCTTAGTAGGAAGATTTGGATTTTGTAACTCATATGGTTTGCCTTGTATGTTTGTTTCATAAATTACTTCAACTAGATCTTGAGCAGTAGATTCTCCATTTATGCTTCTTCCTTGCGCTGATTTTAGAACCTTGTCATCAGTTTTGGAACAAATTTCAGCATTGTATAGGATCAAAGAATCCATATCAGAATGCATGGAATAAATCGAGAAATTTTGGGGTTTCTCTTAACTGTTGACCACATATTTCCTCAATGTTTCCTGATACAATCCCTTTTGCTGGCCAGAGACTGGAATGGTAGCATAAGACATGTCTAGCTGCAAAGATCCTTGGAGCTTTGCACCCCAAGATCTGGACAAAAGCATTCCATACTTTGGTGGGATATCAGCTACCACTACATCCATTAAAATTGTCTTGGCAGGGTATTGAACTAGAGATACACATAAATCTTTGATTAGGCCTAGACACCTGACCTGGCTAGAATCAAAGGAAAACAAGTCTTTATATGGCCTTATGATATCTAGGTCCAACTTTTCCATCACAGACTTAGGCATCAGATTATGGGAAGCTCCCGAATCAAACATTGCATTGTGAAGTACTTTGTCATGGATGTTTAGGCTTACATAGAATAGAGGAACTCCTCCATCTACTAATTTACAATTTACTTCAAGGCAAAAAATTAACTTTTGCTGGTCATCTAGGACATTCACTGCGTCTCTATCCTCTAATATTTGGAGTGACTTGCTGATTTGTTCTCTATAAACCTCATGTTTAGCCAACTCGTACAATGGAATGGCTATTTTTAGCTTGCCAATTTTGGTTTCCAGGTTGAAAGGTTTTTCTACTTGAATTTTTGTATCCCCGGCAGCAAGATTTTCTTTCTTTGCTGTGTTTCCAGTGGTTTTTTTTTCTCTATCAGGAGTGTTGTTATGAACTAAATTTGCTTTGAGGTCAATTTCAAGAGATGTATTTGCATTTTATTTTGGAGGAAAGGAGGTGGATGGCTGATTGTTTGATGGCTGTAAGTCTGATATGTCCTCAACCATGGGCTCTTTAGGGTTGAGGTTTGTTTTAGTAGGGAGTTCTGTAGGGAAAGTTTTATCCTTTACTTTTTTAGGCTGCTTGGTATCTTTCTGCTTACTGGGTTTATGAACATCTATCGTTCTGCTTCTCAATTTGTATTGTTTATGAACCTCATAGACAATTGCATCATATCCCTCTCCAAAATCAAATGATTCTCTGGATTTGGTTTGAAATTGATTAAAGGTATGAGCTTCTTGGTCATCCTGGGTTAAAAAGATTTGTTGTTCACTATTTAGACCCATTAGGTTGATTTGAGTATCCTTTGTTGGCTCACTAGAAGTTGAAGCTTCAGCATAGTTTTCTTGGAATGGAGGTCTGATGCTCTGGTCAGGACCAGCCTTCCTGGTGTTAGGATTTTGATTTTTCCTAAAGTTTGAATTTCTTGCAGTGTTACCTGGTTGACCTTCCCAAAAGGATTTCCTTTCAATGGTTTCCACTCTATCACCCAATCTATCCATTCCTTTGATAATTGCATCTAGCTTTTGCTCAAATGCAAAAGGCTCTTCTTTGAAGGGAGTCCTTCTTTCAGCTCCAGCTCGTGCTCTCTTAGAGATCAGATTGGCCTCTACACTAACAGCTACGCTCTGCATGTCTTTTAAGATTAGAGGAGCTCTTTCGCTTAGCTGATATGCCATGTCAGAATCAAATCCATTAGGAAATTCGATCAAGGCTAAGTCAGGTGGAGGTCTAAGGTTTTGAGGAATAGCATTGTACACATTATTGAATCTGGCACAATAGTCTTGGACAGTTTCTTGTGGGCCTCCTTTCAAACTCTCATATTCTGATAGGATATGTAATGGGTCCTTCTTCTTTTCCCATATATTCAAAAAGGTTTGGTAAAGGGCATCTGGATCAGCAATTGTGTTTACAGGAAGTGCCCTAAACTAGGTCCTCACATCACCAGTTAAACTTTGAACAAAAATTTTCATTCTAACATCATTATCATCAATTTCATAGTTCTCAAAATAATCCATGATTTTCTTAGTATGTTGTTGTGCTGTGTAGGTGCCCGCACCATCAAAATAGGTGATTTTTCTTTGATAATCTTGAGGCATAGCCCCTGGATTTGCAGGCAACTACAAAGGAGCATATCGGTTTTCCATATTTTTGGGTATAAATGGGACAGCTAGAAGCATAGGGACAACTATAGAGATAAGTGTTGTGGATGGGGGAGTGGAAAAGATGCTTTGAAGTGATGATGGTGAACTAGAAGAAGCTGCAGCAACAATAGAAAGGACTGCTACTTTTCCGAGAGGAGATTAGGTAAGGTTTTGCTAAAGTGTATCAAGGTTTAAATTAGCAGAATCTTGTCTTCTAAGGTTCTTAGTGATCAAGTTAGGATTTTCAAGTATAGCTAGAGGATTCGGATCTGGATTTGATCTAGTCTAGCGGGTTCTCTTCTTTAGAGCCATCTTCTAAATCTGTTTTTGGTATTTTCTGGAAGTTTTTGAAGAATATTGCTTTTGACAATATCTTTCTAGGAAATGATAAATTGTAAGAGTTCTGAATTTTCTTGAAGATTCTTTGAAATCAAAGGAAACTAATCAAGTTTTTGAGATAGTTGTTTAAAGCCTAAAACTATATTGGAGATAGACTGAAGCAGCTTTTATTTACTTCTGCAATTTCATAGCAAAACAGTTTCAAAGGCTGCCTGGCTAACTTCAGGCTCCATCTGTAGCTTTAGAAAATAGACAATAGTAACAAACACAGTAATTCAGTTCCCCAGTGGAGTCGCCAATGATTTTATCACTTAGGTTGTTCCCCAAAAGATATGAGAAAAGGGAATACGACTGAGTTAACCACTAACCAATCTTTTAGATGCAGATTCTAGCCAATCGGCAGCCAGAGAGGGCTCTATCTTTATAATTTAGCTTTGTTTTGCTATACATTAGGCTAGTTATGAAGCACAAGTGTTTGTTTGACTTTTGGATGGTGACATTTCAATAGAACAGGGGTGCAAATTATGAGAAGTTCAGACCATTGGGTTAATGTAGTCAATGAAAATAAACTTTTGGGTATGGTTTCTTTGACAAAAGGAGGAACTACAGAGCAAGATAATTAATCATCAAACAACTTTCAAGCTAGAATCAGGTGAGATGGAGTCAGGGAATGAACGACAGTTAAGAATCTTTCATCATGTTCATAGAAGGAACGGGTATGAATATTACTAGGGAGTAGTTAAGAATTCCTTGGTTATATTCAAAGTGCAAGAACCAGGGAAACAGGAGCGGTTAAGAATTCCTGCCTATGCTAGTCCTGAAGAAAACATAAAAAAATGACAGGAATTGAACATGGAGTACAGTTAAGCAAGTTCTGGGTTATTCTTTTTCCCTGTAATTTAGAACATGATATATAGATGATATAAAACATAGAAATCATAAAACAAGAGTTAAAAAGACTTATTGATTGATGAAATAATTCAAGAATTCTTCAACATGGGCTTCTGCCATCAATTCCATAACCAGAGCATTCATCAGCGAATCACTTCAACAATCTTTATTCAGAATAGTTCTCAAATTTACAGTGCAGTTCCAGAATGATATCACCAACCCCTAATACTTAGCTCGGGGAGGTATTTGTACAAAATTTGTTTATAAAATATCTCAAAAGAGATAATATCTTTCAATAACTTCTTTCATCTACTCTACAGAAGGAGTAAATGATCTTGGGAACAGAGAGAAATGAATGCAGAAGTATGAAACGCTGTGCTGACCGCTTTGTTGGTGAGATGCATTGATTACTTGCTTAGCAAGTCAGCCGATGGATATTTTAGTGAAATCATGTGATGTTCGTGTCACTTTCCGGGGTGCTTTGATTGCGCTTTGATTGACTGCCTAGTGCGATTTTTTACCTGCTCTTTTCTTCACTTTATGGCATCTGTTATGTTCTGGAAAAACAAAACTTTGAAATCCGCCTTACAAAAGTTCCAGCATACTCTGCCACCACTGGTCATCTGGTAATTTGTGTTTTCACATTTTAATTAGAGTTTCATCAGCATCTATGTACTTGAAAAAAGTGAGCTGGACTGTGAGAAGATGCCTCACTTCATGTTCAATAAAAAAACAAATTCTCCAAATTGTCATATAGGCTCTGTCCAGATGGGAGTGACTTCTCTCCTGCAGAAATTGATGATGATGTGGCTTGGCTATCCACATATGTATTTAACCTGTGAACATAGACTACATGTGTCATTAGTCTATAGTCATCAGTTAACAAACTAGGTAGACCCTTTTCCTCCAAAGCTATAAACTTTTGAGTGAAAGCATTTATCTCCATTTGCATTTCCTGGCACTTCCTTTCTAGATTTTGTATGAAGTTCCTCATGGTCAGGACCCTTTTAATTATTAGAATAATGCCTGTCCTGTCCCTGATATCTAGTTTTCCTAGATATTCTTTGGTTTGAGTGTTCAAGAAATGTATTAGCCTATTGGCCTATTCAGGCATGTTTCCCAATGAATCCCTAGCCCTTTGAATTTCTTCTTGAGCTGCTGCTACCAAATCAATCTTCTCATGAATTACCTATATTGATTTCCACATATCAGTGATGGATTGGCCAATGTTGGCCCACAAGATGCTCCTAACTTTTGCCAGAGGTTTGCCTAACAATAGGTCCTTTTCCAATGCCTTTACTTTATTCTCCAATGCTTTTACCTCTCTTGTTTTTCCTGCCATAACCATTTTAGCTTTATCATAACTAATTTCCAACATGGCCAGTTTCTCTTTAGCATCCTTTAATTCTGACACTAGGAGTCTTAGATCCTCCATAGCCTTTATTAGTTCATCAGTAGTCATGGTAATGCTGCTGCATGCTGCTATTGTTGTTTAAGTACTTGGTTCTGTTGATGCCAAGACAGTAGGAGGGGCTGCTGTTGTGACTATAGAAGGAGCAATTGTAACTATTGGATTTGTTTGTGATGGCTGGGAAGTCAACTATCCCGCTTTCCTTGCAGTGCTTCCTCCAATGCCTTCTCCATTTCTGCCAATCTCTCATTCATTTTCATTAGCAGGTCCATAGTATCTTCCTGTGATTTTTTCTCAACAATCTCTGTAGTTTGAGGATGCATGGTGATAGGCAACTTGAGTTGTTTCCTGAGAGCTGCAATATCTTCTTCCTTCTTTTTTATTAATGCTTGGATTCCTTTTGGATCCTTGGGATCATGTCCCAACTCTATGATAATATCTTCTAAGGACTTAATTCTGTTATCATTAGCTAAAGAGGAAGCCTTTTCCAACTCTAGTTGGGCGGAGGTATTATTTAAAGAATTCTACAATTTGTGGGCTAGCAATGCCTTATTTGCCAATGTGGAGTACACCATTTCTCCTGTTTTCTTATGTAATTCAATTTGGTCCATTGGCCAGATATCCTTGGCTAATACTTCTAGATTGGTCCTGATGTAATCAGTAGCTGACTGTGGTTGCTGAATTTTGGGCTTGAAATGACTCAAGATCATCTTTCCTTCTTGAATGTCATATGCTGACATTAGCCTTTGTTGATTTGTGGGTGCGATCTTCAACAAGTGATTGTAAAGTTTAATTCTTATTCGCTCATTCTTTGCCTCTATTTTAGTAAATTTCCTCTTAATATCAGAGCCTTGCTTACTTTGTTGCCTGGCAGAAGAGAATTCCACACTATTTTGTCTTCCAATCTTCTGCCTGTGTGAACTGCCTGATGTTTCTGTGACTGGAGATGTATCCTGACTGACTGTTCTTTCTACCATTGGACTGTTTGTGATCTCCTGAATGAATTCCTCCTCTGATAGGGGGTTCAATCTATGCCTTTTCTCCCCTGGTTGCTCTTCAGGACCGATGATCGGTGTGTCTTCCTGTCTGTCCCTTTTCTTGCCTCTCTCCTCATTCAGAGGAGTTTGTAGTATAGGGATTTCTGGGGCCTTTGTTTGTGCTGGGGGGACCTGCCCTTGGCCTTGTTCCTTTGATGTAGCTGGTTGGTCTGTAATTATATCTTGCTCTGAACCTATTACCTCCTTTCCCTTTGCTGGCCCTGTGCTGGCATTTTGTGTGGGCTACTGAGAAGTCCCTGCAAAAGATGTATCACCTTCTGCGTGCTAGGACAGCTTGAAGGATACCTGTCCAAAAGATTCCAGGTCAAGCATTTTTTCAAGCTCTTTCATGGCTTTTTCCAATCTCTCTTCCTTAGTAATCTCTTCTACTAATGTGCCTTCTACCCATTCTTGTTCATTAGCATACTGTTGAATTTCGGGGATTTGGTGGTTAACATATGTTTTAAACTTGTTTTTCACTTTTCTATAAATTATGAAATGTTCAGGGTCATATGGTGCCCAATAAAAACTTTGTTTCAGTTTAAGTTTCTCCCCTAAAACCTTATCAGCCTCTTCCTAGGCTTCCCTTTTGTTGAAGATAAAAGGGCCCAATTGATTTCTTATTTTGAGTTGTGCCTTTTTCCTAGCACCATAGAAATGAGTCAAATCTGAACTAATAAATTTCCTGAAGTATTCCAAGGCAAACAGTCTCATAAGCACATACTTTGGAAGCTTATAGGGGCATAATTCACAACTATATATCCCGATCTCAGTGTGATTCCCGTAAAAGTACCAGTCACCTATACTGTAGTCTTTTGAGAGATGTAAAATTTTCTGCATTTCAGTAGAGAGCTTGGAAGGAGGAGTTGTAATCAATAAAGAAGTGGCCGGATGTATGAATAGGTCAATGAACTCACAATAAGTATAAGGAGAGTTATGGACTACGTGGAATACTGAGGTCCAAAATATCACAGACCTCCTTTCTCCTTTGAGATCCAACTTTCTAAGAGGAATTTGAAAACTATCAGGTTGATTGTACAGTAGCAAATGATATATGTATGATGTGTATTTAAACACTCTTTCTCTGTCCAGGCTCATGAATTGCTCATGTATCTTATTGGCTATGAAGGTGGCATAATCATATTTGATAGCAGGGGACTGTCCTGGAGTAAACATGGACATCAAAACTAAGGTAGTCTCATCAATATACTCACTGGTTATAAATCCTAAGATGTAGGATATCATGTCTACAATGAATTTCCCTACTTCAGTGAACCAAGAATGTAGATAAGAAGGAGGTTGCTGGGGCTGGCAATTTGGTTTCATGAATAATTGAGCTATTTTGGTTATCTCTGAACTGGGCAATTTGGCACCTTGGTCAAGCAAAAATCCCATGGAGAGAGGAGCTAGAGGCTATGTTGGCTTAAAGTACAGCATCTCATTTATGGATTGCATCTAATTTATGGATTGAGGGTTGTTACAGGGAAAAGTGTCTATATAGAACTGCTCTATCCCACTAAGGTGTGGTAGCTACCTTAGAAACAAACAAAGTAAAGTCCACTTTCGTTTTCTTTTATGAGAGATAGATGAAAGAAGAATAAGGAGACTGACCTCTGTCTTTCGTTTGACTCCTTGTTTAGTTCTTCTTTCTTCTCATAGTCTTTCGCTACTTGTCTTCTCGTATACCCAGCTTCATGGAGTACCTGTAGGATCACAACAGCATAAAACTATACAAGAACATGGATCTATTATCATAAACAATCTAGGGTCATATGTATATTAACCATACAAATGCATTAAACATAAATTACACAAGAGTATGGAAGAAAACAAGAATAGCTTTATTGATAATCAAGAAAAAGCCAAGAGAGTTACAACCAGCTGTTCCGACCCAGCATCATCCTCTTGGCAAGAAATCCCTCTTTCACCTCATACAAAGCTTAGATCACCCAACATACACTGATGTTACCTCAAGAAACTAACAGCAATTCCTTACAAGATGCAAAATTCCAGCCTCTGGATCTCTGGGATGAGGGATCCATATATAGATATCTGTAAGGGGGATGAGTCAGCTTGTGTTTTGATTAGTGTCCTCCCTCTGATGGTTCTTGATTCCACTTGGAGATTGATGATCTCTTACTCATCCTTGGTCAAATTCAGAGAGGCAAGTGTCACAGGAGAAAGTTCTGGAAGATTCCATGCTTTTCCACCTTGCAGAATGACACTGCCATTTGTCTCTTCCTGCTCATCACACCCCATAGAAGGGATTTTTGAAATGCAACGCACCCCCCAAGTGTACTTAGTTGAGTTGCAATGCACCCTAGCCATGGAGCAAGTGTAATGATCCTGTTTTGACTAGTTCTGAGCAGTTTTTCATGGAGAACTTATGGGAGAAGCTGTAATCAGTTGACCTTGTTCCTTTAGGGATTGGAACAACACTTTTAGGGACTTAGGAGCCCTTAGTTTATGGATATTTTATGCCTAGGGTTGCAAGGCCCAAAAATATCTATAACAGTTTCCCCCTAAAGCATGAGGTCGTTAATTCTTTTTAGATGTCGGGTGAAATGCTTTATAATGAGGATCCGAAGTTTTTTCAAGCCAAGAGGAGACCTGTAATAAGATACAACACAATACATTATCTTCATAATATTTTCATGATCTAGCTGAGGCGGGCATTCCCATGCTCAGCCTTATAAATTCATTTTTCATGTACATAGGACAGACAATCGTCTGAGTGTAGACTGATGATTCTGGTAGAGCCATCATCCCTCTGATTGGATGATTATCTGTGCCGTAATACTGTACATTTGATGTTTTTATTTTCTTGAATATATATCGCAGCCCGGATGGATGAAACTAGATCCAGGGTCTTCAATCTCATTCAATCTTCACTCAAAGTACAAGTCAATCCATGTGAGAAATGTTTTGGAGTTGAACATGAAAAGACATCACCTGATTACCAGCCAATGATGTAAGCTGTTAACAGGCGTGAGAGGAATCACCGATAATGATGATGATCCTCAAGGTACTGCAGTACAATTCACGTGGTGTGAATAAAGGACTTGGCGTCAAATACCACGCAAAATCTTTCGGTCGAAGGCCATTGATGTAAACCTTTCGCCGGAAGTGAGAAACTTGCCATTAAGGCATGCAAGCTTCAAAGTACTGAGGAGGTGTTCCTAGATCGACTTCTTGGATAATGAGCTGATGTCGACAAGAAGTGATCCGTCATAGGAGGGCCTTAATGAATCCCACATCAATGACATGGAACAGAGCAAATGATTTTTATGGAGGTGAAAACTGTCTGATGATATAAGGTTCAGGATGGCGGTCATGAAAGAATGGAGTATAAATGTATTGCGGTGGGTGAGACACAGGTGAATTTTCTGAATGACTTCTCTTGAACATATCGGCGACACTGACATGATGGATTGGTAGCATTAACCCCAAATGCGGATGGCATGATATGACCATGGTGATGTGACCAGTGAATGGAACAACCCAACCCGACATGGATGCGGAGTGAAAGTGTCATGTTCAAGAGCGACTTGCTACCAACAAAGTTTCTTCAAGTTTTCTTCCCAATTTTTCCCCAGTCATTGCTGACCAGTACCTCTTTATTTTTTATCAAGCTTGAGGAGGATAACATATTCTTTTCTATAATTTTCCCTTCAGGCAAACCCATCGCTATGTTTTACCGAGCCTAGTGATAGTGAAACTCGTCCTTGTCTGCCACGGACAAGTTTGTCGCTATTAGATTTTTTTTAACGAGTTTAACGACAAAGATAACTCGGTCCTTTTCAATTTTAGAGAGTTTGAAAAGGGACGTAAAGAAAACTCCAACATTCCTTTTTCGTCACATAATCCCTTAAGTCCGAAAAAGTATAAAACAATACAAAAGGGATGAATTTTCGATACTTTTAATGAGCTGAACAAAACAAGCGCTCGATCTTTTTGTGTAATGATCCCTCAAATCCAAAAAGATTAAAATCTAAAGGAGGGATAGCACATCCGGTCCTTTTAATGAGCAGGAGAGGCCAATGGCTCAACAATATTTTCATTTTTTACGAGTCAATTGAAAAGAGCTTAAAGAAGACTCGTCTTTTGAGGAATGAGTGATAAAATTAGGTAGCAACTGATTCCAGGTAAGGCTTGGAATTTTACAATCACGGCAGTGTTACAAGGATGGCTATCATGATCACTCTTCGCAGTTGTTCCTCAAAATGGGTAAACAATCAAATGGAGGTGAATGATCGGCCAATGTAAAAGTG
>Ga0068617_1000016_pt1 | contig 16456 bp, 19 predicted proteins | sample InSIn1SAF170_2_FD_77422 | JGI IMG/M metagenome (GOLD analysis project Ga0068617, IMG submission 77422) | Clean room microbial communities from NASA Spacecraft Assembly Facility at Jet Propulsion Laboratory, Pasadena, California, USA -... ...
AATATTTTGTAGAGATAAGGCAAAGAATGGCAGTTGCCTTTTCGCACAGTGAGCAGTTTTGAAACAAACATGCTTTGCAGATCCTGATTCCCAAATACATCATTAAAGTCATATCGGAAAGGTACATATTGATATTGCTTATCCTCAATGATAATCGGAATGCTGTCGCACATGACCTGATAAATGGAAGCCCATTTATTGACATCCTTTTTATCAGCTTCCACATAAGCCAAAAACCTGCTATCGATTAATGAATGGCAGAGTCCGGTAAGCAGTCTTATTTCCTTATTAAAAAAAACGGTATCTAATCTGCCGTCCATATAGGCATTTTCAACCGACATGACGCCTTTTTTAAAACTGTAATTGCTTTCGTCAGCAAGCATATTTTCGAGAAGAGAAAAGCTATCCCGGTAAAGTTTTTCCTGATTTTGCGCCTTTGCAGAAAAGCCAAGTACTAAGTATAGAAGTAAAAATAGATGCTTGCTCATTAATTCTTCAGTGTTGGTTTCAATATTCCTTTCAATTGTTTTGAAATAATCTCATTATCCTGTTTTTGTTTTTCGTCTTTCATAGCTTGTAGCCATTTTTGGTAGGCTTCCTCAGGCATGTGCTCATATCCCAAGTTATCTATAAAATTGTATTGGCTGTTTACTTCATCAAGTAAGACTATTGCTTTAGGATAATGCCTGATGTTTTGCAAGTCTTGGCCGTCTCGCGGATTAATCCCCAATTGGCGCATGACATATTCAAAACGGCGGGTTTCAAGGTTGGCCTTTATCATATGGGCGCTGATGCTGTTTGGGTAAAGTTCCAATGCCTTATCAATGACCTTCTGCACAAACTCATCATACCCAAATTTATGGATATAGCCTCCCGCAAGGTCTGTGAGGTGTTTGGATAAGATTTCCTTTTTCGAAAGATTCTCCATATAGATCTTGTTTTGCAGGGCTTCTGATTTTATGTAGCCCGACTGCAGGATGTAGGAGCTTGTCGAAAACATCCCGTTGGTAAGCTCAATATTGTACCATTTGCCTTTGTCATCCAGAAAACGGATATAGGAATGGTTGGGAGAATAGGCCAGGTAAGCCTCCGCTCCTATTTCCTCTGCCAAAATCAGGTACAGCATTGGCATAGAATTGCACTGTCCTGCTCCGGTTTCAATCAATTTTGTGACAAACATTTTGGAATAATTTTTAATTCCCATATAATCTTCAAAATCATAACGGAAAGGCAGGTGCTTCTCCTTGCTGTTTTTCAACTGCAGGGTTTCAGAAAAGAATTGGAACAGCATAAAATTCTTCGAAAGGTTGCTGTTTGGGTCATAGCCTGACTCTTTCATCTTGGCAATAAGAAACTCGCCGCTTCTTTTTATGATAGCATCAAATTCTTCTTTGTCAAGCTGATCTTCAAAAAAGGCATTTTCCACAAGAAAATTATTGTCTTTGATGGAAAAGGCTGTGTCAGCAAGAACAATTTTATCAAAAGCCTCAATGTAATATTTGCTCTCAGGCATTTTGGAACGAAAAGGAAGCAAATAATTAATAGCTGAAGTATTTTGTGCTATGTCAGCTTTCATTTCCCTCATCATCTTTTCCTGAAGTTTAGCATGTTGCTCAACTTCCTGCATGATGTTTTGGTTTTGCCGTAGTACTCTGTCCTTGTCAAAATCAGCAAGAGAGGTCCTTGTTATGTTATTCGTACCTCCTGGTACTGTAGCATTTTCGACTATCATGGTCTTGGGAACAGGAACAATCACATCGGGAACCTGGCTATGCAAGAACGATGTACAGAAGTAAAAGACAATACCCAGATGTTTTCCCTTTATATGTCCAAAGTAAGCCATGTTCATCTTTTTGCTAAAGATATTAATTATTACAATATAGGAGTATAACTCCTATAAAAAATATTCCAAATGCTGTCAGTTTTGTATATGCGAAAAAAAGTAGATACGACATACCTGAAAGAATTTGGAGAAAATCTCAAAAAAATCAGGGTCTGCAAAGCATGTTTGTTTCAAAACTGCTCACTGTGCGAAAAGGCAACTGCCATTCTTTGCCTTATCTCTACAAAATATTATGTGAAGAATTAGGCACTACGGCGCACCTGGCATTGGCTCCAAACCATCTCTATATCAAACATCAAAATAAGAAGAACGGCTGGTATAATACCGAACTGACAAGCGGCATATTTCCCAATGATGCCTGGCTGATGGCTTCTGGATTTGTCCATATTGATGCCATCAAGAATGGCGTGTATATGAAGGCCTTGGACAACAGAGAAACAATTGCCCTGCTCATGATGGACTTGGCCAATGCTTATCAAAAGTCTTTTCCAGAAAATGACGGCGCATTTCTTTCAAAGTGCGCCGATGCTGCCATAAAAGCATATTCAAATTTTGCCACAGCCCTCATTTTAAGGGCTGAATTGGATAAGAATAAAATAGAAAAAGAAAGCAGCCCTGAAAAAGCAAAAATGGCTTTCAAGCAGCTTGAAAAAGAATATGCCCACATTCACGAGATCGGATACCGGTTTATGCCAGAAGAAATGTACCTGAACTGGCTTGTTTCATTAAAAACAGAAAGAGATAAATACGAAAACAAAAAATTGAATACCTTTAACAAGCAATAAGACACTGCCATGAGAAATATTTATTTTTTATTATTGTGTATGCTGGCTACCAGTTCTATAATTGCACAGGAGAAACTATCTGAGGAAGAAAAGGCTCGCAGGGAAAAGAATATCGAGGCTGGGAATCCGTTCAAGCAGTTTGGCTACAAAGCCAAGGTTGCTACATTGAGCAAGGGAAAATATCTTGAAGTGCATGATCTTGACAGTATTGTCGTGATTGGTTCGGTACGTTTCCATGTGGAAAAGAAAAAAATAGTTGGGTTTGTCGTGCCTGATTCAATCAACGGTGTGTATGCCAGGCCAATTGGCGATATGCCAAGCAGATGGTTTTCGCCAGATCCGTTGGCGGAGGAGTTTACGAGTTGGTCGCCTTATAATTTTGTTTATAATAGTCCGCTAAAATATAGTGACCCTACTGGAATGGCTCCGGAATGGAAGCCAGATAGAAATGGAGATTTAATAGCTGAGAAAGGGGATAATACAAAAACTCTTGCAAAATACTTAGATAGAACAGTTTCAGATGTAGCTAAAAATTTCAAACAGGGAGGAGAAAGTATTGGAGAAAACCGTCAATTTAAGGCAGGCGAGAAAGTAGAATTAAATAACAATATGACTAAGTCAATTGAAAATTCTAATACTACAAGTGACTACAATGTAAAAACCGATTGTTATAACTGTCATGGTGCAGCAATAGCAGCAGTAAAAGGAGACCAAATAAATCCAACAACTGCTGGCTTTAAAGATTTAGCAGACCCATTTAATAGTGAAGTTAAAAATTTGAAAAAAGATTTAAAAGTGATTTCTTCATCAAGTGAAGCTGTTTTTGGTAAAACAATTTTAAGTTTTGGTGATCATTCAGCCGTTTTCTATGGAACAGATAATTCAGGAACAAACTATTTCTATTCTAAAAATGGAGCTACAGAAAAACCGGGAGTTTTTACTGAACAAGAGCTAAAAAATATATATAGCAATAATCCTAACCCTACGTTGTTAAATTATGAACCTAAAAAATAAATTGACTAAGCTTGCAATATTAATTATTGTCGTATTAATAAATTTTTCATGTCAAGAAAAAATAAAATCATCCAATATTGAAATATTCACTCTTAAATCTCAGGAAGAAAAACTAGAAGTCCCTTATGATTCAGTCAAAAAGGAATTTTTATATGCCCCAAAATTTGAGGTAGCAAAGAATTTGTTAAATGAAAAACCTTTAATTACTGATGATGAAATTTTATGCTTGGATACGGTTTCAGGAAAAATAGAATTATCAGCAGAGGCGATTAATAAAATCGTAAATCTTCGTCCATCTATGAAGCATGGAATAAAGTTTGCAATTTGTAAAAATAAAGAGCCTTTATTTACTGGATATTTTTGGAGTAGTTTTTCATCTTACGGTAGTAATTGGAATTGTATTGAATACAATCATAATAAGAAAGTCACGGCTCCTGTAAAGCTTAATATTTATAAAGGGAATGGTTTGAATCCGAGTAAGCGAGAGAAAATTGATTTTAAACTTTATCCAGAATTGCTTTCAAATGTTATCGAATCGGGCAAAATAGATTGTTCAAATTAATATGTAATTATTCTTTTAAATTTAAAAACTAAGGAGTTTAATGATGGTCAAGGAACAAAATTTACTGCTTCTGATGTTATATTATAAGAAAGATGCGAAAAGTAATTAAATATATATTGCCTATCATGATTACCATTCTTTTTGCTAGTTGCAATAGTAAAAAAGGATATGAAGTTGTTTTCAAGACAATGAACGGTAAAATAAAAGAAGACAATGCGATTTTTTATACAAATGATCGTGGAACAATTTTTCTAAAGTTAAATGATAATTTAGTCACTACACTGAATAAACAACCAATAATAAAAATTGAGTTTAAGATAAATGATAAGAGTTATATTGGTGAACCAATAGATCAATTTTTCTCAAGGGAAAAACCTTCTTCTGATTTTGTATTTGGGGTTAAAAATCAAACAAAGGATCTTGTAATTGATGTTATAGATGGAAGTCAATTTATTGTGATTGTTTCCGAAAAAACTTCTATTGAAAAATTAGTAAGCGAAGGCGTTCTTAAGGCATATGAAATTAATGAATAGATTATTCATAGTCTTGCTAATATCACTGTTTTGCATTAGTTGCAAGAAAAAGAATTCATGCAAAGTAATATTTTTTAGTGCAAGCAAAAAAATTCTTGTTGAAAATGGTGCTTTTTTTATCACAGAGAAGGAAAGCCCATATTTTTATATTAATGATGAAGAAATAACGGATGTTATTTCAAATATGGTCATAGACAGTATAGAATTTACACTAACGGAAAAAAAATATACAGCAAAACCAGTAAGGCTTATGTTTTCTAATAGTGATGATACAACATCAGATTTTTTATTTGCTGTAGATAACAACTCAAAGAAAATTATTTTTGATAGTTTTGGGAATAAAAGAATGTTTACGCTTGTCAGAAATAAAACTAAACTGACTGACCTCATCAATCCAGAAGTTATTAAAGAATAATTAGAGCTTGGCCTGAATAAGATTACAGAGAGTAAAAATCATTGTAATTCTATTGAAGATTTAATAAATACTTGTACAATCAAATTGAAATTAATGGACACTTCAGTATTAATGGTGGGTGAGTAATGATTATAAAGTAAGGATGCGAAAAGTAATTAAATATATATTGCCTATCATGATTGCCATTCTTTTTGCTAGTTGCAATGGTAAAAAAGATATAAAAGCTGTTGTCTATAAAAATGGAAAAGTATTTCATGAATTCTATGGAACTTTTTTTTCTACTAAATATGGTGGATTAAACTATTATATTCCAGATGAAGATATGAGAAAATTTTTGTTTAATATTGAAAATATTGACAGTATAGTTTTTAATATAAACGAGAAAAATTACACATCAAAGCCCTTAATTAGTAAAGCTTTTTCGAGAGAACGAAATGATTCTGATTTTAGTTTCTTTGTTAATGAAAAACAGCAAAAGATTAAGGTTGATACAATAGACAGGATCAGCACATTGCTTATTTTTTCAGAAAAGAAAGATATGGAAGAGATGAAAGATAGAAAGGAAATAAAGTTTACTATGATAGATGAGGAATCAAAATAAATTGCTAACTCTGTTTCTCCTAATGTTTATTTCTTGTCAAAATAAAGAAGAAATAAAAGCAACTTTGTATAAAGAAGGCGTTATAGTTAATACTTTCTATGGAAGTTTTCACTCAACAAAACATGGCGGACTCAACTATTATATTTCTGATGACAATGAAAGAAACCAACTTTTTAAAATTAATAATATTGATAGTATTGTCTTAAAAATAGATCATAAGGATTATGTGTGTAAAGCAATTGTAGACAAGCCTTATTCTAGAGTAATAAATAATTCTGATTTTAGTTTTTCAATAAGTAGAGAGCAATATGTACCAGTAATAGATAGAATAGATGACAAGGAAACTTTATTATTCTATTCCGCAAAAACAGATTTAGAAAAATTAAAAGAGGAAAGAAAGGTAATTTTTACTTTAATTGCTGAGTAAAAAATAAATATGACATTCTATAAAATATTGAAATGGTTTATTTGTATAACAGTTGTGTTGTCTCTGTTTGCAAATATTTTTATAAGTTTAAATGAAGGAAATTTTACAGGAATATTTTCGTTTAGAAACTTATTTTTACTTCTATTTTTGAGCTGTTTTTTTTATTATACAAAATGGTCCCTTCTATTATTACTACTGATTAACATCTCGTTTTGGTATTTTTATTTTACAACAAATGCAAATGTTTCCTATGGTAGTCATCCGGTAATCAATTATACGCTTAATCTTCAAAATTTGTTCTCAAATTCCGATGGAGTTAAAACCTTGGGGAAGATAATCTTATTTGTGCCTTTACTTATTAATATCTTGATTTCTTTAGTAGAAATGCCTTTGAGAATTTTTAAACTGAAAAAAAGAAATTGATATTGTTTTTGAAAATGTTTCATTACTTAGTTTTTCTATAGCTTTTATTTCTAAATACAATTTGTAGTTAAGGCAGTTCATTTTTACAATATCAAGCATTTTTAATTCTTGAATCACCTAAATTAAATTTATCTTTTAAAATTTTCATATCGTCGCTTACCTTTCTGTCCAAAACTTTGGCATAATGCTGTGTAGTTCTCAAATCTTTATGACCAAGCATTTTACTTACGCTTTCGATGGGGACACCATTTGAGAGCGTTACTGTAGTTGCAAAAGTATGCCTAGCAATATGGAAGGTTAGTTCTTTTTCAATTTTGCATAAATCCGCAACTTCTTTCAAGTATGCATTCATTTTTTGATTTGATAAAACAGGCAATAGTTTTTCTTTGTTAATACATTCAGGATGATTCTGATATTTGTCAATTATCATCTGAGTCATTGGGAGAATTGGAATATTTGAAGCGTTTTCTGTTTTCTGCCTGTGTGTGAATATCCATTTCTCGCCATCAATACCATAGCTTATATGCGACTTTGTTAAGTTTTTGACGTCGACATAGGCTAGGCCTGTAAAACAGCTAAAAACGAATATATCGCGAACCAAAGAAAGCCTCGCTATTTTAAATTCTTTATCAATAAGATTTTGTATTTCCTCTTGGGAAAGATAAGTCCTTTCGTTCTGTTTCACCTTTCCTCTATAATTCAAAAAAGGATCCTTTTCTATCCATCCGTTTGCATAGCACTGTTTGACAATCTTGCCAAAGTTTCTGATGTATTTAATAGTTGAATTATTGTTACAATTTCGTTTGTGCCTCAAATAGAAATCATAATCGTTTATAAATGCCAAATCTATCTTGCTGACCGGCATATCCTTTTTCTTGTATTTATATAACAGAAATTCTTTGGTATGGCTGAGGGAAGTGATATATCTTTTATATGTATTTTCAGCAAATTCTTTACCCACTAATAATTTCATTTGGTTGTTATGGTTTTCAAAAATTTCAATCAACATTCTGTTCTCTTCTTCTAAACCCAGAAATTTATTCTTGAAAGTAGTTGCCGTATATTCCAGGTCATGCTGAATTATGAACTTTTCAATATCATAAACTTTATTTTTTAAAATATCAAGATGGCTATTTATTAGCCTAGATTCTTCTGAGGTGCCTTTCATTTTGTTGGCAACACTGTTCCATTTTGAAATTTCAATGAATTTTGATGTGCTAAATTCTACCCTTGTTCCATCGACAGTTACTCGCAAATAGATTGGAACCAATCCATCCTTACTGGTTTTTGTACCCTTTGTGTAAAAGAGTATTGACATCTTGTGCTTCATTTTGGTGACCTTTAAAGATTATTAAATCTAGTTGAATTGCCCAGTTTTCACAAGATGTTCATTCTCTGAACTCCTTGCTGGACGGGCTCTCACACGAAATTCGGTGACCCTAAATTTTGAATTCTTCGGGTCACCGAATTGGACACCTTTTTTTTGTCCTTTAATGAATATTTTGAATAGTCGCCAAAACAAAAAAGCCTGTAAATCATACGATTTACAGGCTTTTGAATTTAAATAAAGTAATTTTTGTGGAGTCGGGGAGAGTCGAACTCCCGTCCAAACAAGCAACTAAAGAGCTTTCTACACGCTTATTTCCTGATTGAATTTTCGTCATTTGGCTTGGCCAGAAACAGCCACTAAATGCTTATCTTCTTAGTTGTCAAAACAGTCCCGAAGCTTAACTGTTTCTAGGTTTATTTTTACGGTTCCCCTTTTAAGAACGCCACAAACCAAGGCTTTCAAGGAGAATCTAGCTTTCCTACCTTGTAGGAACTAGGCAAATCGTACTATAATTCAGATTAAGCAGCTAAAGCGTAATTATTTTCGCCGTGTAAAAGTGTTAGGACCATTTATTAACGAGAATTGTCCCAGTTCTCGACGTGCTTACTGTTCAATTCGACTTGCTGTCAAAACCAGTCGACCCCAATATTTAAAAGAACATTTGCTGTATTGCAAAAATTATACCGCAAAAGTAGTCAAATTATTTACATTTCCAATTATTGCAAATTAATCTAAGGCATCTTCCTTGTCTAATTTAATGGGATAAGTCCCAAAAAGTGATGCCAATTTCCAAACTTTATAGGTTTTCTGTGTGTATTTATTAGAAAGCGCAAAAATAGAAACAGTATCTTTTTTTAATTTTACATAAGAGGAAGTATTTCCGTGCCACCAGCCGTTGTGATAAAAAAGTTGTTCGCCAGTTTCCCATTCAAGCATCCTGATACCGAGGCCATAATTTTTGGTTCCTTTATGTTCGTAGCTATAGCCTTTGAAAGCTTCGCTTACTAATACCGGATTTAGAAAATCCTTAGAATAAGTCGCCATATCAAATTTTAGCAAATCTCTTGGAGTTGAATAAATATTTTTGTCGCCATAAACATCATCCAAATGATTGTTTTCATACAGAATTTTGTTTCCTTTATAGGATTGACTAGCCGATGTTCTGTCTTTTTCATAATCAAAAACAAAAGTATCATTCATGCCAATTGGATCAAAAATCATTTCTTGCATGGCATCGCGATAATTTTTTCCTGTAATTTTTTCGATTACTAAAGCCAGAATTGCATAATTAGTATTGCAATAACCAAATTTTCTATCGGGTTTGAAATATAATCCAAATTTGTGCTTTGCCAACAAATCTAAAATATCTTGGTTGTGAAGCATTTTTGTTCGGCTCCAAACTTTGGTATCATCAGCAAAATAAGCATAATTTGGTAAGCCACTTCTGTGATTCAAAAGCATTTTAATTGTAATCTCGTTATATGGAAAAGACGGGAGAATTGTATTGACTTTGTCTTCTAAGTTTAGTTTCTCACTATTTACAAGCTTTAAGACTGCTGTTGCCGTCAATACTTTTGTAACAGAAGCAACATGCAAAGGAGTATTGGCGTCAATTTGTTTGCTTTTTGAAAAATCTGCACTTCCTTCATATTTTTCATAAATAATCTGACCATTCTTTGCTACTAAAAAACCGCCATTCATTGAATTGTTAGGCCAATTTTTTTCGTAAAATCTTTCTAATGAATTTCTTTTAGAAATAATATAATCTGGATCTAATTTTTTTCCGTTCACCGCATACGGTAATTCCTTTTTATTTTCTGACGGATCGTGTGCTGCAAGGTGCTTTTCTTTTTTTTCGCATGAGCTAAAAGCTAATAAGCTAAATAAAATCGAAGAAGCAAGTATATTTTTGGGTATTGTCATTACAAATTTTTGGTGGTTTTGAGCAAATATAAAAAATCAAGTAAAGGTTTACTCTATACTTTAACATATAAAAAACGAAAATTATTGTGCTTTAGGATTATAATTTTTTACTCAATATATTTAAAAACTCACAATCAAAAGTTTATGGATTTTTATGTTGAAAAACTTTTGCTTTTGGTAAAGTATATGTTATATTTGGAACAAATTATAACGTTGTAGTTATAACTGAGAATCAAATATCTTGTTTTGTTAATTAAATGATGATATTTCATTGATTTTTAATAGAAAGCATGCCTCAATCCAATAAAATTTACTAAATAATATGAAATTCGGAATTATTAAGGAAAGAAAAAATCCTCCTGACAGAAGAGTTGTTTTTACTCCGGAAGAAGCGGCAAATATCAAAAGGCAGTTTCCAGAAGCTGAAATTATCGTAGAAAGTTCTGATATCAGAATTTTTAATGACGATGATTATCGTGCACAAGGTTTTCAAATAACTGATAATGTTCAAGATTGCGATGTTCTTTTTGGCGTAAAAGAAGTTCCGGTTGACAGTCTTATTCCGAATAAAAAATACTTTTTCTTTTCGCATACAATAAAAAAACAACCCCACAATAGAAAATTATTAAAAGCAATTTTAGAAAAAAAGATTGACCTTTATGATCATGAAACTATTGTGGATAAGGATTTTAGACGCTTGATTGGTTTTGGTAGGTATGCAGGAATCGTTGGAGCTTATAATGGCTTAAGAGCTTTTGGAATCAAGTTTGAACTTTTTAATTTGCCAAAAGCAGAAACATTGGCTCATAAAGAAGAATTAATACTTAAATTGAAGAGACAAATTCTTCCTCCGATAAAAATTGTGCTTACCGGAAATGGTAAAGCGGGGATGGGAGCTAAAGAAATTCTTGACGGGATAAAAATAAAACAAGTTTCTCCAGAAAATTTTCTTACAAAGAAATATTCAGAACCTGTTTATACACAGATTGATGTTTTAGAGTATAACAAAAGAATTGACGGAAAAGTTATTGATAAAGAAGATTTTTATAAAAATCCAAAAGAGTATATTTCTGATTTTGAACGTTTCGCAAATGTTTCTGATATTTTCATGGCTGCTCATTTTTATGGAAATGATGCTCCAGTAATTTTGACCAGAGAAATGCTTTTGTCAAAGGATAATAAAATTAAGGTCGTTGCAGATATTTCTTGTGATGTTAATGGTCCGATTGCTTGTACGATAAAAGCTTCAACCATTGCTGAACCGCTTTTTGGATATCTTCCAGTTGAAGATAAAGAAGTTGATGTTTTTCATCCAGCTGCTATTGTTGTTATGTCGGTTGATAATTTGCCTTGCGAATTGCCAAAAGATGCCAGCGAAGGTTTTGGGGAAATGTTTATGGAACACGTGATTCCTGCTTTTTTTAATGGTGACAAAGACGGAATTTTGGCAAGGGCAAAAATTACAGAAAATGGAAAACTGATGCCAAGATTTGAATATTTACATGATTATGTTGAAGGAAATGAATTAGTTACTTCTTAACTCATTTCAGCAAAATATAAAATGCCTGTCATTATTTTAATGACAGGCATTTTTTTTACCATAAATTTTTAATTTGTTTCCCAATCAATTTTTCTTGAGAAATACATTATGGAAGCTAAAATTAAAAATAAGCCGATACTTCCCACTAATAAAGCATAGTTTTCAAGTTGAATTATTACATAAATAAATGTATAAAGAGCTGTCAAGGAAGCGCCAATCAGCATCGAAAATTTCTTGTTTTTTAATATCGAAATAGAGTATAGTACAATCATCACTATGACAGAAATCGATGCAATTAAATATGCAATTTGAAAACTTGAATGTTCAGTAATTGAAATTAAAAGCGTGTAAAACATAATCAAAGCCAAGCCAATCATAGTATATTGAAAAATGTGAATTTTTATTTTACTGATGACTTGTATTAAAAAGAAAACCAAAAAAGTCAAACCAATGACTAGAAAGCCATATTTTGTGACACGCTCATTTTGCTGATATTCGTCCACAGTTTCAATCAATTTTACGCCAAAACTGAAAGTATCTAGATTCGGAATGCTATTCAAATGTTGCTGTGAAAACGGACGATTAATTTGGAAAATTTTCCAGTCGGCATGAAATCCATCTTTAGTTATTTTTTTTGTAACGCCTTCTACGGCAAACGAACCTTCAAAACTCGGAGAATCCCAGTTGGAATCAATGCTAACTTGTGTAGATTTTCCAATTGGGATGAATTTTACACTATTGCTTCCGTTGTATGAGATTGAAAAATCAAAATTTAAAATATAATTTGCTGATACGTTGCTGTAATTGAATAGATTAGTTTCTAATTCACCATATATTTTGTCAGCTATGTTTTTTGATTCAAAGAGAAATGATTGGCTGTTTAATTTGATATTCAAATCACTTTTAATGCTTTTTAAATTCGTAGTTCTAACGACTATGCTGGCTTTTTCCCACAATACATCTTCTGGGTCTATTTGCAAATTTTCAAAGTCAGGTTTAGAAAACGAACCTTCAAATTTCATTAAAGCCGAAAAAGCGACATAATCATATAGTGATCTTTTTAAAGGAACTTCTTTTTTGACATTTGAGGTATTTTTCAACTTTTCAGGAAAAAAGTATGCATATTCAATTGTTGCTTTTTTTTCAATTTCTGTTTCCTTAGTTTGAGGATTCGTGATTGAAAGTTCGCTATATGACTTATAGGGAATTTTTAAAATTGGCCCATAAAACGTGATGTCTTTTCCCCAGGTTTCTGAAACTTCATTGACGACTTCATTTTTTCGTTCGGATCTTTCCTGAATTAGATTTTGGACAAAAACTAACGGAATTAGTAATACCAAAGTTAGCAATCCGACCATAAGCATTTTTGCGGTATTGGATTGAAAGAAATTCTGATTTTTGTTTTCTTCTGTTTGCATAATTGATTGATTTTAGAGTTTATTCTTGTTTTTAAAGTACTTTGAATTTCAAAGTTTTTGTATAAAAAAATATCAGCTTTTTTGTATCAATTTTTCAAGTGCTTCAATGTGGTCTTGAAAAGCTTTTCTGCCTTCCTTAGTCGCAATGTACTTAGTGTTTGGTTTTTTTCCAATAAATTGTTTTTCAATCATAATATATTTTTCTGATTCTAAGGCTTTTGTATGGCTTGCGAGATTGCCATCGGTAACACCCAAAAGCTCTTTCAGCATATTAAAATCTGCATTTTCATTGACCATCAAAACCGACATAATTCCCAGTCTAATTCGGTGATCAAAGGCTTTGTTGATATTTTGAATAATGCTTTTCATTGAATAAAGGTTTAATTATTGGCTTGATTGACTAATTTCTTTCGTATTTAAAATACATCATCGATCCATAAAATAGATGACAAAATCCAAAGCCTAATGCCCAAAATAACAGTCCAAATCCGATAAAGTAAGAAGAAATGAGTCCCAAAATTAATAAAGTTATTCCCAGATAACGAACATCACCAATTGTGTATTTGCTAGCATTTACGCAAGCAAGTCCATAAAAAATTAAAGTTAAAGGAGCTACAAAACCATAAATTTCTTTTTCGATCAAAAACAAAATAAATAAACCGCCAGTTGCTAAAGGAATCATAAAATTGATTAAAAGCCTTTTAGATGAAGCGTCCCAAAAATTCTCTCCGTGTTTTTTTGCTTTTTTTGTAGCTTAAGCAAATTCCTGTGATTAGTGAAAATAATATTACTGCAAAAGCAATTCCAAATAATTTCATCATCGAATCTTCGGTTACGACTAAATTTCTATAGGTTCCTAATTGGGAAGAATCGGCATAAATTATTTTGTAAGCCAAAAAAGCACCTATCAATGAATAGATTCCTGCTAAAACTCCCGACAAACCACTTAAAGAAATAAAACGAGATGATTTACTCATCATATTTTTTATTTCTGAAATGTCATTTAGATATTTATTTGTTTCCATTTTAAAGTTCTTTGAAATACAAAGTAAAATATAAAAAATATTCTAAGCAAATTTTTTGACAATTATTTTATTTGTGAGTTAGATTGATTGTATTTCTTATCTTTATTTAAAATTAAATTAAAATGAAAAAGCAAAAATTAAGTTTATTGGTGTTATTCGTTATTTTGATCTTATCAAGTTGTAATTCAGGTAAAAAGACTTCTGATGAAATAGTCAAAGATGATACTTCAGCAGTAGTTAAGGGAGAATCTTCAGAAGTTGTTCAAGAAGAGGAACAGAAAATTGAGATTGACGTAATGGGAACCGTTAAAGAAATCAACAAAGGAAAAGACGGCTATACTGCAAAGATTGTTGACGAAACAGGAAAAATTTTCAATGCAACAATCAGTATTCCAAACTTGAAAGATCCAAAACAATATCGATCAGTTGCAGTGGGAGAGAAGATCAATGTTAAAGGGGAATCTTTTGCATCAGATCCAAACAATTATATTGTGGTGAGAGAACTTTTGAAATAATCTCTTTAAACAAAAAATGCCTGACAAAACAAATTGTCAGGCATTTTTTGTTGTTCTAAATTTTTTATAGTCTAAAAATTCCTCCAACAGTTATCATTCTCTGGAAGAATGCGAAATGTTGTGAAGCGCTGTCAGCATTACTTTTAGTTGTTTTGATGTCTTGCATGTCGATATAACCGCCTTTTAGTTCTCCTTGAATAAAAAAGTATTTGAAAAAAGTAAGGTTTAAGCCAACTTGTGCAGAAACGCCATAACCCGAAACGTGAAAATCATCATGTCGCTGTTTGCTCAAAAGTGTTGCATTAGTTTTAGGAAAAAGTAATCCGCCACCAACTCCTTCAGTTAAATTAATTTGAAACTTGTCAGTATTTGGCAATCCAAATAATTTTGAAATATCATCAACACGGTTAATTTGTGCATGAATGTAATTTAATCCGTCAGTATGTTCAAATTGCAAAAAGTCTTTTGAAAGCACAGTTGGCGTGTTTTCATAAGTTCCGTTGTATTGTGATCCGGGCTGATCTTCTGGTAAATTAATATATCCAGAAACATTTGTGGTTTGGTCTTGTGTCATTACATATTTCATGTGGTCAACACCTATAGAAATATTATAATGATCAGTAATGTAATAACCAAATCTTAAATTTGTTTGAGGAATTGTCATTCTTGTAGGATTTACATAATCAATATGATAACCCTTTGGTTTGTCATGCGCTCTCGCATCATTTACAGTAAAATTATAATCAGCGCCTTTAAAAGTAATGTCTGATTTTGTATATGATTCGCGATTTCCGCCCCAATAGACGAAAAATTTTCCTTTATTGTGGGCAGTGTATTTTTCAGGCGTCGTTGCCGTTTCTTGGGCAAAGGTGTACTGTGAAAAAGCACAAAAAGTAAGTACAACCATTAAAAATGGATGTTTCAAAGCTGAGGGAGTTATTAGTATTAAAAATTATTTACAGTTTTTCTAATGGCTACTAACTTGGTCATTAAACCTTCAAAATATTTCAGGTCAAGCATGTTAGCGCCGTCGCTTTTTGCATTTGCTGGATCAAAATGCGTTTCAATAAAAATTCCGTCCACGCCAACTGCAATTCCAGCTTTTGCTACGGTTTCAATCATATCTGGTCTTCCGCCGGTTACGCCAGCGGTTTGGTTTGGCTGTTGCAAAGAATGTGTCACGTCAAGAACCGTCGTTGCATATTGTTGCATTGTTGGTATTCCTCTATAATCGACAATCATGTCTTGGTATCCAAACATAGTACCGCGATCAGTCACCATTACGCTTTGGTTATTGCAATCCAAAACTTTTTGAACCGCGTGTTTCATGCTTTCCGGACTCATAAATTGTCCTTTTTTCAAGTTTACGACCTTTCCAGTATTTGCCGCAGCAACAACCAAATCAGTCTGGCGAACCAAAAATGCAGGAATCTGAAGTACATCTACATATTCTGCAGCCATTGCCGCATCTTCATTGGTATGAATATCAGTAACTGTCGGAATTCCAAACGTTTCAGATACTTTTCTTAAGATTTTTAATGCTTTTTCATCGCCAATTCCAGAAAAGCTGTCAATTCTAGAACGGTTTGCTTTTTTGAAAGAACCTTTAAAAACATAAGGGATTTGTAATTTGTCAGTAACTTCAACTAATTTCTCAGCAATTTTTAAAGCCATTTCTTCGCCTTCAATCGCACACGGACCTGCTAAAAGAAAAAAGTTATTACTGTCTAAATGTTTAATTTGTGGAATATCTTGTAAATTCATAGTGTTGTTTTTCAAGCTGCAAATTTACGAATAAATTCAATGGAAAGATATTTTCTATGAAAAGTTTAAGAAGCCGTTAAAGAGCTTTGTATTGTTCAAAAAAGAAATAAATCACAATCATTTAATGACGTTAAATAAATATTGTATAAAAGCTTTTTGGAAAAAAATGTGGAAACCAGATTTTAATTACAAATTTTCTTAAACTTTAAAATCTTTAAAACGGATATCCAATCGCCAAGTTAAACACCAAATTCTCTTTTCTCCAACCACTGTCGCCAAAAGAAATTTGATCTAAAACCCAACGGTTTCCTTCAGGAAGATATGGTTTTCTTAACGGA
>Ga0068617_1000017_pt1 | contig 16444 bp, 20 predicted proteins | sample InSIn1SAF170_2_FD_77422 | JGI IMG/M metagenome (GOLD analysis project Ga0068617, IMG submission 77422) | Clean room microbial communities from NASA Spacecraft Assembly Facility at Jet Propulsion Laboratory, Pasadena, California, USA -... ...
AATCGCTGCAACAACATCAGGGATAACCACCCGGTCCTGACCTTAAAGGCAGCTCCTTTTCCATTTGGTGTGGTGGCTCCGACTGGATATAATGGGACCAGTTTCCAAATGATTGATAAATGGGTTGGATAAATGGTGGATTTTCTGATATTTAATGATAATGGATGAATGTTTTTAATCTAAAAAAACAAACTATAAACAACTATTCTATCCTAGGAAATTTCTGCTATTAGTGTAACTTCTGATAGTCTTTATTCACACACAGGAATATAGATGACTCTCTATGTAAATAAAGATGTTTATTTGTATAATAATTGCTAAATCAAAATAGTTGAGCAAAAAAATTATGCAAGCATTGTTACACTATTCTTTCATATATATCATAAAACATAGATATGATTGCAAAATGACAATCCTCAAACATTCAATAGTGAAAAGTACAAGGGTTGCTGTTAAAACACATATATATATTTGATGATAGAAAAATTCAAGCGAATGTCGATTCATATAAAAGGAATGACACAAGAGCATAGATAAAAGTACCATATGTTGTATGGATGACTCCCGATATCAATCGCATTCAAATTCCTCTTCTTAACATAGAAATTCTTCAATAAAAGACAATAGTGCACATATCATCAAAGACTTCTCCATTAAAATTTGGAATACTGGCCCAACCTTTATAAAAAATATAGATCAGAAGCACAGTAGTGTGACTTACTGATTTAAGTTTGTACAAAAACTGAGGACTCTTTCTAAATGCATGAAAGGGCCTATAAATAATAATTAATCTAACTAATTATAAAATAAAAGTGTTATTTAATTGGTACAACTGTACTATGAATATCTCCCCAAAATTGGCTTGTTCATTAGTCGACATAGTGATTCATTGTTTCGAAGGACCTTCCTTCGACTTGAATTGGCATATTTCTAGCATCGGTTGCAACTCTAGAGGACGGCTTAAGCGAGAATTCAATTGAGCTGAATAGGTGGCATCTTAGATTTCGGGGATCATGCAACTGATAGCATCAGTTAGACATTTGAGTGCAGCCCTTTGACTATATGGCTTGATTAAGAAAAACCAATAGGCATCCCAAGTTAAACTTTGGATGCCAGTGATTAGTCTTCCATTCTTTTCTAACTCCTGACTGCATGCTTGTTCTAAGGCTTTGGCTGATGTTAATTTACCTAGATTACATTGTGAAATCATATTAGATAAATAAAGAGTGTCATTGACAAATTCAATTAAATTGTTAGCAAATAGCTGACATCTAAAGGTTTCTCTTTCTGCCTTCATTAGTTGCGTTTACCATTCCAGGAACAAGATGTCTTTATGTGCCTCTATAATTTTTGGCAAATTCAAAGTTTGTCCTTCACTATAGTCTTGCCAAGCAAGGAAGCTAGTTAAGGTCTCATCGGCCTGCTCTAAATCCCGCCTAGCCTCAACCGACTTATCAATTATCGATGCAGTAATTTCACAAAGAGGTTCAGCTAGCGAAATGTTATGACATAGCAGTTTTAGCTGTGTCATCAATGCCTTGTTGATTTGTAGACCCTCTATTCTAAATTCTGATACTTGTGGGAGGCTCCTGAAATTTTCTATTTCTTGTGACAATTGAGTGATTCGCTCATCCTTAGTCTTGCTCTTTTGTTCATTTATTGCCTTTAATTTAGCCAATGCCTCGGACAATTCTTTCTGTTTCTGTACCGCACTTGAATCTATCCTCTGTTTTTCTTTGAGAAACTGTTCATTCAATTGACTATTTGTCTGCCGCTGTGCTGATAATTATTTTTCTAATTGTTCCATTTTCCGCTGTGCTTCAGATACCTGTAACTGTAATGAACCAATCATCTAATCTTTTTCTTTCAGGAGACTGCTTACTTCCGTGGCTTTATCCATGGTGGCTGCTGAATAAGCTCCAGCATACTGGGAAAGCTTCGTAAGGTCATTAGAAGGGCTAAATTCCTCCTTCCACACTATATTAGCTATCTCTGATTGCTCTGGCAAAAGGGAAGGTTGATCAAGTCTCCTTCTTTTCCTCTATCTTTTTACCACAACCTGGTGTTTTGGGCTGTAGAAGACATCTAATGGCGGTATGTCTTCTATTTTTAAAACAATTTGATAAGAAGGATCTTTGGGAATTATTTCCATGTCTTTGGTACTGGGTAGGCCACTGGTCCCTTCACCTGGAACCGTAGTTGTGGTTGTTTCTTAACTGACTGTCACTTGGGGTAAGCTGAATCCTGGAGGAGTCTCAGGATTATTTATAATGGAGTCAAATTTCTGCCACTCCTAGAGGAGTCTGGGATCAATTTGGGCCTCTAAATCAATCACTTCGTTGCTCTGCTTTCTTTCGTTTTCCTGTTTTGCTTCCTGCTCTTTTCCCTTTTCGGCTTCCTGTTCTTTTCCCTTTTCGGGCTCTTTTTCTGTTGTAGGAGGCTCATCACTGCTCTTCTGTCGAGGCTCTCTTGACTTGATTGTTGGTGTAGTAGCCAATAAGTCCAGAGGCGGAGTTTGCAACCTCTGTTCTCTGAGCCTATTAAATTCCACTAGTCCATCATTATATCTCATTCTGGCCAATGTTTTAACTTGAGACAATGATTCTGCTGAGGAGAATAAATTATCAAAATCATCTTTTTCATGGTCAAACTTAGTAAGTTTGGCCTGTTTGAGCACATTATAGGCAACCTTTCGGGGGTTGAATTTCCTATTATAAATAGTTGCAAGGTTGAGCATACTTATTTTCACTGCCTCCTTCTCAACATGTTTCCAATCAAGTATGGTATAAACACCACATCTTAAAGGGAATACGGGCCATAGGTGCTTTTTAGAAGTCCTCAGGGTCTTAGATGTTCTAGCAGTGGTGATCTGGTAAGCCAACTCTCGTGTCAACAGTTTATCGAGTATATATAATGGGAGGACATGAGGTCTTGTGGCGCCACCAAACACCCGTATATATGTGAATTTATCTTCCCTGAACCAGTTTCCCACAGCAGTCAAGTCAATTTCTGCCTCTTCAAAAATCCTTGGGGCAGGCTTATCAAAAATGGCGTAATAGATGGGCAACATAAAACCATTGCAGATTTGATATAAGTGGTCTTTGTAATGTGCCTTCCATAACATTTGATGGTAAATGTGGATTGGCTTAGGGTCCTCTGGCATCCACCTCCAACCAGATATTGGGTATTCGGAATTAAAACAAATCATATCCATCACATAAGAACTATAATAGAAAGGAGGAATAATCATGGTAGTATTGCGTGACTTCAATCTAAAATCAAGAATTGCGGTGGCTAGTTTATCAGACAAAATATTCGCCCAATCCATGACATAACGACTAGTTGCCGCTTCCATTAAAGGAACCATTTCTATATCAAATTTGGATGAATCATGTAATCCCCATATCCTACACATCATCGTCCCAGCATAATAGTAAGGAGATGCCAAGGAATCAACAGAGTACTTACCTGATGATTCATGTTTGTGTTTTGCAGGATTCTGTCTCCACTATCTAATCGGGGATGATTCTGTTTCGTTCTCATTTGCAAATTTCTTCAGAAAATATTTATTGTATTTCTTCTCGAGTTCGGGCAGATGATACATTTCCCTCAAGTTGTCTGGCTGAAATGAACTGAAAACTCTTCCATCAACTGTGCAAAATGTCCTATTAGAAACAGCAATCTCTTCAACCACCCATCTGAACACATCTATGTAAGGAAGAATCTTCTCTCGAGCTGCTATTCTATGCAGGAATGAGTCGGCTAAATCTTTTATAGAGGCTTCAGATTTACTAGTTGAGCCCGCAGTAGCCTGTTCTTCCATTTCCTCTAGTTCCTCGGCTTCAATTAAATTATAAATACTTTGCTAGCTTGTGTTTTTGAGGCTGAGACATGTGATGTCTGAAATTAGGCCCTTCTTGCTGGGTCTTGGATCACTGGTGGGCTGGACATTTGTTGTAGGGGCTGCTGCCATAGCAGATCTTTTGGATTTCTTTCCCATTTGCATAAAACTTGGTTCATCGATGAAATTCTGCACAGGGAAGAGAAACAGCGTGATACAGAGAAATAGATAGCCAAAGCCAATATGAAAGAGTTATATTGAATAATCAATAAATATAATTACATTGCCGCCGATAGGATCTGAATGGAAATCTCGGCATAACTGCTTCATTAATTAGCCACTTCACCCGTCAATCAAAATAAGGGAGCCTTTACGTGTTTGTCATAACGTCCATATAATTCAAGCATGGCCTAGATTTTGGTGGCTAATCACATTTGATGATTGGTGACGTGAAGTGGAAGATTTAAATAGATAGCCCAAAATATCGTCTAATCATCAAAGGTGGTATAATGCATGGCAATCTTAAATATGCTTCGAAGTACCTGCCATGAATTAATGCATCGCAATCGGGACATGGCTCGGGCCACTTTATTTTTGCTATTGCGAAATCGCCAATTGCCGATATCGATCACCGATAGTGATATGCCTCATCGCATCAGGGATTTTGAATGTTTCATGGTTAAGGCGTTGGTTATCATAGCCAATTGTCGATACCAATAATTCTTATCGCGTCAGGGAATGGAAGGGGTGGCTTTTAAATGGTGTGCTTTGCCTTGCTCCAGTATCCAATAGCGATTTGCCTTTTCAGAGTAATCCAATGGGCCTTTTATGCATGTTTTCCTTATTATTGCGATATGCAATCTTGCGATCGCTTTTTTGTAATAATGAAAATTTTTATGATTTATTTTAAAAAGACCCATTTTATCATTATTTTAAAAGGTATATCATATTTCATTTGGACCTTTTAATGAGGGTGTTTCTAATAATGAGTTGATACCAAATTATTCACACATCTATGTTTAAAAGGGACCCATTTCATATGATGATTTTTTAAGAAAAAATGTATGAAATGGGGGGTTGTTTTATAGCACAACAACATCATAAGAAAATAAATATTATTTACATTATGTACATGGAAATAAGGGGTTTTTAGAGAAAATTTACCTAATCATGGTCGTGGGGATATTCCCCCGCTCGAATATAACCTACAAGTTTGCATCATTATTGATTTCATGAAGGAAGTACTCTATTGTAAGTGGTTTGTGGTACAAATGAAGTCAGTGGCCATTAGTGAGGAAAGAAATGTTAGATCTATCAATTGTAGTAAGGCATACTGCCCCATTATTATAAACTTCACTGACTTTGTAAGGACTCAACCATCACATTTGAAGCTTACTTGGAAAGTCCTGGAACCTAGAATTGTATAATAGTGACCAATCCCCCTTCTAAAAGGTTTTCTCTTTCATTAAATGATTGTGCCACTTATCTAATTATTTTTTAACTATAGTTGTACATTGGAGAGCATAAAGGTGCATTTCATCCATTTAGTTGAGTTGTTGCAGGCGATATTTTTGTGATTCAAAAAGTTCCATATCGACTTCCTGAGCAGTTCTAAGAGTTTTAACCTCAAATTCAATCAAAGATATATGCTCCTTATTCAAGACAAGATGATAAGGTGAAAATACAATAGTATTGTGGTAGGTCATCCTATAACCCACAAGTCTTCAAAGAGTTTAGAGGCCTAGTAATCTTGTCAATTTGTGGAGACTATCTTACTTAGGATCCATTCCAAGAATTTATCTCTACTTTCCACTTGACCATTTGTTTATGAATAGTAAGGGGAAGTGATTTTGTGTTTGATGTGATATTTTTGAAAAGTTCTAGAGATTTTATGGATCATAAATTGTGATCATCTATCAGTTACAAGCTCTCAAGGCAAGCCATATTGGAAAAAGAATTCAAATAGAAAGTTGACTACATCTTATGTGGCTCTCAAGACTTCTATTGTCTCCACTCATTTTGTTACATAGTCCATGCAGACTATAATGTATGAATTTTGGTTTGAAGACAGACTAATGTGACCTACAAATTCCATCATCCACCTCTCAAATGTTTCCAATACAAGTTGTGGCTGGAGAGGAATTTCATCAGCCTGACTGGGATCACCCATCCTTTGACAAAAATTGTAGCTCTAGACATATTTCTTGGCATATTTAAATATCGTAGGCCAAAAATAGCCCATATACAATACTTTACGCCCAATCTTATGGTTGGAAAAATGACCTCCACAAGGTTCATTGTGGCAGGCCCCGAGGATATCGTAGAGGTCATCCTCTCTAATGCATCTACGAACATGGAGATATACCCTTTTGTGGAAGAGATAGCCTTTTATCCATGAGAATCAAGCATTGTGTAGAATAATGTGCTTCTTCTCCTAGGGTGATAGATGTGATGGCATGTTTCCAGCCACAAAATAGTTTTCAATATCAACGTACCACAGTATTTTGGTAATCACGACAAAAATATGTTCATCTAGGAATTGATCTTCCATTGGTGAAGAGTTGGTTGTAGGTTGAATTCATGATAGGAAATGTGCAAGATGGTTCTTCTTTCTTCATCAACCCTTTAGAGTGACGTCAAATTCCTGTAACAACAGCAACCAACAAGTTACTCTTCCATTGCTAACAAGTTTATTGGCTAAATATCGAATAGTAGAATAATCAATATGAAAGGAAACTAGATATCCTTTTGTATAATGATGGGATTTTTTTATATTATATACAAGAGCCATAAATTATTTTTCCCTCACAATGTAGTTTACTTTTGCAAGTGTTAGGTTTTTACTAATATAATAAATTGCATAAGGTTTATTATCCTCTTCCTATCCTAAAAATGCCCCTTTTGTCATGTCAAATGCATCTAAAGATATATGGAATGGAATACTCCAGTCTCGTCCCCAAAACATAGGTGTTTTTGATACTAGATTCTTAATTCTGCAAAAGTAGTATCACACTTATTAGTGCATTCAAATTCCACATGTCCAGTTAATGCATATAATGGCTTTGAAATTTTTGGAAAATGTGCTACGAAACAATGATAATATCTAGCATAACCAAGGAAACTACTTACCTCAGTTGGTTTTTGAGGAATGGGGAATTTAAGAATTACCTCAATTTTAGCTGGATCTACTTAAACACCTGTAGCAAAAATAAAGTGTCTCAAGACTACACCCTATGTCATCAGCATATGGAATTTCTCATTTCTGAGGCATAGTTTGGTAGATATACATCATAGAAGGACCTTTTTCAAATTATCCAAATCTTCATCAAATTCGTCACCAAAATAAGTAAAATCATTCATATAAATCTCAATCCATCATTGATTAAATAAAAACATATACTCAAATTTTTCCTCTGAAAAGTGGTTGGTGCATTGCACAACCCAAATGGTAAAACATTGTATGACAATGTACCCCATGGATGGGTGAACATAGTTTTGTCTCGGTCCTTAGGAGTAATCTAAATTTGATTGTATCCACTGAATCCATATATGAAGGAAAAGTATTTCTTCCCAACAAGTGTATCAAGGACTTGGTCTACAAATGGGAGAGGAAAATGATCTTTATGTGTGGCCTTATTTAGGACTTTGTAATCTACACAAATCCACAATTTTCTATTCCTCTTAGGGACTACCACCAATTGTGAAACCCATTGGTTGTTAGGCATAAGGTATGTAAAGTTGACATCCAGTAGTTTCTACAGTTCTTGCTTTACTATGTCCCTAAGATGTGGATTCAAACTCCTTTATGGTTGATGAATAGATCAAGCATCTTTTTCAATGTAAATGTGATTCGTACATAGTTGGGGATTAATTCCTTTCGTGTATGAATAATCCAAAAAAAAGGATTATTTATATTTTTAAAGGATTTGGTTCATTTGTTCACACTAAAGGCCATCAAGGCTAGCATTAATATTCAGTGTTTTTCTTGGTTCAATCTCAACAAGAATACTATTATGGACTATAGTTGTAGGTATGTGATCATTATTTAACTCCTCCATTAGATCGCCTTGGGCTTCATTATCAAGCACAACTTTCAACATCTGACATGTTGGATATCATATGGTGGAGGGCTAGCTAATCAAACCATTGATTGTTTAATCCTCAATCTGTCTCTTAAAAATAAGAGCTTTATCAATGGTAAGGGGAGAACGTAGCCTACCTTCTTTGTACTCAAGAGGAAGCCACTTAAGATTGTCAGATGACATGTTGGGTTTAGCAGGAAGGTATAAAATAAGGTTCTTGATGGAAATTCCTTTGGAAATGGTCATAATTACAGTTTGAGAACCAATATACACATCCAAAGTTGCAAGCCAAGGTGTCCCCAATATGAGAGGGTGTACTTCCAGCTTATTTATAAGGTTAAGAACCAAAAACTCTACTAGATACTCCCAAAAATCCATAAAGATGATAATATCATATAGGGTTCCTTCTGTATTTACCATGGATATGTCAGCTAAATCCAATATGGATGGGATTTGTTTTAACGTGTTTATTCCAAGGAGGGCACATGTTTCAAGTGTTATGATATTTATAAAAACTCCTAAGTCCACTAAATTATTTGGGAAGATAAGTCCCTGAATCTAAATAGTGGCCACTGGGTTTCTAGGATCATCATATTTTATGGGTATCTCCTTTCCTAAAATAAGATCATAATTTTTCCCAAGGAAATGGAATATAGGAGGATCTTTTGATTTTCTTCTAGGTTTCTTAACACATAGATACTCCATAAATTTGGCATAAATAGGTATATCTCTGATAGCTTGGAGAAGGGGAGTTTTTATACACAAGTGTTGTTGTTCCCCTATGAGATAAAATTCAGGGTATGTGGATGGTCTCACTATGGCCAATATTTTTGGAAATGCAGGAGAAACATCTGTAATTCTACTAGATTCTTGATTCTTAGTTAGTTTACTAGGTGATTATGTCTCAGTGATAATCACAGTAGAAGGAGGTTTTTCTGACTAATATTAATCTTTAGTAGAATATTCATCTTTTGGCTACTCTAAGTTCCTTGGGGGGTCCTCGAGAAAAATTGTCTACTCATATGTTCAGTGGTGTTCATTACATTTTAAGGATGGAGGAAAATAGTTAGAAGTATCAAGGACTATTGTTTGGATTTGGATTTCACTGTGTGGGTAGCTAAGGACGTAATGCATATGTGGTGTTTGGGGGTAATTGAAGTGGTGGTTGTAATGGATATGGAGATGGATGTGATTGAGGAAACATTCCTATTGATTGATTGATGGGTTTGGAGGGGCACTGCTAGATTTGGGACTACATTGGCCCCTAAGTGGGATAGTTTGACCATTGCGACGAATACAATTTACTCTGTGAATTCTACCATGAGGGTGAAGAATATTGTTGCTTCGACCAAGAAGTTCCAGGAAATGGATGATTCGACCAAGGTGATGGGGGATATGGCTAGGGCTTATAGGTAGTATTGGAATGTTATTGACCATTCCAAGTTAGTCCAGGAAACTTTTATTGACTATATTGTTTGGGAAAAACATGCAAGGGTCCTCAACCATACCTATAGGGTGATTTTACCACTGTCATTACTATTCCATGAAAAATGTAAGTTCTATCTCTTCCTCATCTTCTTTAAATATAACCTTCAACCCAGGGGGAGAGGGAAAACGGTCGCTTGAGTTATTTTTGGTATAGACAGTGCAGACTTCGATTATGTCCAATGGGAATTCCTTATGACCATGATTTCCTTGACAACAAGGATAGAAAATTAGTAATTCCTCTTCTTTGGCCTGCTTATTCTTTACTTGGAAGACATCCAATTTTGTACTTAGTGTGCTTAATATATCAGTTTTAAAATTTTCTAGTAGATTATCAATTTCTGCATGCATGACTCCTTCACCTGCAATTCTACTCATTCTACTAAGTGGATCACAAATCCAAATTTTAAGTGTTTCGATCCATTCATCCTTCATTTCTATAATTAAGGATATTTTTAGTATTTCTTTAGGTGGAGTTTTTGACTTAAGGGGCACTAACTCAAGTTCAGAGTTATTCATGCCAACCAACAAAGCCCTAACTATTGGCCCTTTCAGAAACAACCTACGTAGCATAGGCTACAGTCTCACCCGAAGCAGTATTGGGGGATGTTAAAACTAGGTTTCTACATCAAGAGACCATGTGATGTGTATCCTACAACACTTATAGCTCAAATCTTCCTTCGCGCAGATCTATACCTTCCTACTGTCTGCTACTAAAACTTTATTCATGACCTCCATGTCTTCACGAAGGTACACGATTGTGCTTATCGTGCATAGAAGAGGAAGATTCATGACTTTCGCTTAGTACATAGAAGCCCTAGATCTGCCTTTGTGCAGATCTGCCCTTTCCAAACATTTATAAATAACATATCTATCTAATATCCTCATGAAAATAGTGCATTACACTTTTCATGCATAAACATTAAAGATCCAATAGATTCGTGCAAAAAATAATCTTTAAAAGAGATCATTGAGAAAAGATGCATAAACTTAAATAGAAATGAGAACAAGTCACATATGTAATAGATTCAATCCAAAATAGTCTTTATTATATTTAGCATTCAATTATATACACTTTTTCGCCCTGCACACCCAGTTTCAAAGGTTGCACACTCATCTACGGACTTACCAAGGTCTCCACACAATTAGCTGCAGGAGCCTTCCCCTTTTGCCTAAGTACAGGAAATAGACTTTTCCTTCCTTAGCAGCTTGCCCTTACAATGATTTTATATCAAGTTCTATCTCCTAGACTCGTTATGACACAAATATTTATAGCCTTTGTATTACAATATGATGGCCTGCAGCCTATGGGTTAGTCTCAAAACCATCCTATTACTTACCCATACAAGGAGCTAAAGCCCCTTTGACTCTTACTTCACTGTGTAGTTCGCTTCCAAATTTCATGGAGAGTTTACATTCTTTACAAAATTATAACCAAAAATTCCTTAAACTGTCAAACATTGGCCCTATGGACCTTATCCCAAAAAGCCCCCAACACAAATCTGGTGACTCTGCCTCAAGTCACTCAACTGGCTTCTCTACTTTGTGGCAGAGCTCACTCAAATCCTACTTCAATGCTTCTAGCTCTGTGATACTCTGTAGTGTAGCCCGCTTCACCTATTTGAATAGTTTTTTTGTAGTCAGTCCCTCCACGGCAAGGCGCATGGTCCTTTGAGTTTGCCGAAAAGATTTTATATTTTCCTGAATAATCTAAGAAATATGGATGGCCTCCTCTGTCCATGGAAGAAACTGAGCATTTAACAATGATTATTTTCACTACAATTCCTCAACTTGTGCTTCTATCATCTTCCCTTCCTATAAGTGTATGAAGCACTAGACTGGCACCAAGGTGCGCGCAATTGCCCTGACCTCATCATATTTATGATGGGCCTCTCTGATTTTTTAATGAATCTCTACAGGTTTGGGTCATCCTATAAGGTATCCCATAACTCCATGGAATTTCCAAAAAGAAAGTCACAACCAGTAATTGCATTCTCCAGAGTAGTCATGTTTTCCTTGATGGTTGTGTTGCGCTACTCCCTGACCTCTCGTGGATTAATCGGCTATAGTTTCATCTGTAGTTTTGATATCTGCATCTAGAATTCAAAGTGACATGGCTTATTTCATCTTTCAATTCTCACACTGCACTAGCCAATTTCCTAATCTTTGTTGTAACTGCTAAATCATCTAGAATATGTAACTCTAGGACTAAATTACATGCCTGTGTAATTGTTTCTTCTAGGCTCTGATGTTGCACTGCTAGCTCTTCATTTTCCTTTAGGGTCAGAGCCTTCTCAATGAATATCTACTCATTGTTCAACTTAACCTCGCTAATCACTGCTAGTGTGAATTTCTCTCTGATTTGAAGCTCATCCAAGACCCCCTGATGAAGCGCATGGAGGGTCTGAAATGGTAGTGTGGCTAAATTCACACCCATGCATTTGATATTTCTGAGTTGGGAGCGGCCTTCCTCTGATTCTGCATGTACTATACCTTCTGGTAAGGATATGACTCTGAGGTCCAGAGTCATTTCTTTCTCCAACATGCTCTCATTCGCTTGCTGCAAGCTCGCTTGAATCCTACTCGCTTGTCCAATGCTCACCTAAATTCTTCCACCCTGGATTTGCAACTCGTGCAGATCCTTCTCCAAATTCCCCAGTGTCTGCATGTATTTTGTTCAAATTGTTGCCACAGTTCAATTGTTGTATCATGGACCTTATCCCCGATCTCGTCCAAGTCCCTCTCATTGAGGAACATTGGGTCAATGCGCGCTTGCTCGTCTAATTTTTGCTTCTTCCTTGGCTCGACAGTTGTCTCCTTTTTCCACTTCGACAACCTAAAAGGAGTGCTCTATGAGTCACCCCTACCTCCTTCCTACTCAGATTTCTCATGCTCTTTGGTATGCTAGGAAGTCGATGCTTCGACTTCCACTGTGTCCATTCTTCCAGTGCACTCTTTCTCAACGTGCTCTTTCTTAGCATTCTCCTTTTCAATAGCTTCATAAGTAGCAACTTATTTCTTCCTCTACTTGGTCAATTCGCATGTCACTACCTGTGTTGCTTCTTTTCATTTTTGCATAGTTGTCATATACATGATATAGATTTCTCCACCCTGACTGGTACCTGCACCAACATTTGTGGGTCATCGCCACTCTGTTGGCCAACTCCCCACAATATCCTACACATATTTCTCCAAAAGTAGGTATGGAAAGTTGTGCTAGATCTTCTTAGTATCTCACCCTACCCAGATAGAGAAATTATGAAATCAATCCTTAAACTCCCCGAAGGCCCTCAACTACTCGAACAAGGTTGGAGACAACCTTTGCCACTAACTTATTACTATGTGGAGGTCCATTTTTACCAAGATCCAAAAGACCTTTGATTCCATGATCCTCTCTAGATCCTTCATTGCCCATAGTGAAGCGAACTTCACTGCCTCTGGTAAGTCTTCTTCCTGTGGAGGAAACTGACTATCCTCCGACAGTCACCTTGTTCTCATCCTATGCTTTGTGGAAGTTCACTAAGAATTATTTACATAGGTACTGTGCCTAGTTGTATTGCATGCCCTTCGCACACTGTGTAGCCAAATTAACGACTGGAGTCAAAACCTCATCCTCGTGACATTTCCTCATGATATTCCCAGTTAAAATTTGAGTGGAAAACTACACCTCTTGGTCTTGAGTTGAGTAGATAGAATATCTACGTGCATTCTTGATCAGCCCAAATTCAATTTTCATTCTATTTTCCAACTCCTTCTCTTTGCTTTTTCCTCCAAATTCCTTGGCTAGGTCCACCCCTTTATAGGGAAACTTAGTAATTCTATGAATAAGCATATCAGTTATAGGGATGGGTTCACCTAGCCACAAATACCCATCGTGCACCAACACGAGCACCTGGCACACAAAGATAGTGTTGATAATAAACCAGTGGAAGTGTGGTACGCAAAGCATATGAAATAGCCTAGCCTACTCAATGCCTTTGACCTATCTCGTGGGTTCTAGCCTTGCGACACCAATTTCTTTATAATAAAACTTGGTCATTTATTTATTGGTGGCCAAGTGAGGGAATTTCTCATGGTCGAAGAGATCTCAATACTCCATCTTTAACATTAGGATGCGCACTAAGAGTGCGCCTTAAAAAACTACCTCTTTTGGTAATATTGGCATAGGGACCATGAATTTGCCCGAATGTAGGTCCTTGGTCACCTTTTCTTTCCCTTTCCGTGGAGGGATATATGTCGGGAGCCTTGTGATAGGATCTCCCTCCTTAGCATCTACTTCCTCAACCCCATCGCAGAGTTCCTCTACCTCCAAATCCACTGGTTCCTTTAGCTCTTTTGCCTTATCCTTCCTCTCTTTCTATCAAACCTCTAAGTTTCTTCATCGGTGACTACCTCACCGGTACAGGTTTCTTCTACTTCTCCTTAGTAGATGATTTCTTTGTCCTGGGCGACCTCAGTGCGATAAGCACTGAGGGCGTAGCTTTCATGGACATAACTTTAGGGGTCTCTGCTTGAGAGACCATGGCTTCAAAACTTACTGGAGCAGACATTTGTTCAAGAATAAGTTGTTGGATATACTCAAGACTTTCACAAATGCTGGAGTGGAAACTAAATCCTCCCAAACCTGTCGATTCATATAATGAAAACAAGAGGACTTATACCAATTTATACGTAAGTGAAGTGATCTTCAGTAGCCCAACATTCCCAATTTATAAGTGAATTTGAATTCAAATCTGACAATTCCCTCCATTTTCTGATCATAAATGCCTCTTTGGCAGTAGATCTCCAAATCTTTTTGCCATAAATGTCGCCTACCTATTCCTCCTAATGAGAATTTTGCTATCAAATCATGAATAGTGACTTCAATGACTACTTTTGGACCTGATTGTGTGGCACCACCCATTGTAGCGCAACTCACTCATCACAACTCCATTCATCACAACTTCATCTATCACAGCTTCTTCCATAGTACTCTTGTCATACATCACATAGCCACCTTATTATATTTTCCTTCTCTTCGAGCAGTGTAGTTTATAGTCTCGATCTCCCTTGCAACTACCTAGATTTCTAAGACTGTCCTGCTACCATATAGTCATTGCACAAGGGTAGGATCCCCTATATATGAATTCAACTAAATTCCATTCACCTTTCACGAGAACACTTCACCATTCAGCTTCATGAGCTGAACGGTGCCACCATCCATGATTTCCTTAACAACATATGGCCCTAACCAGTGCATTTGAAATTTTCCCAGAAAATTTGTGAACTTGTTGTCATATAGTAACACCAAATCATTCACCTTGAAAGTGCACAACTTAATATGCATATCATGTTAGTCCTTTTCTCATTCCTTTTGCACTTGCTGGTGAAATCCTGTAAGAAAGTGATCTTCTTCTAGCTCTAGTAATTGCGCAAGTCGAGCCTCAAAGGTATCACGATCTGCCATCTCTGTCAAAGATGCAATGCGTAGGCTTGGCATAATATACTCCATAGGCTTTACTGCCTCAATCCCATATACCAACATAAATGGAGTTTGTCCTGTCAACTTCTTTCAGATTGTTTGATATGCCCATAGAAGTGCTAGTATGCACACACCCCAGTAATTCCTCTATGTGTTGAAAATCCTTGTCAATGCATTCTTGATAATCTTATTGAATGCTTCCATAGTACCATTGGATTGGGGATGATATGGCATACTCTTTTTATCGTATACATGGAACTCTTAAAGCAACGCGCTTATTGTTTCATTGAGAAAATGTGTACCCCAACCACTCATAAATACCTTCTGGCACCCAAACCATGTTAGTCATTACTCAAACAAGAACTTCACGGAAATGGAAGCATAACAATCCTTCATCAGCTATGATTCTTCCCACCTTGTTAAGTATTTTGTTTCAGTAATAGTATACCGCGTTCTTGTCTTCTTTCCTAGTGGCTATATCGGTCCTATAAAATCAATTGCTCATGTATCAAATACTTGCAATGACACCTAAGGCTTTAGGGCATTTTCATCTCTTGGCGAAGGATTCCCCATCCTTTGGCAAGCATCTTGTGCCTTGCATTACGCCTTAGAATCATAGTGTAATGTTGGCCACCATAAACCTGCACACAAAATCTTCTGCATAGTCAATTTTCCTGCATAGTGTCCCCCCATCACTCCCCCATGTACTTTGGTAAGGATACTAACATGCTCAAACTCTGGAACATACCTTCATAGTATTTCATTTCTTCCCATCTTATACAAGTGACCTGAAATCACCAAAATATCTGCAGAGTAGACCACTAATTCCTTCTTTTTCCGAGTGGAATACCCTTCTAGAGCTGTACCCAAGGTTAACAACTAAACGATATCAGCAAAATGGTCATCCACAACATGCACAACAAAGAGCTATGCATACAGAAATCCTTCCTCCAAAATATTTGGTTCTTCACCTATTTCAATCCTTGACAGATGATCTGGTCCTACATTCAGCCTTCCAGTCTTCACAATTACTTCAAAGTCATACTCTTGAAACAATAATAACCATCAGCAGATTTCCCACCTAATACAGGCTTATTGACTAGGTACTTCAACGTGAAGTGATATATATACATTTTAAAATGGGCACCCAACAAACAATGCTAATACTTTTGCAACACGTAGATCATCATTATCCCTTTGCACTCTATAGTGGAATAATTCTTCTCATCCTTTGACAACTTTTTGCTCAAGAAAGCTATTAAATGATCAATTTCGCCTTCTTCTGCCTGGGTCAATACTACTCCGAGCTTAATGCAATAGGCATCCACATGAACATGGAATTATTTCTTCCAATCTAGGAACATCAAGATCGGCGTAGTCACCATATTCTCCTTCAATACGTCCAGGTTGCGCTGACATTGTTCACTCCAACAAAACATCGCATCTTTCTTCAATAACTTTTCCATCGGTGTGGTTATTTGAGCATAAGCCTTGATAAACTTGTTGTAATACCCAGTGTGCCCCAATGTTACGCGTAGATGATTTACATTCCTGGGAGCTTCCAAATTCACAATC
>Ga0068617_1000020_pt1 | contig 16038 bp, 20 predicted proteins | sample InSIn1SAF170_2_FD_77422 | JGI IMG/M metagenome (GOLD analysis project Ga0068617, IMG submission 77422) | Clean room microbial communities from NASA Spacecraft Assembly Facility at Jet Propulsion Laboratory, Pasadena, California, USA -... ...
ATTTTGGGTATTAAAAAGAGTGGTGATTTCTCACCACTCTTTTAGTTAATAAATTATTTAAAATTGTTGTTTTAAGATAAACCATCTGTAGCAACACCTTTATTTTCAGTTTTTTCAATTGTTGTAACATTAGCTACAGCTGCTGCTGAATCATCTGCAAGAGCATCAAAACCTTGAGGTACTGTTACTTTATCTAAAATAGCTGCTAATCCATTTCTAGTTGTAGCATCTGCTGTAGGTATAGCAATAATACTTGCTTGGTTATGGAAATATTCTAGCCATCCTCCTAAAGAGAATTGATCATAAGTTAATGCGAATACATCATATTTAGCTGTAGCATCTGTAACAAAAGCTCTGTTCTCTGCAACAGCATTAATATTTGAAACTCTGTAAGGACCTTCTGTCCAACCTTTAGCAATGTATTCTAATTGTTTTACATCAATTCCAGCACCTTCTTCAAATACTGCTGTTTGAGTTACTTCTACAGCACCTGTGCATTCAAACCCTATAACTTTAGAAAGTATTGCTACTGTTTGTCTAGGGTACATATAATTAAGTGATACTGAAGTAAAATCTTGTATAGTTTGTGGTATAGTTTCAAATTCAAGATCTGTATACACAAAGTTAGCTGTATCAGTTTGAGTTGCATTATAAGCCATAATAGCTTCTAAATTAGCATTTGATACTACTCCACCTTTTGCAATATCTGCTGATACTCCATGAGTTGCAGTTGTTAAAGCTTGTCTTGCAACTGCTTTAGCTGTAATTAATCCAGATGGATCATTTAATACATTTACTAATAGTTGTCTTGTAATCTCATTAGCATCTCCAGAAGGGCAAGTAAGTTCACATCCATCACAACATGAAGTCTTCATTGAATATGTTTTAGTGAACTGATTGTATCCTTGTGTTTTATAGATTTCTTGATTTCTAAGTTCTAGTTTAACACCATATTCTGTATCACATTTAGCCACATAATCTTTTAAAAGAACCTTCATAGGTCTTCCAGGTGTATAAGGTCTAAAACTAAAGAAAGCTACGTTTTTACCTTGCACATGACTTCCTGCACTTTTCATAATATCTCCTAAAGTACCATTACCTGCATCAAGTCCTACTGCTAAATAGAAATTCTTTGGAGCATTAGCTACAGTTGCATCAAAAGATAAATTAGTGTTATAATCAAATACACCAATTTGTCCTGGAAGCAATTCAGTAACTTTCTTATCTTTAGCTAAAACTGCTTGGTTTCCTTTTGTTACTAGCAAATGAAACACATCATTGTTTCTACTCATAATTTTTAATTTTTAATTAAGTTTGGTTTAAATTTACTTTTGCTTGTTTTAACTGATAAGTTGGTAATTCCAAGTTATTAGTTAGTATAAGTACAGCTATATCTACAATTTCTCTATGTGTTTGTGTTGGAAGTTCACAATCTTGACTACCTGTTAATACTACTCCTGAAGGAAGTTTATATGAACCTGTAGGTAAAAAGTCTTGAGCATTGTGTATATAAGCATGTTTTCTTATGTAATTAAGCTTTACCTCTTTTATATCAAATGTACCATCTGTAAATAGTTTTATTCCATTTTCATAGAATCTTATGTTTACTTCTTTCCATTCAAAAGAAGAGTTATCAAATGGACTTGATTCAAATCTGTCATCATGTTGTCTTAATATTGCTCTAGCAATTCTGTCAGAACAATTTTTTTTAGAGATAACAATATTTGCAGAAATATAAAACATATAATCTTGAGGTAAAGATAAAACATATGTTTTATTATCTAATTTTGTAGGGATTATATTTTTATCATTTACAACTATAGTTCTTATATCGTCTATAGTTCTTTGATTAGTTTCAAATCCTAAATAGTTAGAAGTTCTAGGTTCTGCAACAGATTTAACAAAAATCTCATAAGCTTCATTAATAACCCAGTCTAACTCTGGTATCCTCAAATTTCTATATTGTTGAGAATCTACTTTATTAAGCTTGAACTTAATGTCATATTGCATTTCCTTTATTGTCATAACTATCTTAATTTAATTTTTCTATAATTTGAGCTTTTAAAGCTTGGTTTTTAGAGTCTTGTAAATAGTCTATAGTTGATTCAATATCAAACCCAAGTTGATCATCCATATAGTATACTGCTGTACCTTCTTTTCTTAAGATATTTTTATGTATAGCTTCTAGTACTGTAGCATGTAAAGATGTTCTAGATTTATCTCTTTTAATTAAATCTAAAATTCTTTGAGGTCCATCTTTATCAATAGCTTCATCTAATTTTAAATCAATATAATCATTAGATTGATTTCTTGTTGTAATACCTAGTACTACTTGAATAATTTCTGACTTTCTAGTGGCTGATAATTTATCTGCTTCAATTACTACTTTTCTTCTAATTGCTGCCTTAGAAGCTTTCATTTCAACTTCTTCTCTTTCATCATAAATCACAAATTGAGCTAATGGGAATTTACCTTCATCAAATTCTTTTTGTGAGTTAGCTACAAGATCTGAAGCTTTCATAATTTTAACTCTGATTTCATCCAAAGGATTACTTAAATCAAAGATATTTGTTTTATGCTCTAGCTTTACAAAAGCTGCTGGACTACTCCAAAATGCATGAGGTTTATTAGGATTGTAGTCTGGAGACAAATCATATCCTGTCTCTTTTTCTAATCTCTCTCTATCCTCACTTGTTAGTCCTGTGGCAAGTTTACCTGTTGTACTACTTAACAGGGCTTCAATTACTACTGGTCTGGTAATAGCATCTTTACCTTTTAACCCATGCCATCTTTCTCTTTCAATTGGTCTTACTTCTACTAATTGCATATTTTTCTCTTTTTATACAGTTGTAAGTAAGGGGATTTTCCCCTTACTATTTATTCAACTGCAAATATATAAAATTTTTAATTAGAATCCAACATTTCTCTTTAAAAGTAATTCACCACACTTAGTAATATCCTCAATATGTACACCACATTCTTTAGATACGTGCATTGAGTAGTATTCTCCAGAGTGAGACATTTGTCCCCCTTTAGATGGACCATAAGGACCTACTAAACCATTTACATATCCAAATTTATACCCATCTTTTTTAGATACTAGTTGTACATTTGATTGTCCATCACCTCCTGAGAAATCAAGGAAAGTAAATCTCATTGATTCTACAGGATAACCTGTAATTGGGTCAATTTCAAAGTGAATTGATCTATCATCATATAGTGGGTTATGAACAAGTTCTAACTCTGCACCATTATGCATAATGTATTTAACAAATTGATATCCTACTGCATAAGCATTTGAATTGTATTCTGAACTAGTTTTTTGTACTGGATTAAAGTTTTGATTTGCAATAAACCATCCTCTCTTATCTAGTAAATCTTGCATAGCTCTGTTAAACAATAGCATACCATATTCACCTGTAAATACTTTAATTTTTCTACCTGAACCTGGTTTAACTCTTGAATAGAAAATATCTAGTAAGAATTCTTCAATCAATTTAGCTGTTAAATCAGTGTAGTAATGTACGTGTGCATCTTCTAATTGTTCATGAATACCTGAGAATGAATCTACAGATCTACCAGTTGAACCTTCAATTGATCTAGCTTTTCTATTATACCAATAAGCTCTTTCTAATTCTCTATACCATTGTCTCCAATATTCAACTTCAGCATATTTAATCCATGAATCATGGTATCCTCCTTTTGAATCTGGAACCTTAACTGCTAGTACTTCCTCAGCTGCATAGTCAGTTACCATATATTTCTTTCTAAACTTACCTAATGAGTTTTGAAGAGTTAATGGTGCTGCATATTGAGTAGAACCATCTTGAGAAGCCCCTTCTTCATAAGTAGAATAAAGCTTAGCCCATTGTTGTCCTGGTTGTACTAATGCTACAGGTAAGAATGCTTTAAAATCATCAGTTACTAGTCTTACAATATAAACCCATCCATTTCCATGTCTTTGAGGTTCTTCTTGAATTCTACACTGATATCTTTGTCCTGCTGTTCCTGGACTAATAACATCCCCAGCTACAAACCAATTTTCATCAAGTTTAATTTTGAAGGTTGTTCTACCTTGCCCTAATGTAGTATTAGCTACAGGTTCTACATTTTCTAGAACTATTAGTGGCTTAGTATTAGCTCCTTTCATTTTCCATTCCCAAGAATTAGTAGTAACTACTTTTTCAGATCCTGAAGTCCAAGCTATACTTGAAAGTGGGTTATCTGAGTAGTAATTCTGTGCAGAAAACAATTGATTCATCTTACCCTCAAAAATTTGAGGTTTAGCAATCAAAGCAGCTCCCAAATGGTTAAGCTCAGTCATGTTAGCATGCCAAGGCATTTGTTTTGTTTTTAATCTTCCTAATGTTGCCATAATTATTTATAATTTATTTATCAAATAAGCTAGCTAAGCTGTTAGCACCTGATGAACTTCCAGAACCAGATGGTCTCATACTTTGCCTATTCTCTATGTTTCTTTTAACTTCTTTTGTTTTTTTTGTTACAGTAGATTTTTCTAATGTTGAAAAATCAAAATCATCATTAACTAATTTTGCTAACAATACAATTTTATTGGGATCTTTAAATACTTCAGAAAGCTTTTTTTGGAATCCTGTTATACTCGTATTATTATCTATTTTTTGATCTTTTCTTGTAAGGAAATTAAGAATTGTTCCCTTATCTTTATCAGACAATTTTAAACCTTTAATTTCTGAATTAGCATCTAAAGTATCTTTAATACTAGCTTTAAATTCTTCTTCTTGTAATTTAGCTCTTTGTCTCTGTTCTTCTGCTTGTTTATTAAGATTTTGTTTTTCTTGTTCAATTTCTTTTTCTAGTTTAGAATAATACTTTTCAGCAAACTTAGATTTTTTATTTGAATCAGTTAAATATTCTAATCTGTCTTCAATTTCATCTTTATCCCAACCTTCTTTCTGTAACTGATATCTAATTAATTGATCTTGATAATTTTCATCCTCAATATCCCCTAAAGTAATTTGAGAATTATTCTGATAAGTTTTAAAGAAATCAGCTGTATTTCCACCTTGAAGTTTAAACTTAATAAATGCTTGTGCATCTTCATCTAAATCTTCATTAGCCCAAGATTCTAATCTTGCCCCAACTTCAGCTTCAATTTCTTCTTGCTGTAATTCATATAATCTATCAGCATCTATCTCTTCATCTTCCTCAATTTCTACATGTTTAAAGATACCTGTTTCTTTTAAATCTTTGTATACATCTGCATAAAAACTTGTATTCTCTGATTCTTTTCCCTTAGGTTTTTCATCTTCTTCATTTTCTTCAAAGAAGGAAGTGTTTTCTTCATCTTCTTTGATTTTATCTTTACCTTCTTCAGGTTTATCTTCTGTTGATGTATCATCTACTTTAGTTGTTTCTGAGGTTTTAGGTTTCTCAATTGGTTGAGGTTCTTGCCCTTGTTCATCTAATCCAAAAAAAGATTCTGAACTATCATCCCAATTAAAGTCTAATAAACCATTTTGAGATTGATCATTTGTTTGTTCTGTTGTTTCTGCCATAATTGTTTTGCAAATTTAAGATTAATTATTTAATTTTTTACAGTTTAAAACTTAACTATGTAAATTCATAGCTAATAGCTTTTTATAATTTTTATTTATTAGAATTTATTTTTTTAGCCATTTGAGATTTAATTTTCTTCTCTTCTAAGACTTTTTTATCCTCGTGTTCTTTTTTTTGTTGTTCTAATTTTTGTTCATCTAAATCCATTTTTCTTTGTTTTATTTCTGCATCCACTCCAAACTTAGCTACTTCAAGTGCATCAGGCATTCCATCTTTATCCAAATCTTTATCTTCATTGAATCCCATAGAAAGAATAGTTTGTTTTTGAATATCAAGTTCACCTTTAAGTTGAATAGCTTCCATATTATTTTGATGTTCAATTTGCATTTTTTCTCTTTCCCAATTTCTTTGAGCTTCAGCTTGTTGTTCTTGAGATTGTATTTGTTGTTGTTGCATAGCTTGCTCTCTTTCAGATCTATTAGATTCAGCAACTTTAAGTAGTTCTTCTGCCTCTTGAGTAGATTCAGAATTCATTATCATAAGTACATCTGATAATTCCACTTGTTGATTTTGTAATGCAGCATGAGATAATTGTTTCATAGTTTGAAGAGTTTCATCTGCTTTCATAGAGTTAGATACAAATAATCCATAGGTAGAATTTTCTAATAATTCATAATCTGGAGATAATTGTCTAACTGACATATCATCTAATACATAAGAAATAGATTTAGGTTGTAATTCAGTATATGCTACTTTAGCTGTTTCAATAAGAGCTTGTAATACATTTCTCTTGATAAGATTATGCATGTCAAAATATGGTTCAAGGATATTAGCTGATTGTACTAATGCTTGTTGAGTATTTCTAACAGCTTCTTCAGATCCAATTTGTCCTTCAATTTGTTTAGTTATACCAACAGATTCTCCACATCTCTTTTCTATATATTCAGCTAGTTGCATATACTTTTGTATATCAGAAACTAAAGACATATCAATCTCTTTAGCAGCTTCTCCAATATTAGAATTACCCTTATTTCCTTCTTCTGTAGGATCTAATAAACCTAACTTATTCACTTTAAAATAATACATCCATTTCTCAATGTCAAGACCTGAAGATTTTGGAATTAAATTAGCATTAATTAATAGAGATTTACCATCATCAGAACCTATAAGTAGTTCTATTCTATACCATAGTATATTAAAAAAGTATTGGTAATATTTCATTCTATCTACTAAAGAAGTTGTAGTAGAATTTAAATTATCATAGGTAGAACCTATGTAAGAAAGTTTACAATTATAAAGATTATCTAAGTCTTTATGTTGTCCAGGAACCTCTCTAAGCATAGCAAATTTATCATTCCCAATTTGATATCCTTCATATTTAGTAGGAATCCAAACTATTTCTTCTTTTAAATCTCCTGCTTCAGTGTTTAACTTATAAGATTCATCTACTATATCTTCATAAGGTTCTCCTGATAGTGGATCAATTCCACTAATAAATTTTAAAGCTTTTAAAGCTTTCCATTCTGCGTGTACAACTCTTACTCCTAAATTTAAAGATACTCCATCTTCTCTAAAAGTAAAAGCTGAGTCTGGAATTGAACTAGTATTATTATATTGTTCATATATTTCATCTAGTTCTACATTAGATAGTTCAGATCCAAAATACTTAGCTATATCAGAAGGTGTCATTGACATTTCATAACATGCCCAATCTCCATCTTCAATAAAATCTATTTCAGAAGATCTATCATAATCAAAATTAAGTGGATTTACTACTTTAAATATTGGATCTCCATTTACAGAGCCTACCCAATAAATTTCTTTACCTGAAATAAGTCCATGCTTCCAACCTTTATTAAACTTCATTTTTATGTTTTCTTTCTGAATTAAAAATTGAAGTAGTTGGTGAGCTAGAGCTTCTGCTGGATCTTGATGTTCTCTAGCCATATATTTTTTAACTTCAGGAGGAGTCATAGATTTTAGTTTTTCAGCAGTTTCTTGCTCTATTCTTTGTCTTTCTTCTGTAGTTAATTCTTGCCCTTTAGTTGCTTCTGCTTGTTCTAATTCTAATCTTTGCTTAATTGGGGCTATAATAGAATTAATAACATACTCTTTAAGTCTTCCAAATTCTTCTTCTTCTCTTCTAGTACTAGCTTCTGGATTAGTAGCTACTACTTTCCAAGCAAAAGGTCTTCTCATTTCCATTCCTAAAAGAGCTTTAATCTTACCAGATATAATATCTTTATTACTAAAGTCTACTGGTAATTCTCCTGCTTCCTTACCAAAAGGATAACATACATGTTCAAAATCTGTCTTGTTAATTATATTATTAAATAAATCATAATTAACTTTCATTCTTCTATAATCAGATATACCTCCTCCTAAATCTGTAAGTCCAAACATACTACCTGAAGAAAAAGAGATTTTATTTAAAGACCTAATTTGATCCTTATACCATTTTTTATCTCCAGATTCTTTTTGAGCTCTGGTTAATCTCTGTGTATTGTTAAAAATACTTTCACTCATTACTATTAATTTCTTTTAAACATTCTATCAAGTGCAGCCATTACACTTTTTATTTTTTTATTTTCAGAGGTAGAATAATCTTTTCCTAAATCTTCTTCTTGACATTGAAACATTACTTGCATAAATGCCATAACCCTATCAAAATTACCCTTCCTATTATACAATATTAATTCTTCTAGTAATCCAATTGAATAAATTGTTTCTAAATTTAATATTGCATTTCCATCTTCATCATAATCTCTTACTTCAAGTAACCAATCTTTAATGTATTTTTCTCCTGCATCTTTTAATTGGTCATTCATATGCATACCATATACTCTAGCTACTTTAGAATTTTTTACATTTTTAGAAATTACAGCATCTGGTTGTACAGCTAATTGATCTAATCTCTTAATTCTTCTAAAATAGTTTTTTACATGTGATACTTCATTTTCATGCATTATCTCTGCATTATATAAATCTGCTAGTTGAGAAGCTATTCTAGATACATCATCTGCTTCTTGTGGTCTTCCTATAAATTCTGCTACAATAATATTTTTAGAATAAGTACCAGAATGTATAGATTTATATACATATATAGCAGCTAAAGAAGTTCCTTCATCTTGGGAGTAAGGGTCAAATCCTATTTTATATAATCCTTTAGGAGGATTATCTACAGGATATTCATAAATTATTGGACATCCTGATATATCATCCTGTTTAACTTTATAATTGTAAATAGGTTGTAATTTATTTTCTAAATCTGGTCTAGCTACTATTTTACCATCTTGTCTTTCTAAATATACAGGAGTACCTTTTATAGTTTGTAAATGTTCTGCTCTAACTTTATTAAGTTGATTTCTAAGTTCTACTACTGGAAAGTTATTAGTACTAACAGTTAAGAAAGCTTCTGATGGAGAGAAAGGAAACTCTTGCATATGCTTCTCTACAATAACTGATGAAGAAGCTGCCTCCATTTTTTCTCTTCTTCTTTCAAATTCAAACTCTGTAGCTCCTTCTATATCAGAATTACCTTGTTCATCATAGAAACCTTCCATATTCCAAGTTACAGGATGAAAGAATCCACATGTAGTATTTTCTGCATTTTCATCCCATATATTCATAAAAGGCATTAACCTATATGCTGTAGGATTATAAAACATATCTGCATAATCTACAGTACCTGATTCCATATCCCCACCTGTACCAAAGATAATAATTTGTCCAGTAATAAATCTACCCCCTCCAAGTGCAGGTACAATAGCATTAAAAGAATCTTTTAAATTTGGAAAAGCTCCTGCTTCTTCTAATAAAAATATCTTACCATCTTTACCTCTAGCTGCATCTGGATTATCCTTAAATGTGAGAGCAAATATTTCAGACTCATAACCTTTAATAGTTGTGATACCATTAACAGTAGTTTTATAAGAAGCTTTTTTATGATCTACTTTATCTGTATCATCTCTAGACTTAGCCCATCCTGTATGAGTATTTAAGAAATTTAAATAATTAGATGCCATACCCATTGTTCCTTGTGGAAATAAGAATTTCTTCTCAAATGCCCCAATAATTACCTGAGCTTTCCTTTGAGTATTATATACATTAGCACATATAGCTCCATTCTTATAAGAATATCCCTTTCTTCTAGATTTACCAACTATCATATGATAACCACCATCTAAATAATCTAGATGAGGTTTCACCTTTAACTTTAATCTATCTAAGACTTGTAAAGATATATTATCTCTTTGTTCTTTTATCTCGTGATATTCTTTGTTTCCTTTAGTGTTACCTTTTAATTCTTTTTTAAGTAGTCTTAATTTCTTATTTAATTCATTCCATTGTCTTTTCTCTTCAGGTGTAGAAGGGACTTGAGTATTTTTTGTAAATAACCCATATCTAGCTATTTCTAAAGACCAAAAGTAATCATAGTCTCCATCCCAAAAATCTGGACTTTGTGTTATCTTTTCAGCTGCTGAGGACTCTTCATCATCTCCTTGTTCTACAATTTGAATTTCTGTGAAATTTAAATAAGCATAATGATGCCCTGTAATTTTATGTTCTGTACCATCTTCTTCAAATACTGAATAACCACTGATACATCTTTCTAAATGAGTTTCCCAATACTCCATCCAATCAGGTGTACCCCAAGGAGCTGAAGTATAAGTTTTATTTTTTTGAAACTTAATAGCTTCTTGTCTAAATATCTGCGAGTTTATCCACTTTCCTTTTTCATCTCTAATCTTCTTCATTTATATAATAATATATACTTGGTTCTACTTCCCTAAAGAAGAGATATTCTTCATTATCAATTATAAGTGCTTCCCCAAAAGCTTCTTTAAAACGTACTTTTAAACCTATAAAATTATAACCTCCCTTAACAATACTTGAACCTAATTTTACTATAGTTCCTATATTAGTTATTTCAGTATCATTTTCTCCTAAAAAAATACCTGAAGATGTTTTTTCTAAAGGCTTATCTCTTTTAATAAGCATAGTTTCTCCTGGTAATTTTATTTTATCAAATTCTTTACTCATATTATTCTTCAAATGGATTAATTTGTTTCATACCTCTTGTCTTAGCTTGTTCAAACAATTCTTGTTCTACTTTTTCTTTCATTGAATGTAAATTTTGTAATAATTTATCTGTATTAGAAATAGCCATTACAATTTCATTAGGTTTAAATACTCTAGCACCTTTATCATTTACTTCATTAATATCAAAAGTAGTAAAAAAATCTTTCATCTTCTCAGTAGCTTCTAATACACTTATATAGTAAGTGTATGTTGGGGAAGCTTCTTTTTGAAACTCTACAATTTTAGCTAAACCTTTTTCAATTTCAATATCTGGTTCCCACTCTGGATTATCATTAAATAAAAATTCTTTTAACTTCTGAGCCCTAACTTCATCTGAATAACCTGCATAAGGATTAGACTTCTTCTTAGAAGTCATTAATTCTATATAAGTAAATTCCTTAATAACTTGAGATTTATCTTTAGATTTATCTCTTTCCCACAGAGTCTTGAAAGGCTCTATAAGAAGAGTTTCTGTATTTGGTTTAGCTATGTTATTTTCTACTATAAATAAATGTGACATTATTCTAAAGGTGGTTCTGGTGTTGGATCTACTGGATTATTTGGATTAGGTATATTTAAAACTTCTTCCCTTAAATCTAAGTATATCTGTATTATACTTCCTAATTCCTTATCTTCTTTATACATACTAATAGCTAATGCTAAAAGTTGCATTTTTAATTGTGGTTGAACTGGTTTTTCTATTCTTTCTGCCATAGTATTATTTTATATTTTTATATTCTGCTATTGCATCAAAAGATGGACACATTTTAATATATTCCCAAGGATCTATTTTCCCATTTTTATTTTTATCTGGTGAAAAATCTCTATGTCCTTGTACCTTAGCATTTGGATATCTAGTTTTGAAAGTTTTTACTAAAGTTAGTAAAGTTTTCTTTTGTGCTTCTGTTCTATTATCTAAAGCATTTCCTTTAGAATCTACTCCTCCTTTATAGGATATGTGTATAGAATTAGAATTAAAACCTGCCACACCATTAGTTATAGTTTCATCAGAAGCTAATCTTTCATAAGTTCCATCTTTACTAACTAGGATATGGTATCCTACATTTTTCCAACCTAAACCACTTTTCCAATATTTTTTTATAGACTCTGTACTTTGATCTTGTGGACCAGCAGTACAGTGTATTACAATATATTTTATAGTTCTCATATTTTATCTTTTTAAAAATCCTACAAATTTTAATTTATCTTGTGTTCCATCATTATAATAAATTATGATTTCTTTATTTATTACTTGTTCCATAGTTTTCAAATGTATTGGATACTGAGGAGCATTATATTTAATAGTAAGAATATTATCTTTATAGTCTATAAATTTAGTGCATCCTTCACAACCTGGTTGTACTCTAGAAATATCTAGAGGTAGTTTAGACTCAAATGTAAAAGTCTTACTTGTATTTTGTTTTACATGTCCTATGTTGACTGTATAGTTTTTCCAATTATTCATTTTATTCACAATCATTATTTGGTATTATTGTTTCTCTAATTAACTTTCCATTTCTTAAATCTTCTAAAGTATGTGGTTCTAATACTTTTATATCTGCTTCACAAGTTTTAAATAGTTCAATATCTGATTCTTCTAATTTAGAATTAGGTTTTGGTTGTTCATCCATCATGTGTTCAAAAGATTTATATATATTTCCTATAAATATATTTTTAAAATCATATAACCACCACCATTTACCTGTACTTCTATCATAGATTTGCTCTCCATTTTTTAAATATTTCCAATTTTTTCTAGAAAGCATTTCTGGATAGCAAGGTTTATCACAGGCTTTATCTGCCATTTGTAATGCTGTAGTTTGACATCCACACATTTTACAATACCCTTGATTATAACAAGTTTGATCCATAGAATTAATTCTTACTTGAATCTGTTCTCTAATATGAGGTCTTATTAAAAATGCAAAGTTACTATAAAAAAGTTTATATCTCAAATTTCCTTGAAAATATGCTAGAATATTTTTTATATTTAATTTAGCTTTCTTCATAACTTTCTAAAATTTCTTTTCTTTTATTATATCTCTCTTTAGTAATCTTTCCTTCCTTATAATTTTCTTCTAGAGTTTTAAGAGAATATTTTACTCTAGAAGGTGATACTTCAAATACACCAAAATACTGTAGTCTAATATTCTTTAAAGTTCCTCTATTTATTACCTCTTTAGTAAACTTAAAAGGAGAGTTACAAATAAGCTTAAATTCACTAAGAGATATACTATCATGTATTTGTTCTTGCTGTTTATAAAATTCTTCAATAACATCTGACATTAGTTTAATTTTTTAGATTGACTATCCATATCTGCTTTAGCTATATCATACAAATTAATATCTGCTGGTTTAGATAACTCTTCTTGCATTTTAGCTTCTCTAAAAGCTGCATACCTCTCTTGTCTTTTAGCCTCTATACTTTCTATATCTTCTAAATATCTTTCTGTAATTTTAGATAAATTAGGAAGTGGTATTACAAATAATAAATATTCCCAATTAAAATCATATTGTGTTTCTGAGTTATCTCCTTCAAAAGAATATAGCCAAAACTTAGTTTCTCCTTCTGTTAATTTTTCTTTAATCTTTTCTACTCCTAACTCTCTTACATACTCTAGAATAAATAATCTAGAAATTAAATCCTCTGGATGTTGTAGTTTAAATAGTGTTGTTGTGTTGTTCATATTGTTCTGATATTCTATCTAGATATTGTATTATTTCTTCTTCTGACATGTTTACTACAGAGTTCATATCTGTTATTTGTCTGTAAATCTCTTGCTCTATTGCTTGTTGAAATTCTCTCATTCCACTTCTTCCTGTATATACTACTATTTGTCTATCTTGTTGTCTAGGTTCTACTAGAATAGTTTGTACTGCTTGTCTAATATCTTCAGTAGTTAAAGATCTAGCTTCAATAGGATCTATAAAACTAGTATACAAACCTTTACTTATACTACTACCTAGAAATGTAAATTCTTCATCTGGTATATCTACAAATAGACCATTAGTTACTTCTGTATATGTTGTGTAAGTTTTTATTCTACTCATCTACTTCTAATTTAAACTGATATGTTTGTTCTGTTTTACTAGGTATTAGAATAGGAATAATTTTTAATTCTTTAGATTTTTTATCCTCTACTATAAAACCTTTTGTCTTTAACTGATCTAAGTAATTTCCCAACCCACCTGGTTGTATCTTTAACCTTTCTCTTACAATCTTCCTACCTGAAGTTGAAAATGGATCTTTAGCTATATCACCCTCTAGAGAAATAAAAGTAGCTAGTACTTCAGCTTCTTTATTTGTCATTTGTATAGGTAAGATGTGATTAATAATTAATAAATGTTTTTTATAAAACTCTTCCTTTTTAAGCTTCAGTGCTTTCCTTATTATACTCATCTAACATTTTTTTAAATTCATTATAATGTATAAGAAGTGGTGGAGTTTCAAAGTTATTTTCTGTAAAAGTACACACTACAGCATCTAACCATTCTTGTCCATACTTAACAAAAGTTTGTCTTACCTCTGCAATTGTAGTTGGATTAAAAGCATATTTAACAAACTTTTGTTCCATATGTTCTTCATTAGGTATAATTCCCATATCTTCCCACTTCTGTGTTTGACTATCTTGTAATATTACAAGTATATCAAATTCTAACATCTTATTCATATCTCTTATTTTTATATGTTTACTTTGCAAAGATATAAACTAATTTTCTAATCACAAAGAAAAATATTAAAAATCTTTCATATTTTTATTAAATAATATTTGTACCTTTGTAAAAATAAAAATATGATAGGAATATATAAAATAAATAATACTATAAACAATAAATTCTACATAGGTAGTTCATGTAATATATTAAAAAGATTTAATGAACATATAACTAGATTAAAAAAGAATGCCCATCCTAATAAACACTTACAATCTGCTTTTAAAAAATATGGTTTAAAATCTTTTTCTTTTACCATATTAGAAGAATGTGATATTGATATTCTTCTAGCAAGGGAACAATACTATTTAGATAACATAGACTGTTGGAAAACAGTATATAATAAAACAAAGATAAGTACAGGTGGAGGATCTGATGTATTAAAAAAATCTGTTTATCTTCTAGATTTAGAAGGTACGATACATAGAGAATTTGAAAGTGGTGCAGAATGTGCTAAATATCTAGATAAAAGTATATTATCTTATTCTATAATTAATACTTGGCATACTATTAAAAATAAGTATAGAATAGTGACTCCTGAATTCTATCACTCTAATTTAAACTTAATAAAATCTTGGGGTAAAAGAAGAAGATTAAAGTCTGAATTACAACTTCAAAAATCTTTAGCTTGGAAACTAAAGATGGAGAGATATAAATGTAGGGCTTATAAAGATAATGAAGAACACATATTTAACACAATAGCAGAACTTGGTAGATTTTTAAACATATCTAGGGAAGGTGCTAGACAAGCTTTAGATAAAAAATATCACAAAAAGACAGGTTATAATTTGGATTATATTGTTTAAATCCATATCTTTGCAGTCAAAGTAAGCTTTGACAATCTGCAAGATTGGCAGAGAGGTGTGTTTATAAGAGAGGAGAGATACCTTATGAAAGTACTGAGTATATTGCCCGCATTTTATGTGGGCATTTTTTATTTAAGTAATTCAAATTTATACCCCTTATGAGATTTTCTATTTCCATATAAAACTTTATTTATACCTGATTGTGTAAACCCTAATTGTTCTATTGCTTCAAATTTATTATTAAAAATAATTTCTTCATTAGTTTGCACATTAATACATTTAAAAAGATTTCCTTTAAATGGTTGTCTTATAATAGGTATTCTAGGTTCTTTTGGTAGATCTTTTTTATAGACTATTCTATATTCAGTTTTAGGATTATAATCTTTTTCTTTAATAAATATATACCCCACCCAAGATCTTTTTCTACCATTACATACATCTGATAATCTTTTTTGAGAAATTTTAAAATGAGAAGCAGCTTTACTTATACTTTCAAATTCATACTCTTTTGTCCCTGTGTTTTTATTAAATGCAAAAACTTTTTCTTTTTGGTCTATACCTTTTAGTTTTAAATGTCTACCTCTTTTACCTTTCCTAAAATCTTCTATAGATATAGTAGGATTCTCAGAATAATATTGTTTATATGTAGCTCTTAAAAGTTTATCTTTAGTTTCTTGTCTCATAGATAATCTTTCATCTTGTTTAGGAGTGCTTAAATTATAACCAAAATTTCTCTCTAAACTTTTTTTTCTTATGTATCCAAAAATTTTCTCTATCCCATAAAAGATTATAATCTTCTACTTCTTCTAATTTTATAAAAATAAAAGAATCTTCTTTATACTTATTCCAACTGTTTTGCAAATGTGAGTTGATATGTACACCTTTTCTTAGCTCTCTA
>Ga0068617_1000024_pt1 | contig 14889 bp, 26 predicted proteins | sample InSIn1SAF170_2_FD_77422 | JGI IMG/M metagenome (GOLD analysis project Ga0068617, IMG submission 77422) | Clean room microbial communities from NASA Spacecraft Assembly Facility at Jet Propulsion Laboratory, Pasadena, California, USA -... ...
ACTCGACCTACTACTACCAGATCCAAGCTGCGAACGGCACGACCGAGTCTGACATCTTGTCATTCACCACTGGTCGTGCTGCTGGTAAAGCTGGCGAGTTCACCGTTGCTGTCCTCAACGACATGGGATGTAAGTAAAGCCTTATACAAAGCCTCGGCATCAAGCTGATATGTCACCACAGACATCAACGCCCAAGGCACCCACAAGATGCTCAACAAGGCTGCTCAAGACGGAGCAGCTTTCGCTTGGCACGGCGGTGACATCAGCTACAGTGATGATTTCTACCTCGGAATCATTGGATGCATTGAAGGCGTCGACGAGTGCTACAATGGCACCAGCAGCTCTCTCCCTCCCGGCAACGAAGACGCCCACTACAAGAAGCCTGTTCCTGCTGGCGAAATCCCTGACTTTGGCACACCCTTCGGAGGAGATGCAAGTGTCTTGTACGAGGTATGATGATGGAAACACGTGGTAATACCTAGCTAATAGAGTAAAGACCAACGAAGACATCTGGCAACAGTGGATGAACCCTATCACGCAGAAGATGCCTTATATGGTCAACCCCGGAAACCACGAAGCTGCTTGTGCCGAAGGAGATGGGCCTAACCACATTTTGGGCGCTTATCTCAACTTGAACCAAACGAATACCACTACTTCCAAGAGTGCACTTACTTACTACAGTTGCCCGCCATCTCAAAGGTAACACAGACTTGGGAAAACCATCTTCACCACAGGCTGACATCTCCTCAGAAACTTTACCGCCTACAACAATCGCTGGAGAATGCCTGGAGCTGAAGTGGGTGGTGTGAAGAATATGTGGTACAGTTTCGACTACGGTCTTGCTCACTTCATCAGCTTTGATGGTGAGACCGACTACGTACGTGCTTTAAATCCCTACGATATTGGTCTACTCACAATTTGCAGGCCAACTCACCTTCCAACTCCTTCCAAGACGATCTCGCTTTGTACAAGAACGCCGGCCCTCTGCCCTTCAAAAACCAAACCTCAGTCATCGATGCCGGTCCGTTTGGTGCCATCGCTGGCGGTGCCGGTGGTGTCTTCAACAACTCAAATTACGAGCAGTACCAGTGGTTAGCCAACGATCTTGCCAAGGTGGACCGCAACAAGACACCATGGTATGCAAAATGCTGCTCGTAGATTGATTTATTCACCCAAATGCTAATTCCAACCAGGGTTATTGCCATGAGCCACAGACCTATGTACTCCAGCGCGGTTTCCGCCTACCAAGCTCGTATGCGTGCTGCCTTTGAAGACCTCTTTCTCGAGCATGGTGTCGACCTTTACGCATCCGGTCATATCCACTGGTATGAACGTATGTTCCCCATGGGACGCAATGGTACCATCGACACTTCCTCCATTATCGACAGGAACACATACACAACAAACGAGAAAGTTTCGATGGTGCATATAGGTATGCGTTCTTTTGCTTTCATCTTTTGCCCATCTTTTGCCCATCTTTAACCCATCTTTTGCCCATCTTTCTTGGTTCTTTCTTATCATCGCCCTCTGTCCCCAAGAGACAATGCTAAGACTCAAGCAGTCAATGGACAGGCAGGCAACATCGAGACTCACACCACGCTCGACCCCAGCAAGATCCTCCAAATTACCGACTACCTCGACCAGACACACTTTGGATTCAGCACAATGACCATCCACAATCGAACAGCATTGACTTGGAATTTCGTAAAAGGGGACGGCAGTGGAATCGGCGATAGCCTGACCCTTTTGAAGAGGAAGGCCGACAAGAACTAGGGTATTGAGCGAATAGTATTGAGTCATAATGAACTGTCGTTATTGTAAAAGAGAAAAAGTGGAACACTTCCCACCTCGAGTATGTAATGTGAGCAATATAGCTTGATAGACCTACGGACAACGAAGCCTGATGACTTCACATCACACAGGCTCTTCACTTGATTGTGATTGATTACGCAGGAGTATCACGAGCGAGTAAGATTTGGCAGGAAAATAATAATATCACATAAAAGTTGCCGCCCGAATGCTGATCCTCACTTCTACTTGCGCCGGTTCCAGCTCTCGCTGCGAACAATCCGACCTCTCGACGCCAACTCGAGCAAGTAATTGCAGTGGCTTCCAAACGCTATCTCTTTAGGGCCTTTATAGGAGATATCTCGAAATTCATCGTTTACAGACTCGAGCTTCCTTCTCCAGTGATTCCAGAAATCCAGTAAATGAAAGAAAATCAATATCAGATCTCATCATTGACAGTAGTTACGCTTGGGATTTTTGTTGGTCGTCGGATTTCCTATATTCATGTGGATACTTGCTCGATTGATGAAATAGTATTCCACAATATCTCAACATCCAATCGAGCTTGGATGGATGGATGGCTCTCTTCACATCTTGTCATCCATCGCTTTTGAGCCCTCTACCCTACCATTATCAGCATTCTGACTCAAATTTTCCAGTTTCAGGCTCAAATGTCAAAAACCTGCAGTCTCTCTTACCTCACTTTTCGAACTTTCATAACTCGAGCTTGAAAAGGGTAGTCTATTCTAAAAAGATCTAATCGCTTCGGCACATTCACAGTCCGTTGGCGCTCCGCTCACAAGATCTCTCGCTCTCTCACTCTCAAGCTCCACAACAAGCAAGCTGCAGCGCCATACCCCTCGGCTACGTCAATACGAGGGACGACCGACTGTGACTATGCCGTCCGCGTCTCTCTTTAGAGCAATATATGTTCTAGAATAATACTCACGTCGTATTATCAATCAGGTTCTAACAGTAGTATCACGCAACGATATCGTCAAACAGAGGCTCCTTCCATCATGTCTCATCAGATTCTAGATTACCGTCGCATTTGCTGGCTGTATCTGTTTGTATTGCGCATGGCGCGCGGAGCTGTCTCCTGGAAGGGACTAGATGTGAAGCCGGTATGCCTCACGCAATGTGATTCAGGCAGGTACGTTGTGCGACGGGCCATAGTAGCAATAAGTGTGGGCGAGCCTTTTCGTACTGTTTCTTCGGTCTATTAGTGGATGCTCTGCTCTCGTAGCCATATGCTCATTCAATGATTGGAAGCCCGCACGATTGGATCTATTGGCAGAACAAAGCTGTATGAGTGCTGGCATCAGGTAGAGTAGGTAGGATTTAGGTCGCGACTATACAAGAATATCTAGGAAGTGGTCGGAGCTGCTTCATATCCTAGTGTGTTGCTGGGCAGATCAGTGCCCCCGGTCACCTCAGGTCGCATGCTTTGAGGCGCCTCTCCTGCACTCTAGCCCGAAGCGCGATTCCCTTCGTTCCTACATCACATACAAAAGCTGCGTGTCTGGCTTTCGTTAGCACAATCTCCAACTGCAGGCTGCAAAACAACTCACTAATAGGATGACTGCAGCTCAACTGAGGCTTCTGGTCGTATTGACCGGCGTCAAGTTCCTGGCGGATACTGTTCAACAGCTGCACGTAGCTCTGCTGCGGGTTCTTCTGCAAGCTCTGAATGAATGCATAGGACATAGCACCTTTACTATTCATTAGCCACAACTCTCCCATCTTCATTCCCCACTTCATCAACATACCAGTAGCGCCACCAGCAATCTGCGCATCAGCACTCGTCTGCGAATCCTTACTGCCACTCCACATAACCACATCCGCCGGACTCGTCTTCGTCCTCAAATTCCTCTGATAGGTATCCTCACCCTTCGTCGCCTTCTTAAACAGCCCCATCGCACTACTCGCTACACTTCCATAATTCCCCATGGCCATTCCCATGGCCATTCCAAGCAGCCCTTTGCCGGCTTCCTTGGCAAGGTTGGGTTCCTTGAGAATACCTTGCGTGGAATAGATGTACGGCAAGTCGAGGGCGGACCCAGAATGGCAAGAGTCGAAAATGCAGGTCAAGCGGACACCAGGTGGTAGGGGAGTGACCATGATAGCATGCATATCGTCGTCGACGATGTGGCCGGCGGAGCGGAAGTCGACTGGGTAGATTACCTCGTCATTGCCGTCTTCTTCGTCGCCGTTTGTGTCTTGCGTTTGACCGCCGTGGCCTGGTACGGGTCGTTAGCTCAGATTGTTGTGTGAAAGTGTCCGGAGAAGACAGGGACTTGCCGGAGTAGGAGAAGAAGAGGGAATCGTTTGGTCGTGCGTCCTTGACTAGCCACTGCATTGCGCGGAGCATGTTTGCACGGGTGGGAATGGACATTGGATTTTGTTGGTCGTCTGTCAGGATGACCATGTCTTCTCTGTGGTCGAAAGAATCACGAGTTAGCGATATGTTCTTCACAAAATACAAATCTACAGCTGATCGTGAGCCGACAATAACGTGAGTAAGCCATCATCGCGCCGCCTCAGCCACTGGAGTCCTGATCAAGAGTATCGTGCTGCATTGCGGACGTCATTCAAGACACCAGGATTCATGCTTCAATAAGGGTGTTGCCGTCAGACCCAGCTCACTTGATGCGATGGGCCATCTCTGGGACGCCACGAACAATCTCATTTCAGGTCACCAAGTCACGAGACATACCTCTTGTAGCTGAAGTGGCTGTTTAGGAAATTGCTGATATTCTTGACATCATTGATACAACCCCTGAGCTGTCCTTTCTGGCCAAAGTAGTTGATTCCAATGAGTAGCGCTTTTCTTCTGCCAGTGCAATTCGAGTACTGAAAGCTATAGCCATTTGGTGCACCCGTACCGAACGACTGCATCTGTTGTGGTGGAGGCGGCGGCTGGCCATATTGCTGCTGATGTGAGTATGCATAGTTGCCTGCTGGTGGTGCTTGTTGCTGTGGTGGGGGGCCCTACTTGCGTCAGCCTGGTTGCTCTTCTCTAACTGAACAGCCTCTTACTTGATATCCTCCCTGCTGTTGATATCCATAGTTCTGCGGTGGTGGAGGCTGCTGGTACCCATACTGTTGCTGTGGTGGTCTGGCGCAACACTCGTTAGCTTTCTCTACTACGGGCGCCGGGTTTGCGCTTCCTTACGGCCCTCCATAGCCGTAACCTCCTTGTGGTGGGTATTGGTACCCTTGGGGAGGATAGCCTCTGTTTGATTCTCCTCCGCTGCCCCAGCCATCTCCCCAGCCTGACATTGTGACGGGAAAGTGGCTATTGGTGGGGTTGTTCTTCGGTGCGAGTGTCGCAAAGAAGGTACGACTGCTGCTGTACTTGCGTGCGTCGAAGAGTCAGTCGATCGGGTGGAAGTGAGTGGCTTGGTCGATGATGTTAAGATTGATGTTGTTGTTGCAGGTCGAGGTTGTAGAGTTCGGTGTGGGATGGTCGTCGTCGTCAGCTACTTATCGGAGAAAGGCCGCCTGTCTCCTTTGCTGCTACTGATGATTACTTGATGTCTGAGACAGGAGACTGATAGTGAGGGACGAGGACGGAAGTGTCTCAGGAAGCGATGATGCTAGAAGACGACCACAAGCTGAGAGATGGTTTCACGTTTCCCTATTTAGGACTAGTAGGGAGGAGCATTTGATAGGGCTGCATGTGCAGGATAGCTGCTAGGTTCTGCGATACATAATACAGAGTCATCATGGCTTGAGAGATGTCTGTTTGCGTCTGCAGCTTCTGGCAAAGCCAGCTTGTTTCTTGCTTCAGCTCGAGTTTCCTGACAGTACTTCCTGACTTCATGCCCACTGCGTCCCAGCTTTGTCACCTGTCTGCGACCTCCATCTAAGGCTTAGGAATGTGCAGCGTCTTGCTGACCATCAAGCAGCCATGCCCTACGAACAACAATGTCGCCAAATGGAACTCCCACCACGATCCAACACCCATACTTCCAAGCGGCATGGTGTCCTGCACCCACCCTTGGCTCAACCAGAACGCCATGAGAGCAGATATCGACAAGGATGTAGGGATTGGAGTGCCTTCGAAGTACTTGGACTTGCCAGTGGCGTCTTTCGGTAGTGTAGATACTGTGACGTTGAAGCGGGCAAGGCGCATGAGACCACAGAGTACGAAGAATGTGAGGAGGATGTGGTCGACGGGTGTGCGGAGGCCCATTGCGAATGCACAAGAGGCGGGAGCGGCGCCAAAGGAGATCTATCACTGTCGTCAGTTTTGCAATCGTGACGACTTCTTCAGGCAACATACCAGATCAGCGAGCGAGTCTAGTTCTTGACCCATAAGCGAGCTCTTTCCTTGCCAGCGTGCCACCTTGCCATCCATAAAGTCAAAGAAGAGTCCGAATGGCATAAATGCGAGAGCAGCCCAGAGGTTGCCGTAATCTGTCGGCGACCCAATGCAGTATCGTAATGAGGAAAAGATGGACATGATGCCGCAGAAGCCTTGACGATGTATTAGGGTCTGCTGTTGCTCTCCTCCTCTACAGATTACTAGGACTTACAGTTCAAGGCCGTCACGTAGTCAGCAGCATGGAGGGCTCTATTATCTCAATCAGACAATCGTATTCTTCATCTCGCTCCACCAAAACACACCTTGCCATCGAAAAGTGTCCATTATCTTGCGCCAATAATCTCACTTGCTTCTCTTGCGCGCCTCCTTCTTTCTTGCCAATCTCTTGCATAGCTGAGTCTACAGCTCCATTGGGCGTGCGGCGAGACATGGCGGCGGTGTCCCTTGTGTTTGAAAAGTTCGTAGTGTCACAAGCTATTGAGAAGATGCAGTCTTAGCGATGCCGAGAAAGTATGTTTGAGGAGGACTATGGTGAGCTCAGATGGGGGGTTGTTGTAAGCGATAGGTAAGATATCAAGAAGCAAAGGAGGCACAGTGCTTGTATTGTTTTGGTGTTGCACGATGAGACGAAAAGCAAGGAAGGAGTCGCGCGCGTGAACGTCATCGGCCACAGATCTCTGCCCTGACGCCGTATGGAGTCCACTTCAACACAACAACCTTCAACTTCATTCTGCTTCCATTCATTATCATTATGATATCTATATTATCTATACGTGTGTACATGATTGGGGGAGGGTATCTCAAGGGTCAAAGCGATGCTGACTCGATGCCACTTGCTGACTGAATGCCTCCATGAAAATGCAAGAAAAAGAGAAATATCCAAACTCGAAGAGTCTCACCACTGCAACGCCTTCACGCTGTTGCTTGTGCCTCCGAAGGACCATGCTTGCCACTCGCCCAGCCTTTGATAGATACTATAATCATTTCGAGAGCAAGAACGAGCAAAGCCACACTCGAAAGCACCATGAAGACCGCCATGGCATCAATCTCGAAGACTTCCATCGCGTGGACCGTGTCCTGTCATAAGTTAGCACTCAAATCAGGGATGTTTAGCTTAGTGATTCACCTTATTCGATGCCATGAAAAGCAGTCCCCCAGCAACGAGGCACCAAGAGGCCACGATTTCACTTGATGGCCGACTAGGAATGTAAGATGTGACTGGAGCAATCCACAAGCTCATGTAGGTGACCATTCGAGCAAGCGCAAATCCAGCAAACAAAATTCCCCAGGATTTGTGCATGGCACCACTCAAAGCAGAATGTTGTGTATGTGAGGCCATCGAAAATCCTAGCAACAACACGACCAAGCCAGGTATCGGGTTGAGCGAATGTGACTGCTCGTGTTAGGGTCATAATCGAGAACCATTCTTGGGCCAGCAACTTACGTATGACTTTGGGGCCCTCCATTGTTCAGGTACGGACTTGTCATCTTCGTGTGTATCAGAAATAGCGTTGTTGAGGAAGCGACGAATTCGAGCAGACTCAATGAGCATGCCTAGCGTTCCACCCGCGGCAAAGAGGATGCTAATAGCTACGTGCTCGATGTCCTGAAACCTGTCAGCTGAGCTGCCCTTCAGCAGTCTCCAAGTCAACTTACCATAGCTGTCCAAGGGCCATCACTCGCAGCCATGTGCTCCATCCACATATTGCTGTACCCGTAGCATGCGATCACAGCGCTTTCAACAAACTCAGCAGAAGGGACCTTGCTTCGCCATCCGACAATTTCTTCGGAAGGCTTCGCGTTCCATGCCCAGCCTTGATCCGCAAAGGAGCCCATATACCTTCCGAAAGTTATGATACCATACAGAAAGAAGATGCTGCCTTTGACAAGATGTGCGGCGATGTTGTATATATGATCGCCTCCACCGATGCCACCACAGTCGGCTATGCCAAATATAACAGCAGCATATCCAAGGATGATCATAAATCGTTCCAGAAGAACATAGACTATGTCGAAGCCTGTTACAATCTTGCTGGCTAGGACTCCTGGAAACTTGCTCGACAGCACCCGATCTACACTGGAGTCTTGTAAGAAGCTGCTCTTCTCGTCTGCGAGATGTTCTTCATCCTCATCATGGCTATCGCTGTGGACACTGGACGACCGAGAACTACCCGCCAACGACTCGCTACTCCTCTCGGAAGCCAGCCCAGAGTCTCCCGACCCCCTTATACCGCCAAACTTGCGCATTCCATGCATTCTTTCATGTTCAGCCATCGCAGCTTGGCTAGCTGGTTGCGCCGATCGTGCCGAGTAACCGTGCTTCGCGCGATCGGTATACAGGTTGAGGAAGCCCATGAGGACCCATGCGGTAGCGATCCAAGTGATTGCCCAGCCGACCTTGTGGTGCGCGTTGCCTTCGTACAGGTTTGGGGTCTTGTGGTTGTAGACGATGCTTGTGATGATGCCTGCGGTATTTGTGGCGTGGAAGACAACTTGGGAGGGAAAGGTGAGTCGGGATTGTGCGATACTGAGCATGACAGCTGGATTTCGACCAAGTCAGCTAAGCTCTCACCGCGCCCATCCGCAGGACACTCACCAACTGGGCCCAATACCCCCCATGCCAAGCTCATGAGACCAATATGCGCGTACAAAAGCGTAGCATTCTCTGGGTGTGAGAAGTATGATGGCATCGTCAATAAGCTCTCTATATCTGACATCTTCATCGTCGCTGTAGAGCCATGTCCTTGATGCGACATGTCCGTGTTCATTGGCGCAGCTTTATCACCATGCGCCATCGCTAGAGGAAGTGTCGCAAGTACGAGTATGGTGGCGCATTGTGTTGCGTAACGCCGTTTCATCGCCATGGCTGCAGATTATGGTAGGAGTTGAGTGTGATCTGTGCGTCTCCCAGGAGGTGTATCTGATGCCGCAAGGTGTTATTGCGAAGTCTGCTGTAGTAGCGCGATGTACGTGTGTCGAGGATTCAGGCTAGGTTCATTGGCGCGTAGGAAAGTGAGGTGATATGTATTGGCAACGCTAGGTCTCCGGAACGGAAGGAAGGATATTGTCAGGGATCAGAGGGAAGGTCGGAAGTGAAAAAAAGGCATTAGGCATTGGTAAGTCTGACCAAAAGTGAGGTAATCCGCCCAGCCAGCATCATCATCGGATCTGAAGCCTTGCATCACAGCACAGACAAGCATTACTTTGGGTGTTTCCGAGGCCGAAGGCATGCACGTGAAGCATTTCTTTATGCTTGGAGGATCAATTTCCATGCACCTGCTGACGTGCTTGTCGGTCTGCTTGTGCTTGCCTAGACTTTCCGAGCAAAAGTGTCTCGCGATAAGGATTCGCGACTTCGACCACATGTGCCATTCCACCTCTTCCATGCCTTTTTATAATAACCTTTTTTCCATGAGGTGTATTCATCGTCACCGTTCAGCTCGGCAAGCGGACCGCTGCCCCGTTAAGGTTGGAGATCTACGATCACCACGTCTTGGCATATTGTACAAGGCAAACATTTCTATCGTCGTAGTGAATGCATAGAAGTGCTCAAGTCAACATATCCTCAAGTACAAAACACACACTTGCTAAAGCCACATGTTCTAGCAGGAAGTCGGCCTAGGATCGACCGGTGAACAGCTGCTAGCAATTACGGACCCTATTTCTTCGTTCGGCTGACCCAAGCAAGATTTTGACCAGATTCGACTTTTGCGCCCGGAAGCTCTGTGCAATGACAATCTTCTTCGATTATTATCAAATCAATGCACCGAGAAGCTCAATAGCCGTGCTACCGTCATGTGCCAGACCGGCCAAGATATTGTGAGCGATGTTAGGGACGACACTCTCTAGAGAGTGTAGGAATAGCCGCCTGCTCTCGGTGCTCATACTATCATCGACGAAGAAATACCAACACTTCTGCTTCAAATGCTCGCTCGTTCTCCGCTATTTCCTTGGACACCTTTTACAGACCATACCATGAACAGCGCTCGATTGTGACGAGTGTACCGGGCGAAGAGCCACGATGTCGGCTTGCCTTTTACTCAATCATAGCATCGATATGCTATAGTCAACTATACCATGTCTTGCCACAGCGAGCAAGCTCCAGCATCCTGCCTGGAATACGATCTCGACAGGATCGACGCGTGTGCAGTGGTGAGAAAGACTTCAGGGTCAGACGTTCGGCACGTTGTCAACTATGTAGTGCCACTGATGCGAAAGTTGCGAATAGACAAGACTGCAGCATATGCAGCACTGTAGAAGCACCATCTTCTTCGAGTCGTGTTATCGATCACAAAGAACGTGCTAGCTGCCAAGCCTAGACTAAGTATACGCCGGCTGACAGGCTACGTGTTTGTGATTACTATGCTTGCTATAGAAAGCCGAGACTATATCGGTGCTAGCAGCATACGCCTACGACCTGACGATGTGAATGAAAGTCAGTACACATACGACAAGAAGATTAACCGTGATACCAGCCTTGATATTCCAAGCAGTAACCTCGTGTGAGGTATTCAGTGACGCGATGTACTTAGGTACAAACCTTACCTCAACAATATTGTCAGGGGTAATCATTGATATTATAGCTTACGATGTCATCAAGAGTACCAATATAAGATCTGCCATCCTCAGCCGGCTTTCTCAAATCGTCCACCTACTATCAAAGAGCCTGAACTATCTCAGGACAAGACGATCTACCAACGCTCCCGGAACTGCAAGCAACAATTGTACAGGACGTACATATCATCGGATCACAAAGATGACTTCTTTTCTGCATCTTCCATTCGAGCTCCAGTCTCAGGTCTTGGGCTACGCTTTTGAAGAAGCACTAAAAGACGACCTTGCATCACAGGATGTCCAGCCATATTCTAAAGTTCTCAACTACAATACCGCCTCTCCAGGGCTTCCCACAACAACTCTATCGCCCATGCACCTAACTACGAACACATACATGTTATTCGCCAACCTACTGTCTTTGACATTTCCATGCGAGAAGACAGCCTCCACAATGGATCTACTCTCAACCAACCAGCTCACATACTGCCTCAACAATATCCGCAAGCACATTGCCATTGACTCAATCGGTACCAAAGCCTTGATGCGAGATATTGTCCTTCGTCATCCATGGGCTCGAATCACTGGCGACACGTATTGTACTTTGTGGAGGAGGAAGGAGCGTGCGGAGCTTGTTAAGGCAGTGATCGAGTCTGCCTTGAATACTCTGAGGACGCTTGATGAGACTCGCGGTGCCTCAATCTAGGATAGACCTGGCAGCCGGCGGCTTGGGGGGGGCAAGTCAACTCCAGAGGACGTGAGGACACGTTTGTGGCAGCTTCAGTACTTCCAAACCAGACGACAACGCCCTGGGCTCGGGCCGGAGATTGCTGTGTTGCCAAATGCCGAATGGGAAACTGCAGAGTAGGAAAGACGACCTAGAAAGATACAGACTGGAAAGATACAGACTAGAACGAAACAGACTAGAAGATACAGACTAGAAATATACAGACTCGAAAGATACAGACTAAGAGGATAATACACAGGTGTCCGAGTGTCCATTGGATATGCCTCTGAACATTGGACCTCGGCGAACAAGACAACGTCGAACTTCCCCTCTTCTTCCACGCCTACAATTGCCACATCTGGGCTCGCTACCAGCAATTCCCTAAAGCTGAAATACAAATTGGACAACACAATGCTGGCCCGGGAGGCAAAAGAAGTCATCGAATATTGCCGCGTGAACTCCACCACGCAATATTCCTTCGGAACACGTTGTGAGAACTCTATCCCCAGGAGTTTATGCACTCCACGATGGTGGCTGCAGGGGTCAGACAGATCGCACGACCTCAGTCTTTGCTGTCGACACTACACATCTAGCAGCAGACCGGCCTCAAGCGTACCCACTGCAACTCGACCACCGCACAGTCGCCAGAGCCATGTCCAGATTTCATAGCAGCGGAGAAAGGTGCTCGCGAAATGTGGGCATTCATACCGTCAATATGTCGGTACCAAATTACCACTACCTGACATAAATCTCGATTGACTCGCATGGAGGCTCGCGAGATGCTTGTGCCGATTCACACCTTCCTCTCGAAGCATTTACTCTTAGCAAACCTCGGCAACAATCATCAGTACCAGTATATTTTGGTCAACGGGTCATAATTTGAAACTCCTACAAGACCTCGAAAGCATCTTCTATCATTCCTAGAACCTAGAATATTGCCCCAGACACTCTTCACGACCACTCTCTACACCTTCAGGATGGTCGCGTCTACTTTCAAGCTGCTGGCCTGCCTGGTACCACTCCTCAGCACTGCTGTTGCTGCTCCTCAAGCTATCAATGCAAAGGCTTCCTCTACATCCTCTGCTGCTGTAGCGCTGCCTACTATTGACCTGGGCTATGAGATTCACCAGGCCATTGCTTTCAACGATACTGGTTCTTATTTCAACTTCTCCAACATCCGCTATGCTCAAGCTCCAGTTGGCAATCTCCGCTTTGCTGCTCCCAAGGCACCTCTCAAGGCTCGTGGCCAGGTTCAGACCGGCAACACACCTCGCATTTGCCCCCAAGCTACTCCGTTCGTGCTATTTATGCCAGGGTTATCAGACTACTTTCTAACACAGATTACAGTTCCTGGGAACTTTCAGCGACCAAATGGATAACCAACTATCTCACTGGCCAGCCTCTGAACATCAGTCTTCCGCAGACTCAAGCCCTCAATGCCAGTCTCAACACCATGAACGCACTCGCTGCTATCCCTCCGGCTGCTGGCACAACAGAGGACTGCTTGTTCCTGGATGTCATGGTGCCGAAGTCAATCTTCGAGGGTGGTAACAACAAGAAGAAGAACGGTACAGGTGCTCCCGTACTCGTGTGGGTATATGGAGGAGGATACACTGCTGGCTCAAAGTCGGGTTCTGGCAACCCAGCAGGTCTGCTCGAGAGAAGCATGACTCACGGTCGGGATGGTGTCATCTATGTTGCCATGAACTACCGTCTTGGAGCTCTTGGATGGCTCGCTGGCCCAACCTTCCAGGAGGAGGGAACACCAAATGCTGCGTTGTATGACCAGAGGTTCGCCCTCCAATGGGTTCAAGACCAAATCTCCAAATTTGGTGGTGACCCGAACAAGGTTACTGTGATTGGTGAGAGTGCTGGTGGAGGCTCCATCATGCATCAAGTTACCGTAAGTCTGAAATTCGCTCTCTTTGCATAACGATACTCACACAATTCAGGCATTCGGAGGACAAAAGGCTCCCTTCCAGCAAGCAATCATGCAATCTCCTGGATTTCTTCCTCAGACCTCGAATAACCAACTCGAGAATCAATACAACAACTTTCTCCGTATCGCCAACGTCTCCGACATCAGCGGCCTTCGCAGCCTCTCCACATCAGCCATTCAAGCAGCCAACAGTGTCGCCGTCTGGGAATCTGCTTGGGGGACGTTCAACTTCGGACCGGCCGTCGATGGAAACTTCGTACCTGCCATGCCAGGAAAGCTGCTCCTCGATGGCCAATTCGACTCCAGCCTGAAGATTATGGTTGGTGAGTAAGACATTTTTTTGCCACCTTGTTCTTCTTCCTTGTGGAATCACGACTAACAGACGATATTAGGACACAACCTCGACGAAGGTCTCCTCTTCACCAACCCCTTCGTCAACACCACAGCCGCCTTCTCCGATTTCCTCCACCAAGCCTTCCCTGCCGCCACCGACGCAACTGTCAACTACATAAATGACGTGTTGTATCCTGCGGCAGCATTCCCAGACCAGATCTCCCGCTCAGCTCTCGCTCTGTCTGAGCTCAGCTTCACATGCAACACCCGATACTTTGACACCGCTTTCAAGAATAAGACCTACTCTTACTTCTTCAGCATCCCTCCTGGTCTCCACGGCAGCGACATCCCTTACACCTACTTCAACGGTCCCAGCAGCAGCGTCGTAAACAGCACCGCAGCTATCGCCCTTCAAGACTGGATCGTCACATTCGCTGAGGACGGAAAGCCGAAGAGCCCGGATGTTCCTAATGCACCAAACTTCGCGGTGTACGGTGCCAACTCGACGGTGGAGAACTTGGGTGCTAAGACCATTTCCAGGACGCTTGATACCGTCGCTAACAGCAGGTGTGCTTGGTGGCAAAAAGTTTTGTACGACTAGAGACCAGCTCGTAACAGCATAGCCAAATTTACATATACTTCAATCGAATAGCAATCCTTTTCCGTTATGACTGCACCCATATGATCTACACATGAATATTGAGGCTACAAATGCGCGATGTTGGAGTATGGAGCCGCTTTTCGGCGATATCATCGATGTGGCAAAACTCGACGACGACGACAACAACAATGCGGTGACAATGACAACAACAAGGGCATTTACACATAATACAAAACCAAAAAGTCTGATTCCCACAACTCAGTGCCACCCCTCGTGTTACTCAAGAGCTCACTGAAAGCACCCTTCCTCGTTACCAAGAGTCCCCGCGATGCCGCACGAGGTTCATTTTTCTATAATTCGTGGCGCTCTGCACGTCAAAAGTCCTGAACTTAGACCTCGCTCTTACAGTAATCATAGTCTCATTCAAGAGTGTCTGTGTACCTAACCAGGTCGCGCTAGTTGGAGCTGGGTCCTTGAGGTGAGACGGCGGTTCGTCTCCTTCAGGCAAAAGGGTAGCGGTCCGTGTAATGACCGAGACATTGGTCTCTCAAGCAAAGCTACTTCAGCATGGTAAGAATAGCGGCACGACAGAGTATAGATAACCCGACGAAGGCCGTGGG
>Ga0068617_1000025_pt1 | contig 14832 bp, 11 predicted proteins | sample InSIn1SAF170_2_FD_77422 | JGI IMG/M metagenome (GOLD analysis project Ga0068617, IMG submission 77422) | Clean room microbial communities from NASA Spacecraft Assembly Facility at Jet Propulsion Laboratory, Pasadena, California, USA -... ...
AGTTAATTGTCAACATGAATATTTTAGTTATTCTAGATCAATTTCGGTAAATTCATTGCATTCTTATTTTAGCAAAAGCATTATTTTAATATTCTGAGTTATTTTGCTTTTAATGTATTATACTCTTTAAGAACAGTGTGGAGTTAGAACAGACATATTAGTAAATTTACAAATTTAGATTATACAACTAGATGGTGGAAGAAATTCCTTCGCATAATAATGAGCTCTAGTGTTTTATTCTAAAATATTAAAAGCGGTAATTTAAGAATATGTTATAGTTATACTTAATTAAATTTAATAAAAATAAAACTTTTGAAACTGAAATATCATAAATATACAGCGTAACAATTTTCAAGCTAAAACATATGGTTAGATAAGTATTTAGTTTAGCCATCGTGAAGAATTTAAATTGTATTGTCTCATAAAATATTATTATTCTTAAGTTACATTTCCTTCAAATTTTATTATATGTGTAGGGATCAGTAACTTAACATTATTAAGTTTCTGACTTTCTACCTCCTTGTTTTATGCAGATCTTGCAGCAACTTTGTCTAAAACTGTACCCGTCACTCAACCCCGAGAAAAAAGAGGATAAAAGCGCGTAGTTGGGCTACGTAGTTGTTGAATGTTTTGAATTGCTTCAGAGTGGATATCTTCCCTCTCCCCCCTAGCTGCGAAAGTGCCGGTAGTGCCATACGTAGTACGCACGCTCGATTGTATCTCGATAGTTGGGAGGTTGCCAAAGTGCAACGTTTACTCTAGTTGAGTCACGCCATTAGTTCAAAGAGAACCTTTTATTTTAGTTACGTTGTGATCCAGCGAGATGCTGTTTTTGTTTCAAATTGCACGTTGTATTGTTTGATCGCCGCAGCTCGTTGTCTGTATCAGATTACTGCAAAATAAACAATTGTTTCTGTAAGAGTTGCATGTCAATGACTTGAGAACCTAACTTTGGACAGTTACAAAAGCCTAAGAGCTTACCACTGAGGAAGCAACCTCAGCACTCTTGTGTAAGGAAGCACTTTGACTGTGAGCGAAAAAAACCTCACTACAGAAGTAAGCGTCCGGGAGTACAGTGATTGAGATCACGGTAACGTATCACGGCAGTACGCAGGAAACCATCTTCGCTGCCAGCCCAAAGCAAGTATTCTCCTCACGGAAACCCGGCAAATCCATGAGAGATACATAGAGCAGAATCCACGCTAAGAACAGCTGGTATAGACGAGAACCTTACATACGTAAGTGCTCATATATATATTATGAATTTCATAAAGGGGTTCTATTAATTTTATATAACACGCAATTTGCAATTATATGCAGTATTGCACGACAATGCGAACCGAATATAAAAAACACAAGTGGCAATTTTTGTGGCATTTGTTGTTGTACGGGGAATATGTTTATCGAACTAGAATAAAAAGTGATATAAAATTACTATGATGTAGAAATTATAACGATTTAGTATTATTAAAATAGATTTGTTGTTGTTGTTACTTAACCCACTTGATAGACAGCTACATCAGGTTAAGTTTATGAGTCGACAGCTCTTGATGGCGGGAACTGATAATGCAGCTTCAAGAATTCTAGGACCATGATTCACTCATGGGCTTGAAGTATGTCTTTGCCAAAGATGCACCATTCAATTTGGAAATTTGGACATGATCGGGTAGGTTTGTGATTACTTCAGATCCTGTACCCATGGTACTTGCAACTGATCACAGGACTTCGACTCCACATATTTCAGTGAACAGGTATGTCGCTGTTACTTGGTGGGTGTTTGGTGGCGCCGGGTATCGAACTCACAACCTGTAGGCTATCACATGATGTTCTTAACCACTGGGCCACCACAGCCACAAAATATGATTTTTTGTTAAATTGCTAAACACTCTAAAATTTCCGATTAATTCCATCGTGTGAAATAACTATTACTTAAACTTTGTAGCTAAATCACTCTTATTTTACTACTATCAAATTTAAACACCCCTTAAAGAATTACTTTCCGAAGTAAGTCTTATTATTGCAGATGGATGATTCAGAGGAACTTTAACAAATCCAACACGACTTTTTTCCTATATTTTATTACAATTAAGAAAATGTGAACGAAAAAATTATCTTTAGGACGTTCGCTAACTTTTCTTGTAAAGCTCTCATACAACACGTCTTAATGGATAATTTGTACCATCTAAATTATATTCCTTATATAATATAATTGGTTATTAGAAAAGTTTGGTGTTGCTATATTTAAAATAAAAATATTTATACAATAAATGGGTATACTGACTGACTGTTACATAATTTGAAATCTAATTGAATGGATTTCGCAAATTATATTGTAGATACGTTTATTGTATAGAAATGTTCTCATATTAAAATTTTACATAAACATCTATCTGTATCATCCTTCGACGCTATTCATGCCGAATTTATCGTACACTTAGGATAACGAGCAATGAAGTCTATTTTGAAGTTGTTCAACCTTATATGGAACACTGGCTATGTTCCATCTTTGTGGCGTAGATCTATCATAATACCAATGCATAAGAAAGAGAAAGTTCAGGGAGACCTCAGGGGCTACAGACCCATTTCATTGACTAGTATACTATGTAAAACAATGGAAAGAATAATTATTAGAAGATTGAGTTGGTATACCGAAATTTTGTCGTTTTAGCCAATGAACAAGCAGGATTCAGACAGTTTAGATCAACTAATCAGCATGTTGCCCTTATTAGTGAGTTAATGAAGGATGCACTGGACAAAAAACAAATTCTATCAGCTATTTTCATAGATCCAAATTCTGCCTATGATTTGGTTTATAGGAAAAGTCTTTTGTTGAAGATTTCTAATATTGGTATTAGTTCGAATATGTTTTGCTGGTTCACGAGTTTTCTCGGCCAGAGAATCTGTAGAGTGCGCTTCGAAAACTGTTTATCGCAGTTCAAAAATCTTAAAACTGGGCTCCCTCAGGGCGCCGTCACAAGTTGCCTACTCTTTAATATATATATATATATATATATAAACTATCTTGTTACCGACCTGCTGAAGATCACTGATGTTAAATGCTTATTATATGCAGATGACTTGGTTATCTGGACCGAAACCCCGAAAAAGTTAAATAACCTACAATCAAAATCTAAATTAAATCAGGCTTTGAATATACTAAGTGAATGGTGCATTGTTAATAATATGGAGGTAAATTTAGAAAAAACTGTATATCAAACTTTTTCCCTAACACACCAACCGATTAAGTACATCTTATTTAACTTAAATTCCCTTGTTCTTCAGACTAACCACTTCTCTTATTTGGGCGTCGTTTTTGACCAAAAATTGACATGGAAAGAGCATGTTACAAATATTTTGGAAAGAGCCACCGTGAGACTTAATTTATTGAAAAGAATTGCTGGCTCTAAGTGAGGATAATGTAGAACAACCCTGGACTTGACTTATAAATACTATATTCTTACACTTATCACTTACTGTTTCGAACCTTTGGTGGCGGCGAGTAAACAGGTTATTGATTCCTTGGGAAAATTCCATAATCAAGTCCTTCGACTTATCACGGGAGCAGTTAAGACAACTGCGATTGATGCGCTTTTTATTTCTACTCAACATAAGAGCATTAAATCAGTCATGGAAGAGAAGGCATTGAATATTATGGGAAAAAATCATTAGATTACCACATTGTTTTTCCCTTTGGAAAAATCCTTTAACATCAAATACACGGAACCTAAAGACCCAAAGTGGTTTCCTTCAGAGGGTTCTTGAGATGACAGAACTAGGATGGAACACGAAAATAGAAAACCTCATTAATTCACAATGCCCAACTGAAGGAAGGAAGTATATAATAAGATTAAATCTATTAAGTGAGGTATCTAATAGAGAAACAAATGACCAAATTTTAAAGCTGTAGTCCTGGAGACTACTCATGAACTGTACCCAGATGACGAGTGGCTGCATGTTTTTACAGATGGCTCTATGATGACGGATTGTGCCAATGCGTGCGCTGGCGTCTTCTGTAAGCTTTTTTCTTTCTACATCCCTTCTGGAAGGTATAGAACGGCCTTTGACGCAGAAATCTTGTCCATTCAAATTGCACTGGCACAGCTACACTGTCAATCTGAAAACTTTTCAAGGGTCGCTATTCTTTCGGATTCTAGGGCTGCCCTCTTGTCTATTGCTTCTCCGGAAGCTCCTGCGTCAGCATATATTTTAAATATCCGTCTGGCTGTTGGTGATCTAACTGAAAAACATAAAGAGGTTACATTGCAGTGGGTTCCAGCACACTGTAGACTTCAGGGAAATGAAATTGCGGATTCCCTGGCAAAAAAGGCTACCAAAATTGTACAAAAAATAGAGAAACCAATTCCTTTCTATACCGCTAAACGGTTAATTAAAGAGTCTTTTAGAGAGGAATACTGGAGAAATTTAAAAGATACAAATTAGAATAAGAAATGGATTGAGGAGATCACAAAGATTTCACTATGGTCAAGGGACATATCTGTCGCCATATTTCGTCTCGCAACTGGTCATGACTGCCTCTCCAAACATCTACATCGTATAAATATACTGCCGAGTCCTCTGTGTCAGCTGTGTAACTCTTGAGAGAAAATGGACGGGATACATTAGAGCCACTGTTCCGCTTTGGGCTCAGGACACTTTTGGGAGAAATAGTGGAGAGCCCAGCACCTTATGAACGATTTATAAATTTACTGTAGTACAGCTCTGTTAAATATGTTCTTCTTTTCTTCTGTTTTTTGTTATTGTTTGTTTTTCTATCTACAGTTGTCTTGTAATCAGCCATTGGGAAAAAAGAAAAAAAGAAAAAAAACATTTATTATCCTGTAACCTAAATTTCACTGACGAATAGAAATAAGAATAAAAATAATATCAACGTCGATTTCATCAAGATGGCACTAAAAGTAAATTCTATGGTAAAGACCTTTGTATTATTGTGATACATTTGGCAAAAATAAAGTTGCTGATTGCTTTTAACGAGTGTATGCATGAACATAATATATGATGTTAGTAAAACTTGTAATTTAAAAAACTAATAAGATGGATGTAAAATATGCTCTAAATAGAACAGGTTGTATCAAAGTACTCTAGCGATTACGGCTTGATATCTAACCTGTCGATGATATATTTCTTATGTTTCTGTCTTATAATTTTAGGGAAACCCATAAAAAGTTCTCCGTCAAAAGTTCTATTAAATGTAAAAACTCCCTTGATGCATGGTGATTATGTGGTAGGGAGAATAGACTCCGAAATAAAAATTGAATAAGATGAGAAAACTCAGATTCGCCAATTTATTCATCAAATACTTTTTTCCGGATACCCAAGCCTAAAATTATAGGGTAGAGTTGTAGAGTAATATAGCCGACAAGAATAACTAACAGCTTCGACCTCGGAGGCAGATGTGATATCCATTACATCAAGATTATCGACAATATTCCACACTGAAGTGGTTAAGCTATCCTAAACTCTCCACCACATGACCCCAGACCGGGAGAGTTGGTCGTAGCATGTCCACCGCAAGTTTGAATTTGATTGAGGAATTTTTCATTTTCGCTCCTGCCAATTGCACATTATAAATACCAAGGATACAGCCAAGTTATCTCACAGGTCAAGGCGCAAGTTTTATAGTACCATATTGTCGTGAAGATTTTCGACCCTCATCTTTGACCTACGCAGGCTGATGTGCTATCCATTACTACACGGATCGTAATTATGCTCCACACTACCTGAGAAGGAGTTACTTTATCCTAAACTCTCCATCACCTGATCTGAGAACAGGAAACTCAGTCTCAGTACTCCCACAAATTTAAGCTTTCAGTCCTACAATTTAGAATTTTCGCTACTGCCAATCATACACAATTAAGTAACAAAATTATCTCATAGTGCAGAGTTATAGGATACCATATCTTCTCGATGAGGTTTCAGTCCGTATCTTCGAACTTCCAAAGCAGATAAGTTATCCATTACACCACGCATAACAATTACGTCCAACCCTATTTGTAAAGGGGTTACTATATCCTAAACTGTCCACCACCTAACCTGAGACCAGGACAGTCAGTATCAGTAAGCCCTCAGCAATTTGAAAAACTACTCTATCCTACAAAGTAACCTCGTCTCAGATATTGCGAAAAGCAATCGCCAGATGTGGTGCAACAGTCAACACATCTGTCTTCAAATGTTGAATATTCGAATTCGAATCCTTTCATTTGGTTATAGCAACCTTTAAATAATCTCTTTCTCAGAACTTCAAAATTTATATCTTATATTAAGTGCTAAAAGGATTATATAGTTTTATCTAATTGAATACCTATTAGTCAAACCTGGTAAAATAATCATTCCAAAAATTGTTATTTAAAACTATGTGTAAAACTAATATCCGTATATCAATAGTAAAACGTTGGCTTAGTTAGATGTCATGTTAAGTTTTTAAGAGGTAAACGTAACTATAGTGTCTATATTTATTTGTAATTTTATTGATAAATGCACTTTATCGGTCGCCGAATAATTATGTTCTGGTTTTAAGTTGAAAGACTATTGATTTCATATGACGGCTGTGAGAGAATAACTAAAATAATTGTTTAGTGTTGAAGTTACTCCATATCCATTTTCTTACGTCTCATTACTATTTCTGAAATTAACAGAGAGTTTCAAACTAGGAATTTCTAGGCACCAGAACAGTTATTCATCATACAATATATTTGCTTCAAGAGATTGATTCAACTTAGGGGATTTTCCAGCATCATAATATACGTTTCATCCTTTAAATTATTCATTTAAAGGATAAAACATTATGACGCTGGAAAATCTCCTAATCCATCTGTATCAGATTTAAAGCTTCCATGTTAATTGCATCAATTACATACAGAAAAGAAGCTTGGAAATCAACACCATTCTATTGAAGCGAATAGCAATCCACGACCCTTTTAAAATCTAACTAATTTAAAAAGTAATCCATATAATTATTTTGTAATACGAATTTCGTACTTGACATCAGGCTGGCTACAATTCAATCTACTTAATCAGAAAATGAAATGTCAACAAAAATTATGGTAGCAACAAAAGTTTTGATTTGTTTCACTTCATTGTTAAGTTGTTATATTTTCTAATAAATTAAAATAAAATTCTATTATTTACATATTTCATTTATCACATTAGGAGATTCATTGACTCAGTAAGAGTAATGATTTCACATATTATAATTGGACGAAGAACAACATAGTAAAAATCCCATTGTTTCTTTTTTTTTTATGAAACATCATACTTTTTTAGAATTTGTATGATTTTAAATATTAAATTGGAATACCCTGCTTTATATAGATTATACTATTTTAATGTAATTTTACTTTTTGGAGGTATATAATGAAGAAAAATGGTCATTTCTCCCAAAACATTTATTAAAAATAGAGTATAAGTCCCCCTTTTCTCCGAACTCTAGCTACACATTTCTATCGAATTGCATGAAAAGAGATTTTGTTTATTATATATCGATCTTGAGAAAATTTTTCATAACTGCAGTTACCAAAACTCTTGATATTTTTAAATGTAATGCATTTCAAACTTTATTTTTTGGATATATCCATGGAGGTTTTTCATTTTAACATAGCATGAGTGACGCATTTTATGGTCATATCTAGAAGTAATAAGACATATAAATGTTTAAGGCCCAGAAACATAAAAACCCAACTATTATTAATTTCACACCACGCTCTGGCAATTCTATTTGTATTAACGGCAGTTTGCAGAGTTGCAACGTGTTGACCTTTCAAGTTTCCTAGCCATTTATTATAGATTTCAATGTTCCCCAGTTAAAAGTAATCATAACTTGTTTTTAGCCACTTAATGAGGCTCAAGATTTTCGTTATCGAAATGTTTGTTGTGTCTCACTATGTAAAATGCAACTGATTTCTGTATACTTCGAAAGGCTGTGTGTGAATAGATTTGAATGTTATATGATTGGATGCTGTGTTTGTAAACATGAAAGTGATAATATAAAATTGTCATATTTGATGGTTGGTTGGTTGGTTGATTGAGATTTTTATTGGCGCATAGAAATTTCCATAGAAGGACATGCTGCGCCAAACACGAGGTAATCATGTCATTTGTTGCACCCCTCAATTTGGACTTGGTCTGGAGAGGGGGTGAAACCTTCAGACCCAGTACCCCACCAGAGGTATAATTTGTCATATTTGAATAAATTAACTTGCATTGAAAAATTAATTACAAATATTAATTCAGCTAACTTCTGATATTTTTATCAGATACGCAGCAATGATTCGTGTAAACAGTACAATCTCGTTTAATTTTGCAACCCGTACATCCCGTAGCTTAATTTGTGTCATAACAGTAATAAACGGAGTAATGAGGTGAACTTTTTGTAGTAAATCCTGAGTCTCACATAATAGTCACGAAACATATAAAGGAAAGAGTGACTCTGTTCAGACATACAAGTTTGATAGCAATTCTGAACAGTATCAAATAGCAGTAGGAATTTTATTTTCTTGTCATGTCTCAAACACACCCTATAGATTACATTATTGGAGAAAGAATTACCAGAAAGTTGAAAGAAAGCCTCAGAATAACCGAAGTTGCTAGGGAATATGGAATTGCATATAGCTTTATTTCCATGGTTCAGGCTGATTTTCAAAGGCCTGAAAATTTTTCCAGAAATATAAAAGGAGGTCGTCCCTGCTGTATTATTAAAGAGAGTGAGACATATATAACGATAACAACAATATATCTGCGATACTACGTTTAAGTGCCTATAAGGCCAGTTTTGCAAGTGTCTTTGTCCAGAGAACACCGTAGAAAATTGTCAGTGGTGTCAAATCCAGTGAAATTTGGGTACACAGGAATGGACCAATGTGATGAAAGTTATTACAGTCTGTAATCCAATTCCAGACGACTTTTCACTTGGCATGAAATGGACACGGCATAGCAGTAGAAGATTATTTGGATAGGGATCGATATGGTAGATCTGGAGTGATAGTGTGGAAGGGCATAATGATATATTGTCCAACAGAAATTCTCGTGTTCGATAATAATACTAGGATAGGCAACCGCTATTTCCCAGAGGTGATTCAACGTGGTGTGTTATTTCATGGTGTGTTGTCTCTAAATTTTCTAATTATGTATGATAATACCACTCCTCATTGAAGCGAAGCCGATTACACACACATGAATACGAAGGATTTTCATCAAATAGCCTGGTCTGCACGTACCTCAGAGCTAAACACCATACAACACATACGGGATATTCTGGGAAGACGAATTAAAGATCAAAATCTTGCTTCAATCAGCATCTATGCCGCCATGCGCAAACCTAGCGGATAGCATTCTTACCTTGGCGGTCCGGGTACGAGGGGGGGGGAACCTGAGTGTACATGGATGTGCGTCTAAGTGGCTCGGATTCCACTCTAAGCTGTAAAGCCAACAAACAAGCCTTATCGTGGTTTACCTTGTGTCTAGCGCAATATGTCCCAACGTGAATTCAGTTCCATAAAAATAAGCCAGCCAACCAATCAGATAACATCCAGAGCCTCATCCGTGAACTTAAAGAGTAGTTAATCAATCTACCCCAGAATCTACTGGTTCAATTGATTATAAGAATGCTAGGATGCTATCAAAGCTCCGTCACTGTCAAAAATAGACATATTTTGAACTGAAAGGTCTATGTGCCTGGGAATTACTGGCCGTTTTCCGTCCCGTTTCCAGCTATGGAAAACTGCTTTGTGAAACTGTTCCACCTAAGACATTGAATCATTGCCGTTATTGTAATTTTCTACTGGAATTTAGCACCCAGACAATGTAGGATCTCTATAAAGCTCTTTCATCTCTGTAATCTGTATGGATGGACGGTATATCGTAAAGTCGTATCTTTTGCATAAATGATTCGATGGACTTCAACTTTGATATACATATTTCATATCCATATCATATAAATTTTATATTCGTATCATATAAATTTTATATGATATGAAGGGATGCTCCCTGATGCGTTTATGGTGATTGTATGTCAAATATTAAGAGAAATTTCTCCCCAAATTCAATGTGAGTAAAGCATTCATAAGTAATGATCAAAAAGTCTAACTGTTGCTAAATTAACTATGCAAATTTCATACAAAATTTCTTAACATGAGTGTATTTTGCATTTGAAGGTTTTGCGTTTAAGGGGACTTCTGCCTCACTTCTTTAGTCAAATTACTTATAAATACTAAAGCATTGATTACAGCATCTAAATTATGACCATAGTATAAAAAAACTGCATTATAAAAATTTCTAAGTGTAAAGAGGATTTGAGCTTTAAAGACCAATGGAGGAGATTGCTCCATCTCCTCATATTTATAAAAAGTTAAAGTTATGATAAAAATGTCTGATTTGTGTTAAATTTGGTACAAATATTTAGTATAGGGATTTCTAAACATTATTAGCATGTGTGGTTTGATCGCCTAAAACTTAGTATTAACGACGGTAATTTGTCCTAATTCAGTAAAAATGCGTAGATAATGAACAAAATATCTAAAAAATGTCATATTCATTACTTAAATTCTATATATGGTCTCCCAGCATAAGTGACATTTAGGGAATGAAATTCCTAAATTAGGGTGGGCCTCCTCTATCACCAGCCCCCCACAAATACACACCGTTGCAGAATTCAGTGAAATAGTAAATAATGATAAGCAGAAATGTTTAAATGATGTCAAATTCAAATTTGCGAAAGCAGTTTTCAACACGAAATTTTTTTGAAATGTCAAGGCTATAGTTTTCAAGAACAGTCCTACCAGCATCTCGAATCCCATGTCCAAATTTCGTAAAATAGCTAAAGTAAAGTCATAAAGGGTAAAACTATAGTATATTTGATGCACAAATTTATTAAAATATTTTCTTAACTCATTATAGTTGTTATATTTAAGTTTATGGACAACCTTACATACACATATTTTTGGGGGATAAATTTATTAAAAAATCTAAAGTAAAGATAGCAACTCAAAATTATGGAATATTTGGTAAATAAATTAAACACAAAGATTTGACAAAATGAGTAAAGGTTGAAGTTAGTTATTTACAGCTTAAATGGAATCATGTACCTCAGTTTTGACAAAATTATTTATAAAATCTAAAGTAGGAATGAAAACGCATAAATTATGTCAAAATCCGCACATAAATGTCATATACGTGTTTTTTAACGCAGATAGTTTTTGTAGTTTGCCTGTTCATTATAAAAAAAACATTCTACCACATCCTTCACCCTATAATAAAATTATTATAAAATAATTGTTTTTTTTATCAAGCATTTTCAGGTTAAATGCTTTTCTTTAATTGAAACTTGAATGAATTCACATAAACATGCAATGCATCCAAATAATGTACTGCTTGGGACCTCCTTGCTATCAGTTAGACTGGGCATAGTTTTCCCCTTTTTTTTGTATACTTTGTAAGAAAACAGACAATAAATCTCTTGCCATATTCCACCATTCGAATATAGTTCTTTATATACACGAACAAATGTACTCCGTTCTCACATTTTGGTCACATGTGTATATATAGAACAAATAATATATATTGAATTTTAATGTTTATGCATATTGCGTTTTCAGTAAATATGTATATATTATTTGCACTTTAACACAACGCAGTGACATTCATATCTTTAACTCCTACTTTTACAGCTCTAATTCACGTATTTATATCCTTCATTTGTTTTGATATATCGTATTGAATATTACACTGCAAGCTACATGCATGGTAAAATTTTAGACTGTAGATAAGGGAATGTTTAATTATCAGCTATTTCTTTCAGGGATTTATGATCCAATTTTCCGCCATTCTTTAACGAAAAGTATTTATTTCCTATAAGTGCAAACAATTAATAAATAAAATAATTTTACATTTTGAATAACTGAAATTTTGACTTAACTTTCTTTGTATACATGTACGTACACCCATACCTGCATATATATTCATTATCAAAGCAACTTAAATAAATTATAGAAAATAACAACAACGCCATTTTTCTTAATTACCTGAGAAATTCGGTTTCAGTGTTTTTTATTGATTGTCCTTTAAAAAAAGTGTCTGAGTGATTCTAATTCCTATTTAATTAAACATTTCAGACTCACTTTTTATATCATGAAAATAAAGTGAAATTGCATAATTATTTTCCCGCGTCTAAAAGATTAATTACTTTTGAATATCCCTGCAGAGAGAATTTATTAAATACTTTTTTCGTGAATACAAATGTAAATTAAGTTATATTAAAATCATAAAAGAAGTAAATGATGAAATAAATTGTACATACCAAATAAAAATCTATGAAAGGTATACTCACAAAAAATACTTATTTTTATTGTTACTTTCGCTCCTGAACAATATAACATTTCTCTGGACGAGATGTCCGTCATTTTTCCAGTTTGTTGATCAGAACTTTAAAGGAAGTTGTGAAGAAAATAGGCAACTGTCCGTTACTGGGAATCGAACCTAGATCTGAAGATATGCACGACCAGCTTAGCATGTTACTGAACCAACCATACCGTTGCACTCCGTGTTATTGATGAAGTCATCAGTCGCTCCCAACATTCATTTTCACAGGAACGAATATTGGTATTTCAGTATTAGGTGTCATTTTCAACTCTTGAGTGCGAAAGCAACATCCTCCATTCTCAGGATCTCACCCTCTCTCTCCTCCTTCCACAAACACACATGTCGAAACTCGCTCGCGTAGACCTTCTTCCCACGTTCATATTCGTGTACGCAGACACTGAATTCCGGACACAGTAAATTCGGTTCCTCTGCACGTCTTAGCTGCGTTGGCCTCTATCAGCTCCACAATACTTTGTCATATTTTTGTCATTTCCGGCCGACATATAAGGACATTATGTCAACATATGACGACATTCTGAAAAGGAACTACATATTTTGAAAGCTAAATATGTAGTCCCTTATCAGAATTCAAATCTGGGTTTCTAAAAGTGCACGACCAGTATTTTACCACTGCATACACCACAACAAAATACTCTCAGACCGTTAGGAAACATGTCTTTCGCTCCTCATATAAGGACTTTCAAATGGTGAAACATACAGACTCAATGTTGTCACATGTTGTTGATGTATACCGCAAGAAACTATTACACTGTTATCAAAAACTTTTACCACTACGTGTGTAATGGCCAAGATGTCTATGGGTAATAGTTTCTATATATATATTACGTATTGTTTCAGATATGTTGATGTACGCTAGTCATATATAAACTAACTAATGTATATTTTGTATTTTTATTTATTTTATTTAAAATTGGTAGTAGATTAAAATATAAACCAAATAATTTTGTTTTTCTAATAGTCAAAGCAATTTTTTCCGCACCCTAAAGTAATTTGCCACAAAATTTGCAAAATCCACTAATTTTTCCTAATAGCACACAAAGTACTTTGCTCATATTTTGAAAGAAAAAAAATCCCTCTAGAAAAAAATGAGGTGTATTAAAAATATCCAATTGATATTTTCCAAGTTATTTCACTTTCAGGGGATTGTGTACAAGCATTTCGGGTATGGTCTAACGCATTTGCACTTTAATGAATAGATTGGAAATTTTTTATCATCAGGTCTTTGATGGTAGGGAATAGGGAAATGCATTAATAAGGATAGAATATTTCTATTATATTACAAGAGATTCATAATTCCTTACCAATATTTTATTCCTGTAATAACTTGAAATAATACAATCTATGATGGTTCAAATGAATCAATTGAATTTTTCATCCACAGAGTGTACAGTTCCATTAGTATTATGTATTTCCCCCAATGCCGTTATTTTGTACGGAATATGATATGCAGATGATATTCAAAAATTCTAAAGAACAAAATAGATATTATTTTATTTTCAATACATACAGCAAATACTATTTACTAGGGTTAGGTGGACTATAAATAGTTTTAAAAATTTCTTCCCAAATCTTTGAAATTACTTACGAGGTAACAACAGTATAGTAACTTACTATTCTTAAATATAATTTCCAACCTTGCAGTAATTTACAACCTTACATCATATAATTTACAACCTTACATCATATAATTTACAACCTTACATCATATAATTTGCAACCATACATCATATAATTTGCAACCATACATCATATAATTTACAACCTTACATCATATAATTTGCAACCTTACATCATATAATTTACAACCTTACAGTAAACATTATGCAATTAGAATTACACATATTTCCGTTAAGAACTTGTATAAGGAAGCATTGGTTATTTGCAAAACTGTTGTTTGTATTTGTTCTACCCAATTGTACATAAGTCTGAATTTTGGTACAATGTTTAATTCCTATATAAAGAAAATACAAAATAATGCAACGACATATCTGTTAAATTCAGTCGGTTAATGCAAGTACGTTGATTAACTGAAATATATTATATGTTGTACGGAATTATTCCGTGATGGTCACAGACTGGCCTTATAATACTGAAAAAAAACTGGTACGCTCTTCTTTCATGTGTTTTTCCTTACTCTACTTCAAACATAAATTAATTCAATTATAATATGTAAATACATGTGAAGTTAAAATTTTAATGGTTCTTTGATAGAGCCCCTGTACATCAGGACTAACTGACAGTTTGCTTTATATGTGCAAGCTCCACCTCTACATATGTATATTTGTAGAGATCAGTAACTTAACAATATTAAGTTTCTGACTTTTCTCCCTCCTTGTTTTATGCAGATCTTGCAGCAACTTTATCTAAAACTGTACCCGCCACTCAACCCCGAGGAAAAAACAGGATATAAGCGCGAAGTTTGGTTACGTGTTGGCTGGCTAT
>Ga0068617_1000026_pt1 | contig 14789 bp, 18 predicted proteins | sample InSIn1SAF170_2_FD_77422 | JGI IMG/M metagenome (GOLD analysis project Ga0068617, IMG submission 77422) | Clean room microbial communities from NASA Spacecraft Assembly Facility at Jet Propulsion Laboratory, Pasadena, California, USA -... ...
ATATTTCTAGCTTTGGTTTTTAAAGCTAATTATCGAAACTGTTGCCTCACTATGTTTTGCCATGTTTACCATAAGTTCTTGGAGAACACGATAAATTGCAATTTTCTTTACACTTTCTATTTTTTCCCACGAAATATCATTAATGCCACGAGAAGCTACGTTTACAAAATCATTTTGATATTCAGAAAGCATTTCTTTTAATTGCATTGCAAACTGCGCTCCAGTTTCAATTGTTGAATTTTCTTTTGAAATATCCCTAGTTCGCTTGTACAAACTGTCTAAATCATTCATGAGTCTTTCCCTTTTTTCGGGTAGCGAAATATTCTGAGTATTGGTAAAGTTCATTACATTATATACATCATTGGCTAGTTCATCGTGTACTTTTCTGGATATTCTAGTTTCTGCAGAATAAGAAGCTTTTAGTTTGTCGATGGTATTTTTCTTTTTCATGGAGCGATAAACAAATACACTTATAACAATTAAAAATACTACTGCAAAAAGCAAAAGTTGATTTCTTCCTTTTGTTTTTTCTGCTAAAAGTTTAGACTCAAGTGCATCTTTTTCAGCCGCAGTGAAATCATATTTGATCTTTGCAAATCCATTTTTTGCAATTTGGTTTGCTTTTTTAATACTATCGTTTAAAGCAACATACTCAGAAAATATTTTATTTGAATCTAACTTGTTTTCAGTATTTTTTAAAAGAAATTCTAGCGCTTTTAACTTGTCGTCATTATTATTTATTTTTTTTGCTAATTCATAAGCTTTGACTGAATATTTTTTAGACATTGTACTATTTTCAGTCAAGTAAACTTCGGAGAGATTCAAATAATTTGACAACTTCCCAAATGCATCTTCGATGGAATCTTGAATTGTTTCTGCTTGTTTTAGATAAGGAAGTCCATTACCATTCTTTGAAAGATAAATAACATAACCCAGGTTTGAAAGAACTTTAGCATTCATTACAGCATCATTTTCAAGATTTGGAAGCTTTCGTAAAGAATCAAGAATTTGCCTCGATTTATTAAAGTCTTTCTTATCTCTATGAATCATGGCAATATTGTTTTGAATTATGTTTCTTTTTTCTGGATCCTCAGCAATTTTCAATGCCTTAAAATAATTTTCAAGGGCTTTATCATAATTGTAAAGTGACCAATTTATCAACCCAAAAGAATTAAAAATATGACCATGATAACCCTTTTCTTCTTTTAAGTACTCATAAGCTTTTGTAAGCGTTTCTTCTGCACTGTTATAATCAGCAGAAGATCTTTGAATTTCAGCCATCATCAATAAACTATATCCAGCTCTTGCTTTATCCGAAACACTATAAAGTTTCTGAGATTTTTGATAATTTGCGAAACTGCTATCCGCATTATTGTTTTGAAAATACAATCCTTTTAAAAAGTAATAACTTGCTTGATAAGAGTCTTGTTTGTAAATATTTTTTAGCTTCTTTAAGTAATAATTTACGCTATCCTTATTTTGAGAAATTATATCATAATGAATTTTATTGTACAGCGCTTTATATATAAGCGAATCTTGTTCTGTTTTTTTTGCTAATAAAAATGCTCGCTCACTTGATCTTAAACGAATCTGTTCTGAAGTTGCATTCTGAGATTCTTTAATATAAAAATTTATGCTGTCGCTCATCATTGTTTCTTTGAGCATATTTTTATTTTCGTTGCAAGAACAAAGTGCCAAAATAAAAAAAAGTACAATCAGGGAGTATTGCTTCATATAAAGAATATTTCCCCGAAAGTACTAAAAATATAATATGCTTAATAGAATTACCTTCCTTTGCTTATGTTTTTCGGCGGTGGCGGTGGCGGTGGTGGCGTGGTAGGAATTACTCCACCTGCTCCGCCAGATCCTCCCGACATTCCAGTATCATCGGCATTACTAGTTGAAATTCCACTATCGATGCTGTCGGCATCACAAGAAACAAAAGTGCATGACATAGCTGCTATTGCTATTGCAAAAAGTATTTTTTTCATCTTCTTTAAAAATTAATGTTAGGTCATGGCGATGCCTCTTCGGAAGAAATCCCGAACTTTTGGCAAAGCTGCTGTTTGGACACTCGTCCGATTTTTTTGGGAAGTCCAGCCGACCGTCAGAAATGAAGCGTTATGCTTCCCGAATAATCATCACTCCTGAAAATCATGCTGTTATTAAAATCAGTTTTGTACATTTGTTCCTGATGCATGCAGAATCCGGCAACTGATTTCTGAGGCAAAGTAACAGCAGGTTTCCACCGACATTGCTAATGATTTCGGATGTTTCTGATATTTCGGCCTATTACGGAGGATTACTGATAATTCTAATTTTTACAGCGATGAACAAAAACTTTGAAGACTACTTAAAGGCAATTTTAGAACACTATGAAGTAGTGAAAAATGGAAAAGATGCTGATTTCTTAGAAAAACCTACACCTGGAAATCTGAAAAAACTGTGTGTGCAGCTTTTAGAAAATGGCTTAAACAATGCAGACGAACAAGCTTTTATGAATTTCTTTTTTCCCACAAAAGAACAGACACTTCTTGGACTAACGCGAACAATGAATGCAGATAGCCGTTTGCGAACTCCTAGTGATTTTTTAAGAACAAAGCAAGGCTTGACAAATAACCGCCAGCATGCCAATTTCGTTGCAGTATTAATCGGATTTGAACCCAGGCCATTTACAACATTTCAAAACATACATATAGAACAAGAAGAAAAGAAAAATCTAGTTGAAGAAAAAAAAGGTTTTCCTAACAAACGTAGAGTCAAGAGAAGAAAACAATATAAAAAACAGCAAAGAAGAAAAGGAAGAAAAAACAACAACGACTACAGCGCTAGGGTTAATCGAAAAGAAAAAACAGACCCAAAGTCGTACGAGAAAAATAGCAATGGCAACAACAGCCATACTCTTGTTTGGCGGAATGTCAGGATTGTTGATTCACAAAACAACAGAAAAACAGTGCATGGTTTGGAAGGAAAATCATTATGAAAGAGTTGACTGTAAACAATCAGCAACTTCCAACATTATGACAGTAGAAAAAGTCTATCCATACAATGAGGAGCTGTTTTTGCAAGAAAAAATAATTCCCACAGATACCACTAGCTTCTTCAGAGATGGCAAGCCTATAGTTTATTATTTAAAACATGACAACGATTATGAGTTTTTTAAACAACCTGGATTTCATCCTTCATATGGTAGCGACAGGAAATTACGTCCTGTAACAATCAGAATTGTAAGAAATTGGGAGAATAGCAAAAATATAGCGAGCAAGCCTTAAGCTTTTTTACATACGGCTAATGTTGTAATTGATTTTTTTAATATTCTTGTCGCATTTCAGATGCGCACTTTCTCTTTAGTAAAAAATATTTTTTTGTTTGTAATTTTACCTACACATCTGCAACGTCGAATCTGATTTGAAAACATTTTATTCAGTTCTTGGCATTATAAAACAAAAAAACAACCCGAAGGTTGTTTAATTTTTGATTAGAATAATATTATAAATCTTTGGCTATCTGATGATAATTTCAGAAAGAATTGAAAAAAAAAGCATCACTTACTATACTCTGGTCACTACAGCAAAATATGTTTTAATGCTATTTCAATATCTATTTTTTTTTAATCTCCCCCGCATCCTCCACACCCAGAACATCCACTATCACCTCCACAACTACTATCAAAACTTGACGAATAGTCATCAAAAATAGAACCGCAAGCACTGCAACCGCTTCCGCTATCAATCAAATTATTTTTATCGATTTCAATTCCTAAGTCCTTATCAATTTGTTTCAATAATTCATAGTCAACATTTATCAGTATAAAAATATTAGCTCCAATTAACTTAATAAGCTCAATTGCTTATTCATTATCAATACTATTTATGCTCGAGAGTTCGTTCCCAAGATTTTGAATTTCTTCCTGAACTTTTACTTTCAACTCATTTCCATATGCTGTAAGGCTGTAACCATAAAATAATTTCTGAAAAATGTTTTGTCCAAAACATCTTTTCAGTGCTGGAGTTTTTATAATGTCATTTTTTAAATCAGACAAGGTTCTTGATTTTTGGTAACCAATTTTGACTAAATTCCTAAATAACATTTCCATTGTATTATCTGCACCAAAAGCCGAAAGGAATACTCTTTCGTGATTCAATGAATTATAATTATTATAATTCTGTCCAATCCCAACATATTTGTAAACCCTAACTTTTTGCCTGATATGAGCTTGGCGTTCTACATCAAAAACTTTTAAAACCTGTTTAAGCAGTAGATCAATAAAAGTTATTTTTAGAATTTCCTGTTGAGTTACATTTCCTCTAGTTAAGATCAATACTTCAGCAGGAGTAAGTTCTGATAAATATTTCATTTAAAAGGCTTTTTGATAATCCAATTTTCTTTTAGGTTCACTCTTCTAAATTCATCTTCTGAAAATCTTATTTTGCTTGCAGGCCAAATATCTTTTGGAGCTTCATTTCCAAAAGTTTTCACATATAACTCTTTTGTTTTTTCGTACCAATTTGTGTATTTAGTTTTTTCGGTTTCTCCACCTTTTGTTGGGCCGTGATGAATTTTTCTCTTTAATATGTTTTTACAAAAATCCTCCCAATAAGATTGCGTATAAAGCAAATGCAAATGCCAGACTTGATCAACTTGATCAGAAGGAGTCAATGGATAATCTGCTATTGTTAAAAGAAAAATAAATTTTTTGTACTCTAATATTGCCCGAATACAATATTCGATTGTCCAGTCATTTTCTCTTGCAAGCCGGTCTGTAAAACTTAGTGAAATCTCTGGCTCGTCAAGTTCAAAAGTTTTGATTTCAGTCCAACGTTTTAATTGTTCCTCATCCATGTTTTTCAGATATCTTTAGCAATCAGCCATTTTCATCTATTCTTTTACTGTTCTGAAATTTCTTTTAACTTATCCAATGCTTTTGGATAATTATCATTGAAGTAATCCAAATATTCATCGACAGTATCCAGTTCAACAGTCACTGTTGTAATACCGTTATTTTCCTGAAAGCTATAATTTTCGTGTCCGCCTGCCCATTTTTCTACTTGCTCGCCTGTGGTTACTTCGGTATCTCCATCCAAAAATCCGTAATGACGTACAGAAATAAAACTGGCAGGTTCGTGTTCTACAACTTCCGAAACCATTCCTCCTTTTTTACCGTTTTCATCGACTCCCACAAAAAGTATTTTGCTTCCTTTATCCCAACTACCTTCATAAGTTGAAGTAGGATTAAAAGTTGCCGTCCAATATTCATAAGTGGCTTTATCATTTAAACCCAGCATAGTTTCGTATACTTTTTGAGCCGATGCCTTTATCTCTTTTTTAAATTGTAATTTTTGCATTGCTTTTTGATTTTAAAAGTTTAAATTTATTTCTCGAATTGCTTTCAGAGGCGGTGTTATGATATTTTTTTGGCTATCAGAATTGTATGTATGTCAAATTCCGTTTCTGATGTTTTATATTTGACTTTAAAAATTTCTATTTGTCCGAATTTTGTTGCGATGAGGTGTGCTTGTAATTCGTCTAAGTTATGAAAATAGAAATAAACTCTTCCACTGCCACCAACTTTAAAACCAGACTTGGCAGAATCACCTTCCACAAAACTTAAATATATCAATCCGTTTTCGTTCAGCAAGTCATAAGAATTTGAAATCAATTCTTTGCTCTCGGCAGGTGACAAATAAGGCAAACAAAACCCGCTTATGATTCCGTCATACTTTTTGGTTAAGATTGTTTATTTGCCGGCTGTCCATAATATCAAAATTTGCTGTCGGATTATTTTTCTTAGCAAGCTCAATCATATTTGGGGCAATATCGATTCCGAAAATATCAAAATCTGGCCTTTTTGATAAAAGATATTTAGTAATATTTCCGGGCCCACAACCAATTTCCAACAGCTTTGCCTTAGGTTTAGCAATCGAATTACAGATATAGTCATAAGTATCATTATACAAAGCCATATCCATAAACTTGTCTTGATAAATTGAAGCAACTTTATTCCACGTGTCGAATGTTTCTTTATATCTGTCCATGATTATTATATTTATAAAACAGCAAGTAACGATTTGAATTTATTTTTTTCGCACTCCAATAATTATTGATGTCAATAATACTACTGAGTAAGCCCACATTAGCCAAGAACCAAATGATGCCGCTCTGGTTGACGACATATTTGGGAAAACGTTTTCAAAAAACTGAATAACAAATGTATCGATAATCATTCCTGGCAATACTAAAAGAACGCCCGCGACTACAATTTCAAGTCCTGACAATTTAAATTTTTTGAAAGTGATAGCAGAAATTAAAGCCAATGCAGGTATTACTGCTACATATAAAATGGCAAGTATTACTGGTGACTCAGTGATAAAGAAAAATTGTCCTGCAAAGCGAAAAGCTAGAGTTGCTAAAAACCAAATTAAAAATCCAACGCCAAGAACTGGCATAATAAACTGTCTGTTTGCTTTATTCATGTTTAAAAATTTTAGCAAAGATATTATTCATTTAAGGGCTGCTTATTTGGCATTTCTTATTTTTTTGTCTGCTAACCTATAATCAGCCAGACTAAATTTACGCCTTCTGCTTGCTAAATTTAATAAAATCAGAAACTGGCATACCCGCAATTTCTTTAAAAGCTACAGAAAAGCTTTTTGGATTTCCGAAACCAAACTCTTCAGCAAGCGCATCTGTTGTAAGCAGGTGTAGTTTTGAATTCGGTTCTGACAATTTAGCTACGGCGTGATTCACACGGAGCGTATTTATATAAGAAGAAAAACCTCCTTTTTGTTCGTTAAGCAGTTTTGACAGCGTCGTGCGGTTGGTAGATAGACGTATTGCAAGGTCATCTAATGTCACTTTGCTGAGATATTCCTTTCTTTCTTCAAAAGAATGCAGTCTGTTCAATAAAAGCTGCTGTGTATCTGTTGGAAAATAATTTTTAGCAGTAGATTCTGTAATTTCGTCTGAATCCACTGAATTATTTACTGCAACACCTGATAAAGAATTTTGTGCAACGAGCTCTTCATATTTTATCTTGAGATTTTGCTGTGCTCTGCGATGAAAAAGATAGAATAAGCCAAAAGCTACTGCTAAAAATGCCAGCAGTACGTAGGCAAAAAATGTCCAGTTTTCATTTTGCCGCAACTGACTTTCAAGCTTTGTTTTAGAATCTTTTAAATTTTTCGTATCAAAATTGGCATGTAGATAATTGGTCAGATTCTTGTTGTTTTTTTTGAAGTTCTTCTGAAATATTCAGCAACGTATTGGTGTAATGCAACTGCAACTTAGGATTTTTTGAGATCTCTGCATAGTCGATCAAATAGCCATAAGCTTCCGAAAGCTCTTTATTGACAAATCTTTTTTTCCTATAAAGAGAATCGACACGGTTAAAGTAAGTTATGGCATCAGAATATTTTCCTTCTTTCCAAAGATTTTTCCCTTGAAACAGATAAATCAGGTGCTCGTTTGCAAAATCCTTATTCTTTATCATCTCAGGAAGCGCCAAATTCAGTAAGCTATCAGATGCCTGGTAATTTCCCAGCGAATAGTGGTACATACCATCAACAAAATGAAAATAAGCATTTTCCATCGGCTGGTGATGCGACTTAAGGTTTCTTATTTTTTTGTATCCTTGTCTGATAAGTATGGGCAAAGTGTCTAACTTTTGCAACTGGTAAGCAGTCTTGCTCAAGCTGTAGAGATTTAGCAGGTGCCGCATTTGGTTATTATATTCATCTTGTTTCTGATACTGATGGTAGAGGGCCGTTTCTGCAAATATTGCATAGGCCTTCTCATATTCCTCCAAATGGTAGTAAGTATTGCCTACGATATTTTTGACCTTATACAATACGTAGTGGTCGTCTAAATTTTCTAAATATTTTTCAGCTTTTAAACCATATTCGAGAGCCCTGCGGTAATTCTTGTTTAAAAGCTCTGCATAAGCCTTGAAATAAAAAGCTTCTCCCATGACAGGATTGCTCTGCAACTTACTCCCATAAATATATAAGCTGTCGGCATAGCGCATTTTTGTCGCATATTCCTTCGCATTCCCTATCTTTTTTTTATAAGCCGCAACTATATCTGTCTGTGATTTTGACTTTTTTGCCTTTTGGAGATAGAACTCTAGGTAAATTTCTTGTTTTTCTTTATCAAGTAATCCCGAATCAATTGAAAAAAGTAGTTCCTCCAGCGTCCAATTTTTATAATCTTCACCTTCTGTCCTCCTTTTTTGAGCTTGAAGGCTTTGTAAAAAAGTCATAAAGAGAGCAAAACACATTAAAATTTTAAATTTTAGGGAAATGGCCATTTTTAAATTGTTAACGTTGTGCTAAAAATACGACAATAAAACCAATCATAAAACACTGTAAATCAGTCGCAATTTATTTTTTTACCACAAAATTGACGATTCTTCCAAATGTTTTTGTAAAACCGTCGCAAGCCAAACCAGCTCTAATGTTTGGACAATTTTTCCGACAACATTTACTGTTCTTCTATTCTCACGGCCCAAAAAAAACTTGCCAGATCTGCCAATCGAAAATAAGTTTGTCTCAGAAGAAATCGAAAAAAAAATCCCAAACAAAAACTTACAAGTTATGAAAACGATTAAATCACGAACTATGAAAAAAATTAGCATTCTTTTTAATTGCCGGCTTAGTGGCTAGCTGTAGCAGTGATGATATTCTTACTACTGAGAGCTCCACAGCCAATTCGGAATACTCTTTAAAAAAAGCAAGTAATGCAGTCCAAATTATTCACGATTTAAAAACACAGCATACTGAGGGCAATTATTCGGTAGAGCAGATAATAGCTCTTATGGAGACGGCCGCTTTCAAAAATAGCGCTTTCAATGCTATTGCTTCCAAAGGCTACGAGCCAATTACAGCATTGGAAATTAATTACCTGTTAGAAAATCCCCTATCCAATACAGTAACAGCGCTTCCTTATTCGCAGAACTTAAAAAATACATTGCTGGAAATTATCAGCAACACTTATACAGGACAGAATTCGCAAGGTCTTGGAGAATATGAAATGATGATGGCTCATACTTGCAATGTCCTTTATGACACAGGCGATGACACCGACCGCGATGCACGAGTAATTGCTTATGCCTACGGATACCAAAAGAGCGAAGCCAATGCAGTAATGTTTACCGCAATAATCACTGTACTGCTACACCAATAAAATCTTCTTCCGCAAAACGGCAATTATGTCGGCATAAGGAACCTATAAAGACTTAGTACTAACCTAAAAAGAACATACAATGAAAACTTGACAGCAATAAACGGCAACGTTTCCCCTTGGTGTAATCCGGATGCCTGGCCAAAAACACTAATGAAGGAATTAGCACCTTCAAAACAATAACGGACTTGCATATAAACAGTCCAAATCTTTATCTATTTATCAACCGCAGTCGGGACTAAACAATTCCCACCGCACAAAACCATTTTATTATGAAAAAAGTTATTTTCAGCCTTATGGCACTAGTGATCACAAGTTTAAGTGTTTATGCACAACAACCAGCTAATTCTCGCAACCCTTTTGACAGTGCAGGAAGAATCCACAACCAATTAGTTGAAGAATACTTGCGCAGGTTTCCTTCAGGACACCAAGGAATTAATGAAGTCGCTACAGCAATGCAGACTATTGCTAACAATAATGCAGAATACCGTGGCCTAGGCGAAAGTCCTATCGATGCTAGAGCAATCGAAGCCGGTGCGGCAGACATTACAAACAATTTCAGAAAAGTGGTAAGCAATGCTAAAGTTTCTGCCGCTGCAAAAACTGAAATACAGTCGCTATTGGATCACATGTTTACTGTAGCTGACGGAACTTCTGGATACGCTGAATTCCACCGTTATGTTTTAGCTTATGAAGATCGAGCAATTGCAAACAGAGCATTATCTGAGCAAGACAAAAAAGTAGTTTTAAGCTTGTCTTCTGTAGCAAGATACTCAACTTCATTATGGAACAGAGTAGTTCCTACAGCACAAGAATCTACACAAAGAAGAAGATGGTACCACTGGGCTATCATCGGTGTGGCTGATGTTGCAGGCACTTTAGCTGGAGGTGGTGTAAATGTAGGTACAGGTGCTGCTGCAAGTGGTGGAGCTTATACTATGACCAATCCTAACGCTAAGTAATCTTATAAAAGGCCTGCGGTTGTCCATTACAGTTGCAGGCCTTTATAACTAATGTGTTCAAGAAGATTACTAAAAAAAATAAAGCTACCAATACTGGGAGGCTTTTTCTAACCATAATAAAACATTTTCATGAAAGCTAATAGAATAATACTATTGTACTTCCTTTTATTTTTTGCAATTCACGGAAATGCGCAGGTGTCTTTTGAAGATGGCGAACTGTATATTGTTACAAGATCAACGAATGCAAAACGTTTTTTTATTGCAAAAGACTTTAACCTGTCTGATTCACTATCGACGCATGTCGGAATCGGAATAGCAGAAAAAGGCGAGCTTAAGATTTACCATGTCGAGCCCGACTCTGCACCTGGAAAATCTGCCCTATCAAAAGTAAGCCTTAAAGATTTTACAGCTGTCTCTGGCTTGGCAAGCTACTCTATTTGGAAAGACATTACTTCTGGCAATGGTGCGCTGTTAAAAGATACCTTGAAACATTGGGAAGATAAAAAAATTGCATTTGATTTTGAATTCAACCTTGCAAACGAGAACCTCTACTGTTCTGAATTTGTATGGATGATGCTCAAGACGCTGCAAAATCCCTCATACGAATTTGTCCCGATTGAAAAAGAACTGAACGATTTCTATAAAAAAACGCTGGGCAGTGATAACCTGGTTTACATTCCCGTAGACTTCTTTATAGAACTAAAAATGTTCAAAAAAATATACCAGCCAGCTTCAATGCAGGCATATGCTTCAAATAGGCAAACCAATTAAAAAATGAAAAAATGAAAAAAACATTACTGCTCGCTTCAGCACTACTGCCGGGAATACTAGCAGCTCAGGACAATCTTGTCATGTATAACTATTCGGTGAAACGAGGTGAAAAAATTGGAAATTGTAGTGGCAACAAGGGAAATATTTGCGAGTTCGAAAAAACAGGAAACAAGACCAAAATATCGCTTTTGCTCTCATCTCCTGACAGACTTCAAATGACGGTCGATTTGGATGGATCGAGCTTGGAAGAAAAAAATAGCTGGGTCGGAAAATCATGGGATGCAATAGAACCTGGCGAAGCCATTTACTTCCACCAAAAATATCCCGTAAATCTGAATCCTCTGCTCATAAACGAATTGAACTTGGATCCTAACTTCTCAAAAATTGAACCTGGCGAATATTTGCTAGCGATAGGACAAAATACGATTACAGTCGTATTCAAGCTGATTGCAAAATAACTTAAATAAAAAATTATCATGAAAAGGATTATGCAAATTATAGCGTTGCTTTTTTTGTGTTCCGATGCCTATTGCAATAACGACAATGACGAGGATCCTAACAAAATTGTGGCAGAAATGATGATGGACATCCAAAGATGTACCTATGACTACAGCAAACTAATTGCACGAAACGAAAAAGAACTGCACAGAATAAGTGGCTTGCTGGCTGTTTGGGGAACACCCGAACTAAAGCTGGAACTTTTGCTTGAAAAAGACCGACTCAAAGATGAAATTGAAAAGCTCAAGCTAGAAAATGCCTCTGATATTTCTAGAATCAGATATCTAAAAGGCTTACAGATCATTCGAATCTTATATGAAAAAGTGCTGAGCCTGGACCACCACTTTGCATCGGTACGCACTTTCTCGGAAATTAACAAAATTGCCAATCCAAACCAGTATCCTGAATTTACGAAAGTCAAGGAACTCTTGCAGAACAAGAGAGACAAAAAGACAGGCTTTGACCTGACTTCTATCTTGGGCACCAATACCCTCGTTTCAGTAGTCAATACCTTTTCAAACATGCTGGTGTCGGGACTGTCCAAAGAAGAAAAAGAGGCTGAATTGAAAAATATTGAATGTATAATCGACTTTACTTTGAGAATGCAAGGAGATTTGAATACCATCTATTTTGAAACTTCGTTTCTGCAAAAAAGCAATGACAAGATCAAGGAAGATATAGAGCTATTGTTTCGAGACTATACAAAACCGATAAGCTATCATGTCACGCTAGAACAGTGCAGAAGCAATGACGACTGGGAGAGTGTAATAAAAAATATGGGCGATTATCTCAATAAACTAAATGCTACTAACGGTACGGCACAGACAAAAATGTATATCAACATCGAATTTCCTATCGACAGGCTGATGCAGTTCATTGCGCAATACAACAACTTTATTGACCAGGGCGGAAAATTCTACGAAAAATTCAAAATAATATTGAACAGCTACGAAAACGAGCAGCAATGCCAGTCAAAACTGCCGATGGAATACCAAAGGCTGAAAAACGACATTGATATTGCCATAAACAAGTTCAATGTTGCTTACAGACCAGTGGAAGTAAACGGATCTAAGATGAAGGAAATTTTATATGGAATTAACGAATACGAATAATGAAAAATAAAGGTTACTTGTATAGAGCAGTCATTTTGCTTGCCTGCGCCATTACGCTTGCATTTATAATGGGATCCCCAAAAATGGACACCGTCCGTTATACCTGTCTGGCAATAGCAGCACAGGCAGTGTTTTTGGTGCTTTCTTTAGCATGCCTGATTTTGTTCTACATAAAAAACAAATAGCTATAATAAGCTATAGATTTTATGCTTGACGATTACATTGTGACACTGAATGGATTATTTCAACTATAATCAAGGCAAATTGATGTAGAAGCTAATCTACCAAGAAAATTTCTCTTCGTAAAAACAAAATATTTTGTTATTATGATTTCAGTAATTTAATTTACCGTGTTATGCTACTTGCTTTTTAAAATGGTTTTTCTCTGTCAATATAATATAAAAATCCACCCATACAATTATTCTCACCAGTTAGAATTCCTCTCTTAAAAAGTGCATGAGCATAAAGCAGACCTTTTTTGTCCAACAATATTGACCATTTTTTTGATTTATTTATTTCTTTTGCAAGTTTGTCAAAATTTACTTTTTTTTCTAGTTCTTCAAGATCAGCAATAGGATAGTAGTCCATCATAAGAATTTCAATGGCCTTTTTATTCTTAAACTCAAAATATTGATTAGTGGCTTTAGCTAAAATTTCTTGCAACTTGTCATAGTCAGCACCAATATAATCTAGATTATATTCTTCTGCCAAAGCATGTCTAACAATATCTCCTTGCAAACAAACCTCGTAAACTTTTGATGAATTAAGATCCTTAAAATTTATTACCGTAAAGTATTGGAAAGTTGACTCATTATAAACAGATGCAATATAATTTTTATATATCACATCTTCCTGAGCATTTATTGCGTAGGCTATCAAAAATAATATTAAAGACAACAGTTTTTTCATAATTCTCACGTAATGTGTCAACTGCAACCGCAGTCAAAAATCAAAGCGAAATGACTGGATCGATAGCAAACAAACACAGTATTTCTATTTGCCGAAGATATAACTTTGTTCTTAAAAATAAATATTCTATAATTTGAAAATCAGCAGTTTTTCAAAACACAGGTTGGCACATTACACTTACCAAAACTTCTAACTTTTCTCTTCTTTATGATTGCCAGACTTTGAATTTCACGTTAAGTTTAGTTTTATATCACCGTTTGACAAAAGTGCCTCATATGCAACACATTACCAGTTTTTAACTAAAAATAAACTAATCCATAATAATTTTCAAAGAATTTTTTCCCCCTTTTTTAGCACTAAGAATAATATCATGCTCCGAATCATTAGTAAAAATCCTTATCGCGCTTGTGTTAGGCGATACCTTTCCCTCATTTAAAGCTTCCACCTCAATAATATTACTGCCTGGCAAAAGTTCTATTTCAAATAGTTGACCTTTTCTTGTAACTTCAAGATTAAAAAATAGCAACTCACCATTTAAATATAAATTGATAAGGTCTCCATCTTCTTCATATTTATCCCAGACTTTTATTTTTACCTTTTTTGTGGAGAGCTTGATTTCTTTTTTATTTTTAGATATAAAAGAATCTTCTGTTATTTCACTCGGTTTATCGGTCTCAGGGTATTTTTTTTGTGAGTTTAGAAAAAGTAGGATGACAATTTCCATCTGAATATGTTTTGGCATGCAGGTCATATAATAAGCTTGTGCCATAATCCTTTAAATCCATCACTAGCATATTATTGATTTCATCTACTATCAATTCACCCTTAAAATTACGGAAGCAAAGGAAGCTCCAAGTAGTTTCTGGATAATCAACCTTCAAAACCTTATCAGTAAGTATTTTTACTTTTCCGTTTTTTATTGTACCGCTAATTTGCAAGATGAAATGGTTTTTTGTTCCTGCTTCTAGAACAACCATTTTTCCAGATATTTTATTTCCATCCTGTTTGATAATTGCCTCTTTATGGAATGAATACATTCGTCCACCAAGTTCATGAGTATCTTTACCAATCCATCTTCCGCTCAAATCTTGACTGAAAGATAAAAACGGAACTAAAATATTGAGAAATAATAAAATCTGTTTCAAAATGTTTGGCTCTAAAATGTTATGATTTTTCAACTTGGCGAAAATAGAAGTAGCGCATTTTCTACAAGTTCCAATTAAATGTCCTTAATCTTCTTGTCCAAGAAAATTTTACGACGACTAACAAATCAAAAGCAGTCGGCACTCATCCTTATTTTCTACAGGAGCTCTGTGGATACAAGGCAAAACCTGCTGCTCTGGGTGATCAACTGCCAATC
>Ga0068617_1000027_pt1 | contig 14537 bp, 11 predicted proteins | sample InSIn1SAF170_2_FD_77422 | JGI IMG/M metagenome (GOLD analysis project Ga0068617, IMG submission 77422) | Clean room microbial communities from NASA Spacecraft Assembly Facility at Jet Propulsion Laboratory, Pasadena, California, USA -... ...
CAATTAATGCTACGATTATAACACTAGTGGTAATAAGATTTCTTTTTTTACGAGGCTTGGAAAATAAAGACGGAAAGTATACACTCGTAAGAAACGGGAAGCCTTATCAGGTAAAGGGCGTTTCGGGACACAGCTATTTACAAAAACTTCATGAAGTTGGCGGCAACACCATAAGAACTTACGATACTACTAATCTGCAGTCCATCTTAGATGAGGCAGAGGCAAACCAGTTGGCTGTAGTTGTTGGTCTGCCAATAATGGATAATAGAATTATGAGTGATTTTTATGACGATCAAAAACAGTCAGACACTCAGTTAGCTGCTTATAAAAAATTTGTAGAGAAGTATCGCAATCACCCAGCTGTTTTAATGTGGTGTATGGGAAATGAATTGGACTTCAGGTTAAGTTTCAAATACCGAAATTTTTTCAAGGCTTACAATCAATTGGTTGATATGGTGCATACGGTTGACCCTGATCATCCTGTTATTACTACTGTTATGGACGTTCCCCCTAAAAATATTTTAAATATTAAAATGTGGACAAAGACTGATATGGTAGCTATAAACTCATTTGGAGGGATTCACGACCTGCGAGCAGCTTTAAAACAAGCCTCGTGGTTTTGGAAAGAGCCTTATATGATACTCGAATGGGGTATAAAAGGACCCTGGAGGCCCAATGAAGACAAAACAAGTTGGGAGTCTTATGTTGAGCCGACCAGTAGCAAAAAAGCTGAGCAGTACCTAAAGGTGTATAACAAGGACCTGCCGCAGGAAGATCCGCGAATGCTGGGGAGCTTTGCTTTCTATTGGGGACAAAAACAGGAGTACACACCTACCTGGTATAGTATGTTTTACGAAAATGGTGCGATGTCTGAGGCGGTGGGTATGCTGCAGCACATATGGACGGGTAAATGGCCGGAACATGCTGCGCCAAAAATTAATTATATGCTGGTTGACAAAAAAGGAGCGTTGGACAACTTAATATACAAGCCCGGGAAAACGGGTAACGCGCAACTTTTTATGCTAAGCCCGGACAGTAACATTACCCAAGTTAAGTGGGAACTCTACCACGAGGATTGGTATGTAAAAGACAACGTAAAAAATCAGAAAAAACTAACGCCGATCGATAGTGCTTTTGTCGAATGCAAACAATCGACAGCAACTTTTAAAACACCATTACAGGAAGGACCTTATCGTCTTTATGCTACCGTTTTTGATAAATTCGGAAATTTTGCAACCTGTAACACACCTTTTTATGTCGTTAAATAATGAAAACCTTAGAAACAGTACCGCCACCTTCTAAAAAAGAGTTAATTACCATAAGGGTAATGATTTTTACGGGATTAATTTGCATGGGCTTTTTTTTATATGCCCTGTTTGATCAGTCAGTTGTAGGTTACGGCCCGCTTTATTGGCTGCTCATCATCACCTTCGTGTTTACCTGTCTTAAAATTGTACATGAGTGGATACATTATTTTTCCATAACCGTTCCGGAAACACCACCTCATGTAAAAACGTATACAGTTGACATCTTTACTACTTTTTGTGCTGGCGAGCCTTACCAGATGATTGAGGAAACACTCGAAGCCATACAAAAGATTACGTACCCGCACACAACATATTTGTGCGACGAAGCTGACGACCCCTACGTTAAACAAGTTTGTAAGAGACTTGGCGTCAACCACGTAACCCGAACAATAAAGATAGATGCCAAAGCGGGCAACATCAATAATGCTTTGCGGCAATCTACCGGAGAACTTTGCGTGGTTTTAGATCCTGATCATGTTCCCTTTCCTAATTTCCTTGACCCGATTGTTTCTTATTTTAATAATCCGAAAATAGGATTTGTACAGATCGTACAAGCTTATAAAAACTTTGATGAAGGATTAATAGCCAGGGGAGCTGCACAACAAACGTTCCACTTCTACGGTCCTATGATGATGTCGATGAACAAGTACGGAACCGTCCTTGCCATCGGCGCCAACTGCACTTTTCGTCGTACCGCACTGGAGTCGATAGGCGGGCATGCTGCTGGTTTGGCAGAAGACATGCATACTGCTATGCAACTGCATGCAGCAGGATGGAAGTCGGTGTATGTTCCTGCAGTACTTGCGCGCGGCTTGGTACCTTCTACCCTGTCAGCTTATTTTAAGCAACAGCTAAAATGGTCACGTGGCGTTTTTGAATTACTTGTCACAGCCTACCCAAAGTTATTTAAGAAATTTACCTGGCAGCAAAAATTGCATTACGGCATTATACCAATGCATTATTTATCGGGCATTATATTCCTGCTCAACTTTCTTATTCCAATAGCGTCGTTGCTGTTAAATGTTAGCCCCATTAAAATTAACCTGATTACATTTGGTTTAATTGGTTTTCCTATGATCGCCTCTATTGTTGTTATTCGACATTACGTACAACGGTGGGTAATGGAAGATAAGGAAAGAGGATTTCACCTGGTAGGCGGGTTGCTGATGATGGGCACGTGGTGGGTATTTATACTTGGGTTTGTTTACACCATTATCAGGAAGCCGGTACCTTATATTCCGACGCCAAAAGACTCTACGGAAGAAGATAACTGGCCGTTAAATGTGCCTAACCTGATTGTTTTAGGCCTATCGTTAATAGCAATTGTTGTTGGTTTATATATTGATTTTAGTGTATACACCCTTTTTATGGCAGGTTTTGCTGCCCTGAATTGTGTAATTATGGTCTTTAATATAGCAGCCAGCCGCCAAAATCAGTTGCGCAGACACAAAGGTAGATTAACGCTTATATCAAGATGGTTATATTACACTAACGAGGTTAAAAAAATATTTTGGGTGGCCCGGGATTGGGTGTATACAGGTGGCAGAAGCATAGCTTTGTTGCTAAGTGTTGTCATACTTTCCCTATCCTTCTATTGTTTTCGCGCTACTTTTGAAACCCAGCCTAACATGCAGCGGCTAATGAATAAAAAAGAGTTTTTTCTTACGGGAATATTTTCAGCTGGAAAATCGAATGGTTTAACTTCCGTAAGCGAAGTGAAATCTTACGAGAAAAACTATAATACTCATTTTGATATTGTTTCTTTTTATATGGCCTGGGGAGATGGAAATAATTCGCTTTTGCCTGCGTCGGTTATGGATTCTGTGTATAATAATGGCTCTATTCCTATGATAACCTGGGAGCCCTGGCAAAGTCGCTTTGCAAAATCAGCAGAACTGAATGAACCCGGTAAAGAGAAGAAAGTGTTTGCTAATATTACCCATGGCGTTTTTGATAATTATCTCGAAAAATTTGTAACCCAGATAAAAAGTTTAAACAAACCGGTATTTATACGATTTGCTCACGAAGCAGACAATCCTTTTTATCCCTGGTCATCAAAAGGAGGCAATACGCCCGAAGAATTTAAAGCGGCATGGATGTATGTGCACGACTTCTTCTCTCAACGCCAGGCTAACAATGTTGTTTGGGTTTGGAACCCTTGGAAACCTGAAGCGGTGGATGCTTATTTCCCCGGAAAAGATTACGTAGACTGGATAGGTGTTACCAATTTGAATTACGGTTCATATGACAACTCAAAAAAATGGTATTCCATGCAGCAGTTGTATTTTCCCTTTCATAGAAATCCTATTTTTAATTCAGGTTTGCCGGTCATGCTAGCCGAAATGGGTTCGCTAAGATCTGAAGGAAGACAAAACGAGTGGTTCGAAGGTGCATTCAATGCTTTTAAAAGCAAATTTCCGGAAATTAAGGCAACAGTTTTATTTAATTCAGGTATAGACCAAAACCTGCCTACAGGAGTGAATGGCCATAAATTAGATTGGCGTCTCGAACATCCTGATAGTGTACTTACCATCGTTAATGAACAGCGTAGCAAGAAAGCTGTAGAAAAAATACAAGAATTGCGTGATAAAGAGAGTCTTGTCACTCAACCTAAAGCATCCCAAACGATAGTAACACAAGCTTTTGCAGGAACGAAAGGTGTAAATTATAGCAAGGGACAAAACTGGCACGAAGACAATCACCCGTTTGTAAAAAAAGAAATACTCAAGGACTTTGTCGAAATGAAACAAAACGGTATAAATGCAGTAAAAATTTCAGGACCAATTCAGTACGCACACAAACTATTAGAAGTTGCTGATGAAACAGACATGAAAGTACACTACCAGTATTGGGTGCCCGAAGAGCTGGATTTTGTTGCTGATAAAGAAGACCAGGAAGACCTTACCAAGAGTATATTAAAAACGGTAAACGCGTTAAAAAAATATAAGGAAGTAGCGGATTGGAATCTAGGAAATGCAACACTTCAAAAGTTATATTATTTTTATTACAAACCAGAATTGCTTTATCATCAGGAAGCATACCTGTCGTGGTTAAAAAAGCTGGTTCTTGAGATCAAAAAAGCAGACCCTACAAGACCTGTAACAATAGAGGTTGAAGTTGGAGATAACATGATTGCAGCAACAGATCTTATTCATTCGCGTATTCCTGAAATAAATTCTTTCGGGCTTATATTAGATGAAAAATCGAAAGAAGCAGAAAGCATAAGCAGGCTAAAAGTTCCTTACTTTTTTAGTAATGTGGCGGCTGTCGCTTATCTACATATTCCCTCAAATAATACAGGTGCTTTTATTACTGATTGGCAGGACCAGGTAACAAAACAAATGGTTACCCTCAACGGGCTTAAAGACAAGCTTGGGCGAAACAAATTTACGCTATACCAACTAAGGCAGCGTTGGTTGGGAGATACTCCTCCTTCAGTTGTTCCCGAGGTTAAAATTCTTCGTCCGGCAACTACCATCCGTCCTAACGCGAGTCTGAGCTTCAGTGCTATCGTAGCTCAAAACGACGAATGGCAAGTGGCAGAAACAGCACGGGCACATTTAAAATTTGAATGGTACCTAATAAAAACAGACCGTTTTGGAAACGGCATATCGATGAAAGACATCGGACAAGGAAAGCACGTTACATTTAAAGCACCGGAAGAACCTGATACTTATAAATTGTACATGGTGGCTTCAAATTCCGATAACATAGTTACTACAGCTATTTCTACTCTAAATACGCCATTGCAGTAGAAATATAATTTTGTTTACCCGATAAAACTTTTACAAATACGAGCTTCTAATAATAACATTAGAAGCTTTTTTAATGCAATTTTTGAAAAAATGATTTGTCAAAGGAAGAAAGTCTTACAACTGCAACCTGCCTATCAATCTATTTACGATAAAAATTACTTTTTCAGTTTTTATCGTAAATAGTTTTTTACCTAGATTCTTAATCGCTCCATCCTTTCATTTAACTTTATCTAAATCAGAAGATAATGAATTTTCATACAAGGAAGTGGATAAAGCCAGAGGACCTTAATGCAAATGGAACTTTATTTGGTGGCAGCCTGCTAAGATGGATAGATGAAGAAGCTGCAATCTATTCGATAGTGCAGCTAGGAAACAACCGGGCAGTAACTAAATATATTTCAGAAATAAATTTTGTCAGTTCGGCCAGGCAAGGAGATATTATAGAACTTGGAATAACAGCAACATCGTTTGGGCGTACATCAATTACACTTAGGTGTGAAGTTCGCAATAAAATCACCCGCAAAAGTATTCTTACTATTGAGAAAATTGTATTTGTAAATCTTGATGAACACGGCAATCCAACTCCTCATGGAAAAACGCACATTACTTATATAAAAGATCAGTTTGAAGATGAAAATGAGTAATTGCTCTTAATCTTAAGGTGGTTATTATTATACAACCTTGATCTTTTAACATTGTCTAAAACTTACTACTTCGGTTTCACTCTTGCGTTATAAATTCTTAGTTTGGGCATAAACACGCCAGGGAACTTGAATAGAAAATTTTGTATTCTTTGTTTTATCCTTCATTTCGATGATAAATACATCACTGGGATCCACGCCCGCAGACGCGTCGGATAGTGATACAAGCACCAGTTCCTGCATAGGTCGTACGACTGGAAAATTTGACACAAAACGCTGATCGAGTCTTTTCACAACACCGTTATTTTTTACAACCGATACGTGAAGAGTATCAGTTTGGAAACTGTCGGTCGGGTTAGCATTTTGAATTAAAACTTTAATGTACGCATTAGAACCTATAAAGCTAATGTCCTGACAAATTAGTTTTACATAGTTGCTGCTGTCCGACAACTTTAGTCCTGGCATTTCTGCAGGTATTTCTGTAAGCCCGCTTGCGGGTAATGAAATTACAGGTTCACTGCCCGACGGAGTTGTTGTTCGTACCGATTTTTGCACACCGGTATTATTTGCAGGTGGTAAAGTAGACAAATTAGTGCTATGTGTTGTTGCCGCCTTGGTGTTTGATGCGGTTACACCTCCTGACTTTGCCATTGTGTCAATGGGCTTAGCTGTAGCGCCGTTTATCCGGCCTGCCGCATTAGAGGCAGCTACTGAGGTTTCGATAGGTTGGTGCTGCGGCTGTCTACTTGCAGGTGGTGTAGTAAGGCTTGGGCTTAGTGCACTTGACGTCGCTGGTATGCGATTTGGTTGAGGTGGAGCAGTTGTAACACTATTTTGTAGTGTCGATGTGCGATTTGGCTCAGCCTGGCTAGTTGCAGCAGTACTGCGGTTTCCTATTGTTGGTGCTTGTGCACGATTAGATTGGGGCGCAACAGTTGCCGCAGTGCTTTGACTTCCTGCAGCTACTGGCACTTGGGCACGAGTTGGCTGAGTCTGGGCAGGGGCAGTGCTTGTGTTGGCCGCAGTAGTTGTCGCTTTTGGAGCGACACTTTGTAACGTTTTTTGTGGTGCCGCTTTTGGTACGTTTGTATTTGATACAATATTTTGACTTAACGGCGACCTGGAAAATATGTTGATATCCTTGCTTCCTACCAGCTTAAAAACTACTTTTTCCTTATTGTCCGATGTTGATATGTAGTAGGCTACATCTTCAGCACCCTCATAACGGATTACTTCACTTATTGCGTATTGCGGAAATCTCGTTGCAAAAATTCTTCGCGCTTCTTTTGGCACCTGGTCTACACTAATGTACCGACTCGTGCCTACCAACAATCCGTTTAAGTCATAAAATGCTTCTACTTTTTCGTCATCAACCAAAAATTCAACCTTTGCGAAATCTGCATTTATACTCCAATTTATATTTGTTGCATTTCTAAAATCTTCATTAAAGTGCCGAAGCAATTCATAGTTAATCGTGGCACCGTTACCCGCTGCGCTACTACTTGCAATCCCGGCCTGTGATTCTCTAGTCTTAGCGGAAGGCGCAACAGCGCTTTTCGTCTGAAACTGTTGCTGCTCCATAGCTTTTTGTGCAGACGCAGCCATAATTGCATTTCTTTCTTCAAGCTTTTTTTGTTCTCTTATTTCACGTCGCGTCTTAGGAACATACGCTGGTTTCGGGGTTTCTTTTACAGGTGTCCTAACCACTATTCGTTGCAATTCTAAATCTATGGCTGCAACTTTTGACCGGGCGAAATCATCATCGGCTTTGTCCGGCTGTAAGGCAAGTACTTGTGAATAGTATACTTTAGCACTATCCCACTTTTTCTCTGCTACTGCCTGATTCGCCTTAATCAGACCGTCTTTTATCAGCGCCTTTCTTTTTAATTCGTCTGCTCTTTTTTGCTTGGCTGCTAGTTCTTCTACATATCTAATCATTTTATACGCATAGGTATCATTCTCCTTTATAGTACCGGCTTCTTTATAAAAATTAATAGCGCGTTGATAATCGTTAGCAGTAAGTGCTGATGTTGCTTTCGCTAAAATTGAGTCATACCTTATATCCAGCTCACTTTGCACTGTGTCAGTTTCGTCAACTTCCTGAGCAAAAAGAGATCTACAAGGAAGAACCGTAAAAAATATAATTAAAACAAAAAGGCATTTATTAGTGTTCATAAAAAAAAGTAAATACGTATTTAGAAAAACAGGTACACAATCCACTTCATCATTTTTCAATAGCCGAAAATATATCTGATTTACTTTGCTTTTTATAAATTTTAAATTGTAATTTTTCTTCCATAACTAAAGGTGCAATTAAAAGCGACAATTTTTATAGTTGAAATGTTACCTACATTCAGCAAAGGTACAGCAGGTGTAACACAATCGCAGAAATCAAATATAAGACTTTTTATATGTAGCTAAGTTTAGGTAAGCGCGATATTTTAATAAGGTAGCATAGTGTTAATTATCAATGTATTTATGTATATTACATCTACGAAGTGCGATTGAAAATCGAGAGTTTATTTAAGAAATACTTATGAAGAAGTTCTTCGGGTATAGTATCTTAATGTTATTATTGCCTGCTTTGCTTTCCGCGCAAACTGCGGTTTCTATACGTATAAACGGAACGATCAATCCGGCATCAGCTGAGTTTATTCATAACAGTATAGCTCATGCAGAAAAAGATAAAGCTGAATGTCTTATTATTCATCTTAACACACCTGGCGGGCTACTAAAGTCAACCCGCGTGATCGTTGGTGATATTTTGGCATCATCTGTACCTGTCATTGTTTTTGTTTCTCCTTCGGGCGCCCAGGCTGGCTCTGCTGGCGTTTTTATAACCATGGCCGCTCATATCGCTGCTATGGCACCTGGAAGTAACATTGGCGCTGCACACCCCGTTAATATGCAGGGTGGCTCTTCTGATACAATAATGACGCAAAAAGCTACTAATGATGCGGCTGCTTTTATCAGAACTATAGCCCAAAAAAGAAATAGAAATCTGCAGTGGGCCGAGGAAGCCGTTCGTAGCAGTGTTTCGATTACAGAAAAAGAGGCGATAGAAAAAAAAGTCGTTGACCTGGTTGCGAATAACGAACGTGATTTACTTAGCCAAATAGACGGAAAACAAGTTGAGCTAACCGATGAAACAAAAAAATTGCATACGAAAAATGCGCGCATAGTTACGGTGGAAATGAGCGTTGTGGAGAAAGTTCTTAATGTTATAAGTGACCCTAATGTTGCTTACCTTTTAATGATGCTGGGCTTCTTTGGGGTTCTTTTCGAACTGTTTAATCCGGGCGCCATCTTGCCTGGTATTATTGGAGTTATCAGCCTCGTACTTGCTTTTTATGCAATGCATACTTTACCAATTAACTACGCCGGGCTGGCACTAATAATTTTTGCTATCGTCCTTTTCTTGCTAGAAATTAAAATTGTTAGTCACGGTATGCTGGCAATTGGCGGCGCAGTTTCATTACTAATAGGTTCCATGATGCTAATACAAACAAGTTCATCGCTCGAAGTAGCGCAAATTTCGAACAGTGTAATTATAGCAACCACAGCATGCACTGTTCTATTTTTTCTGTTTATTGTGGGCATAGGTTTAAAAGCACAACACGCAAAACCAGTTACGGGTATAGAAGGTATGGTGGGCGAAGTGGGCGAAACGATTGTTCCTCTCAATGTTACCGGTACTGTACGCGTACACGGGGAAATATGGAACGCCGAGTCTGTTTCGGGAATGATTCGCCAGGGAGAAAAAATTCGCGTAACGAGGATAAAAGATTTAAAGCTATATGTAGAGCCGCAACCACAGGCGGATAAATATGTTTAACTATTTACTCAACCCATTACATTCAAAAAATTACAGTTTTTTATGGAGCAATTTCCGGTTTTTCTTTTTGTTTTCATCTTTTTAGCCGTCATCATACTTGCCAATTCTATACGTATTTTACGGGAGTATGAGCGTGGCGTTGTCTTTCGTCTTGGTCGCCTTGTAGACCATCGGGTCAGTGGCCCAGGTCTTATCTTTTTAATTCCAATTATCGACAAAATGGTTAAAGTAAGCCTGCGCACGGTAGTAATGGATGTACCTCCGCAGGATGTTATTACACAAGACAACGTATCTATAAAAGTAAATGCGGTGGTATATTTCAGGGTTATTCAACCTGAAAAAGCGATAGTGGAGGTGGAAAATTTTTTAATGGCAACGTCCCAACTTTCACAAACTACCCTGCGCAGCGTCTTGGGCCAGTCAGAACTAGATGATCTGCTTTCGCAACGCGAAAAAATCAATCACAGACTTCAGCAAATCATTGATTCTAACACCGAGCCATGGGGCGTAAAAGTATCTAACGTAGAGGTTAAACAAATAGACTTGCCACAAGAGATGCAACGAGCCATGGCAAAACAGGCCGAAGCTGAGCGCGAGCGCCGAAGCAAAGTTATTGCTGCCGAAGGAGAGTTTCAGGCCTCACAACGCTTGTCTGATGCCGCTCAAATTTTGAGTGAGCAACCAAGCGCTCTAACGCTGCGCTACCTGCAAACACTGCGTGAAATAGCAACGGAAAACAATTCAACAACCATCTTTCCTGTGCCGATAGACTTACTTAAACCGTTTCTTAACCGCGACGAAAAGGCTTAATATCAGCCACCATGCGAATAATAATGTTTTAGACAATCTGATATTATTATTCGCATAATAAAGCGCATTTGACAATCAAAAATTAATATTTTTTGACAATCGTCATCTCTCGCTTCAACATACTTATGTCACTCCCGTGTACTCCACATGTTTTATTGATCGAAAAAGAATTTTAATTAATATCAATATTTCAACGATGAATTTTTGATTTTTCTTTTTTTCACATCTTTTCGTTAAAAGGAAAAATAAAGGCAGCAGGTAGCGTTTGAGCTGGTCTTTTAATAAAAAAACCATATGAAAAAAATTTTTACTTATCTCTCTCCCCTTTATTTACTTCCATTTATTGGCGATGCTCAGTTCGAAACAGGGCAAAAAGTCATTGGCGGTTCTTTATCTGCAGCAAGTAGTTCGGGCAATGCTACCCCATCTTTTGACAATCGGAGTATTTACCATACTACCAATACGGGTATAACAGTTAGCCCTTCCATCGCAAAATTTTATAAACCTACTTTACTGCGTGGTATTGGTTTTATATACGGCTACGGCAACTATACTTATAAAGAAGAAGCGCCTGATTACGGAAATGGTTATAAAAGTATTTCACACAATATTGGTATAAATGCTTTTTCTCAACGCTTTATTTCGCTGGGCAATAGTTTCTTTTTTACCTTACAAACCAGCGGAACAGCTCTATTTACTATATATAAGCAAAATGATTTTTTGTCTAAAGCCACAGCCAAGGGCCGTAGCTATTTGGTAAGTGCTGCGCTTGCCCCGGGTGTTAGTTATAAAATAAATAACCGCTTTTTATTTGATGCATTTCTAAGCAGCTTCCTTTCCGCAAGTTATGCGCACACCTCAACCACCCTAAACTATCCATTGCCGCGTGAAACAAAAACGCATAGTGATGGTTTTAGCATCGCCTCGTCTTTGAGTGATAATGCGATTGGAAATATAGCCGTTGGTTTTAGATGGCTGTTAAAAAGAAAATAGAGTGGTGACAAAAAAAATTGAAAGTGTTCTTTCTCGTTGAACTTATTTGTTTGCGGATTGCAATGATGGCAAAAAAAAGGAAAAATCTGATTTTAGTCAATAAAAGATTAATTGGGAAGGCTGTGGGCAACATCCATTATTACGTGACTAGTATTGTTCCAGCCTTCCATGCTTGCGGGCTTGGTAATGAACTTTTTAATACCCATTTTATTGCAATAGTCCATGTCTGATTTAGATGAAGAAGTAGTTAGAATAATAACAGGTATTTCGGTAAGATAAAAAGAAGACCTCAATTCGTGTAGTATTTCTCTACCATCTATCTTGGGCAAGTTAAGATCCATAACGATAATACCGGGTAAAGTTTTTGCTGTTTTAAGATAGCTGCACGCTTTATCTCCGTCCATAATTATGTCCATGTGGTAGGGAACATTGGTATCATTTAGTGCATCTTTTAAAAGATCGATGTCATCTATATCGTCTTCTATTAAAAGTATGTCGAGTGGTTTTTTCATAGGGTAAAATTGGAATTAATATCTCACTTTTTATAATTTTTTTACGCTTATTTGCAACAGTATTTGTTATTTTTCAATTACCAAATTAATTTTTTTTAATGTCTATTATTTGCTTTTCTCAATTGTGGAATCTGTTAAAACCAATAAAAAAAGTTAGAGTGAGATTATAGTAAAAATAGCAGTAAAAAGCGGCGTAAAGCGTTGGAGTACAAGTGAGTGACACAACAATGTTGCCCAAATTCGCGAATATTGATAAACAGAAAATAAAATTAAAACAGAACAAGCTTTCTTGCAGGAAAGCTTGTTAAAATATTTTTAGGAGTAAAAATTAAAATTCGGTTTTCACCTTTTTGTTTTGCTTATTTAATTTCAAGTTCAAAGACTCTCTCCAACTCAAAATAACCTTCGAGAATATCGCCCACCACACACTCGCCAACACCTGCGGGCGTACCTGTAAAAATGAGGTCGCCGATGTTTAAAGAAAAGTAATTTGAGATGTGCGACACGATTTCATCGAAAGTAAAGATCATATCGGTAGTTACACCTATTTGTACGTTTTCTCCATTTTTGTGCAGGGAAAAATTTATGGTTTTTTTAAGCATTTCTGGCGTTACATCTTTCCACTTGCCTATAACTGCAGAATTGTCCCATGCTTTTGCCTTTTCCCAAGGCAAACCTTTCTTTTTTAGTTCGGCTTGTATATCGCGTGCAGTAAAGTCTATGCCAACAGTAATACCGTTATAGTATTTGGAAGCATGTCTTTCGTTGATATAGCGGCCGTTTTTGCTAACGCGTAACACAAGTTCGCCCTCGTAATGAAGCTCGTTAGAAAACTCAGGGTAGTAAAATGGCGTATGGGCCTGCAACAAAGCGCTCTTTGGTTTCATAAAGATAACTGGTTCTTCGGGCACATCGTTTCCCAGCTCCTTTGCATGTTCTACATAGTTTCGGCCGACGCAAAAAATTTTCATAAGTTCTATTTCTTCAATTATGACGCAACAAACGCGAAAAAAGACTGCAAGAATAGCGCCTTTTTAATAATATTATTTTTTATGTCATTATATAACGTCGCATTTTTTTTTTATTATACTGCTTGCCAATTATTTACGAGGCTCATGGTTCTATCTAATCCCGTGAATACAAAGCTTTCAATAGTTTCGACACATTTTTCGATTTTTGCCTTTACTACGGGTAACTCTTCAGTGGTCCACCGGCCCAAAACAAAGTCTATTTGTCGTCCTTTAGGATAGTTGCTCCCAATGCCAAATCTAAGTTTAGGATATTTGTCGGTTGCCAAGACAGCTTGTATATCTTTTAACCCATTATGACCCGCATCGCTGCCGCTGCCTCGTAGTCTTATTTTTGTTAGTGGCAAAGCCAGGTCGTCTACTATAGTAAGTGTGTTAGCTATTTCTATTTTTTCTTTGTCGAAATAGTATTTAAAAGCGCGGCCACTAAGATTCATATAGGTAGACGGCTTTATGCAAACTAAGGTTCTACCCTTAAATTTTACTTCAGCAACGTCGGCCAGCCTTTCTTGCCGGAAGCTGCCATTTTGTTTATTTATAAAAGTGTCTAACACATCAAAGCCGATGTTGTGGCGCGTGTGTGCATATTCACTTCCTATGTTGCCAAGACCAACAATCAAAAACTTATTCATAGGCGACAAAATTAGTATTGAAAGTTTAAGCTGGACTTTGGATTTTTAAGGCTGTTGCATGAGGGCAAAGCAAAAAAAACCCGGCCTGAAGTAAGACCGGGTATGAAAATAAAAAAAATGTTAATTATTTCTTTTTTTCCTCTTTTGACTCTTCCTGCTTCAACGCACGCGTCAAAACTACGGATGCAATAGGAATACGGGGACTGTTTAAAATCTCCATATTTTCAACTTTTACGTCTTCAACTCTAATGTTTCCGTTAAGGTCAAGATTAGAAATATCAAAGGTAATTGCTTCCTTAAGATCTTTTGGAAATGCTTTTACTTTAAGAGATTTCATTTTTATTACCAATTTACCGCCGGCTTTAACGCCAACAGGTACACCGGTAAGTTGTAATGGTAGTGTTGCTACTACCTTTTTGTCGCCAACAAGTTCAAGAAAATCTACGTGCAGAAGCTCGTCAGAAACCTTGTCGAACTGAAGGTCTTTTAGAATGCACACATAGTTTTTTTCCTTCAATGTCAATTTGAGTTTGTAAAAACTCGCCAGTGTAAACGATAGGCTTGAAAGCCTTTGCGGGAGCAACAAAATTGACCTCCTGCGCACCCCCGTAAATTACACCTGGCACCAATTCCTGAGAGCGAAGCTGGCGGGTGGCTTTTTTGCCCATTTCGGTCCTCAGTTGTCCTTCGATTGTAATTGTCTTCATTTTTATATGATTGTTTAAATAATTGCTATTGTCTTTCTTCCCTTTTCGCTTTTAGTTGTGAGTGAATAAATAAACTGGTAATACTTCTGTTTTCATAAGCATTGCGAATAGCAATGGCAAAGAGGTCAGACACCGAGAGACATTTTATTTTAGGACTCTCACGTTTTAGCGGTATGGTATCGCAAACCACTAATTCTACCAATTCAAAGCACCAATTCTCCTGCTGATAATTTGATGGAGTTGTTACTGATGATTGATGCCGCTCGCCGCGCAAGTGCATACAAAATAGTAGTGGTAATGCCGTACTACGGTTATGC
>Ga0068617_1000028_pt1 | contig 14513 bp, 7 predicted proteins | sample InSIn1SAF170_2_FD_77422 | JGI IMG/M metagenome (GOLD analysis project Ga0068617, IMG submission 77422) | Clean room microbial communities from NASA Spacecraft Assembly Facility at Jet Propulsion Laboratory, Pasadena, California, USA -... ...
CGAATGTAGCTAATCTGCTAATTAACGTGTCCTGTAGTATCCTGACAACAGATTATCCGTTGCTTGTAGCTACACCGACAAGAATGGAAAAATAACGTTGCCATTAGCAATGCGATAAACAGCATAGCTCAGGATGATCATCTATTACTATTGATATATTTTGAAGCCTCAACTATTGCAGTAATTACTATATGAAATCATCCTTCCTACTCACCGGTGCTATATGCACTCTGCTTGCTTTTCAGGCTAGTTCACAAATTGGTAAACGTTTTCCTTCTGAACGAAAAGTTGTAAAAGACCCTGTTACCGGTACTATGCTTACTTTTCTCACAAGTACGCCCTCAGCTGATTCTAAAATCTACCAGACGCATAACCAATGGACTTCTAATGGACAATGGCTGATATTTAGGTCTGGCCGTGTACCGGGAGAAGCGATGGCGGTAAATGAGAAAACCGGCGATCTGGTGCAGGTGACAGAGGGTGGCTACACAGGTATGCTGAACATTGCAAGAAAAACGATGAAGCTTTACTTCATGCGCAACACTGGTGGAAATAATACGCAGGCAAAAAATGGCGATACCTCGGTTAAAAGAAACGCCGATACTTCCGTACGTCGGGCACCAGCTAACAGGCCCGTAGAAATAATTGAAGTGGACCTGGCAAAAGTATTTGCCGATAGCAAAGCCGGCAATATGAAGGCGGCATCGTATTACCAAAGAGTATGTGGCACTACTCCCCCTGAGATTGGAGCAGGTGGCGATATGGCTTTAGATGGCGATGAAGAATGGGCGTACTTTAGGGTTGGACGCGAAGAGGCGGCTAAACATTTACCGGCAGGTACAAAACTCGAAGGCAATTTCGGACCAAGAAATATGGGTGCAGGACCTTCGGGTATAGCGGCAATGAATGTAAAGACAGGCGAAATAAAATATGTGGTATCAGTACCGTTTCAAATCGGGCATATACAAACAAATCCGTGGGTTGCAGGAGAAATCGTTTTCTGCTGGGAGACAGGAGGAAAATCACCACAGCGTACGTGGACTGTTATGGCCGATGGTTCTGGCCTGCGCCCGCTTTATCCTGAGTCTGAATATGAGTGGGTAACGCACGAAGCTGTTATCTCACGCGATGAAGTGGCTATTGCTATAATGGGACACAGAAAGATACCGGGAACAAACGTAACGGCAGCACCTGGCACACCTGTAAGTGGAGCCAACCCAGGACAGGAAGCTGCATGGGGACCGTCAGGAACACGTGAGAAACCTACAGGACTAGGTATCGTTAACCTAAGAACCAGGGAAATGACGATTGCAGGGCAAACAAAAAGCGGCAGTGGATTATGGCATGTGAGTGGCTCACCAGACGGCAGATGGGCGGTTGGTGATGACTTTTCGCGCAGCGTTTATCTTATCGATCGCAATACTCGCGAGATGATCATGCTTTCGACAGGTCATAAAGAAACGGCTGCTGATCACCCGCATCCTACAATGAGTCCTGATGGCACAAAAATAGAAATTCAGTCTGCGATGCTTTCAGCCGATAATCGTTCGATGAATATTTGTATTATTCCGGTACCGGAAGCATGGTTGAAAAGGAGTTATAAATAGATATTGTTTGAGCCTCCGCATTCACTTTTTCTTCAAGCTTTCCTAAACTCATATCAAAGCTCAAGCCGCTGGGCTTCGTAGTTGCATTGTGACTCCATAAGCTTGTTTCAAAAACTGCTGCGCATTGTTTTTGAATGCCTTCGCCTTCGCTCGGCACCGCAGCTTATGATGTCACTTATGCAACTACTGTTGAGTGATGTTTTGCTTTAAAAGTAATTTGTCAGCCTTACAGTACTGTTGCGATAGCGAAGCCGTCGGGCTTGAGCAGAGAAGTTAGTCGTTATTGGTTTAAAAAGCTGTGAATGAAGCAAAAGTTTGGTCGAAATTGCTTAAACTCATATCAATGCTCAAGCCGCGTGGCTTCGTAGTTGCAACGTGACTCCATAAGCTTCTTTCAAAAACTGCTGCGCATTGTTTTTGAATGCCTTCGCCTTCGCTCGGCACCGCTCCTTATGATGTCACTTATGCAACTACTGTTGAATGATGTTTTGCTTTAAAAGTAATTTGTCAGCCTCAGAGTGCGAAGCCGCCGGGCTTGAGCAGAGAAGTTAATCGTTATTGATTTAAAAAGCTGTGAATGAAGCAAAAGTTTGGTCGAAATTGCTTAAACTCATATCAATGCTCAAGCCGCTCGGCTTCGTAGTTGCAACGTGACTCCATAAGCTTCTTTCAAAAACTGCTGCGCATTGTTTTTGAATGCCTTCGCCTTCGCTCGGCACCGCAGCTTATGATGTCACTTATGCAACTACTGTTGGTAGGTGTGTTGCTTTAAAAGTAATTTTTCACCCTGACAGGGCTGTTGCGTTAGCGAAGCCGTCGGGCTTGAGCAGAGAAGTTAATCGTTATTGGAGTTGCTTTAAAAATAGGGATAGAACAAAAGGTATTCAAGCTTGCTCAAACTCATATAAACGCCCCAGCTGCCGGGCTTAAATTTGGTATTAAAATCTAAAGAGCTCTTCTAATTTACCTGGTAATTCGCCCGGCCTACTACAGGCTCTCCATCTGCAGTTAAGCCCTGTAAGTCTATTCGTATTTTGCTTTTAGGGTCGGCGTTGTAAAAACGCACCGTTGCTTTTCCGTTTGCATCAGTTTTTATGTATGGTTCCCAATGAATAGTGATACGGCCATCCTCTTTAGCTGTATCGTCTTTGCTGTAATTGGGTGAATAAAACATGCGGCCCTGGTAGTATCCGGTGACATCGACGTTTATTTTTGATAATTGCTGGTCGTAGTTGCCTGGTTTAATCTTTAGGGTAACCACGAAATAATCATTGATACCACGAGGAACGGTCATGGAGACTTCTTCATCGCCCGCAGGTATATCGACATCTGTATAAGGTTTTGACCCTACCATATGCCTGACGTGCACACTCTGAATCTGCTCCATCGGAAGACTGTAGTAATCTAATCGGTCAAATACATCCTGCTGTTTATTAACCACAAGTATTGGTCGTACACGTTTGCCTTTTGATAAAAAGTTCACCCCTTCCAGCTCTTCATCATACATAGCGCCCGGCACTTTCTGAACAAGAAAATCCCGAAGCCTTTGGTACTGGTAATCCTTCTCAGTGATATTGAAGTCATATTCAGGATAACCAAAATTGACCACAGCAGAGCCATCTCTTAATATAGTTGTTCCTTGCCTGGCTGTCACAGTTACATTTGGCAACAGGTTATACCATTGACTTGTTTTAAACTTGCTTGCTCTTTTTTGAGCCTCTTTCGTAAACGACTCGACGAAATCTGCGGTATCAGCGAACTGAAGTGGGTTAAGCGTTACAGGCAATTGGTTAGCTCCCTCGGGGTCAATCTTTATGGCACCTACTGTCTTACCTATCGCATCTCCAACGTTTAGCTTTACGCTTTGTACTCCGTACAATGGCAGCCCATCTAAATAGTATTTGCCCTCGGCGTTGGTCTTAGTCATGTAAATCTTATCACCTTTCGCATCAGGCGCGAACAAGGTAATATTCATGTTATCGAGAGGTTTTTTAGAAGAAGGCTTTGTTACATTTCCGGTGATTGATATACCAGCTTCAGGCAGATAACGAATATGTAGTGAGGTATCAGCAAGGTAACGCCATAAAAAGCTTCTCCACCCCTGCGTTCTCAATAACAGGTCAAGCTGCTCGAATCGCTTTGGGTTATTTACATTGAAATAATCCGCGGCATTTTCGACCTTACCAGCAAGTTCCGTTTCCAACATTAGATGAGATAAAATACTTCCGGCAGCAAAAGCATCCACGCTTGCATCCACTACTGCCATAGAAAGTGCAGTTTTTACAGGTTTGTTTTGATAGTCAGTCACCGTCACCTCGACCGTTGTCTGCTCCTTCGGCTTATAGCTGTCTCTTGTTAGTGAAACCGATACTTTTAGAGGCTGCTTATTCTGTATGTAAACGAGCCGCTCACTGTGCGGATGCATTTCTTCGTCGTAGAGTGTGATGTAGGCTATACCCGGCGGAAAACTATCAGTAGGTATGGACAGTGCTGCCTTGCCGTCTTTTAAAACCACCTGCTGTTTAAAATAAGACTTACCGGCATGCCGGGCAGCAACAGTCATAACACCAGTAGGATGCAAGCGGGCGGCAGCGAGATTAGAGCTGACATTAACGGCTATAACAGCGGCATCTGCATTTGAGACAGCCATCGAAAAACCATCGGGTATAGCAGCACGAAATACTGCTTCTACCGGTTTCTCATTTCGGTATTGAACTATTGCTTTGTATGCAGTTCCCGGCTTTGCTGTAAACCGAAAGCTTCCCATACCAAGGTGCGATGTTTCAAATTTAGCAACTGTCTCACCTTTATCTGAAATGATAGAGCCCTTTGCATCTACTCCTTTACCATTCATATCTTCCGCTTTAAACGAGACAAGGGTTGGTAGTTCCTCAACCAATGGCCCTCCTTCCGGGAAAAATTGAATGGTATATGGAGAAGACAAAGCAGTCTTTTTCTCTGCTGCTGTCTTTGACTTGCCGGTTTGATTAGTTCCGGCTGATGTATTTGCAACATAAATCGGCCTTTCGAATATAAACCGACTACCAAAATTCTTCATCCAGTTAGTATAGGCCCTTACCCTATAGGTGCCTCCTGCAACCGAATCTGGTAGTTGAAAATCACCTATGCCAACACTGTCAATTCGTATTATTTTACGTGAAATTATATTTGCGGTCGGATCAATTAGTTCAACATACAAGTTATTACTGGTGTTGAACAGACGATTATTTTGCGCATTTACCAGGTAGGCTTTAAACCAGATGTCGTCTCCAGCTGCGTAATAAGTACGATCGATGTGCAGATACACTTTTTCAAAAAATAATTTAAATCCGCCTCCTGCTACCTGCGACTGTTGTTGGGCGCCGGTACTATGCGCGAGTGATAAAAACAGGATTACAATCAGAGAAAAGCGCAGTTTTTTTTTAATCATTGGGTTAGTTACTTAAAGTTCAGGGTATTCATTGAAAGTGGATGGGTTCTTTTAAGGTTCTTGGCATCAACTGGGCAGAGATCGTGAAACAAGTGCAGAATGATGTTTGAAGGGAATTCGTGATGACCGCTGAAACATAAGTTCAGGAAGACGTGTACCCGATATTTCTATTCTTTCCAAACGATTACGTCTGCTGGTTTTAAAACTTTACTTCCTATTAAAACTTTAGCTTTCGCTGGTACAGCAACATTGTAAGGTTTGTCAGAATAGTTTACCCCAACCCAAAACCCATCGCGCCAGTCAAGCATTACACCTTCCGGTAAATTTTCAATTGCGATTCCCGCTTGTTGATACACTTTAGCAAGCATTGCTCTTTCTAATGAGCCATCGTCGGTATCGGGACCGATATAGGTTACGGTTCCTCTTCCAAGTTTATGAGATACCACAGCCGCTTTACCAGCATAGTACTGGTTGGTGTAGGTTGCCCAAACTTCTGTACCTGCCATTGGCTCGATTATGTCTGCCCAGTTATTCCACTTATAATTGATATTACCCGCTTTTATTGTCCCGACAACACTATCCGGCAATAAATCATAAAAAGATATCTTAGCCCCAATGAGATCATAAATAGGCTCGGCCCATTTCATCTCCCACAATTTACCTGTACGATCTTTTTGTCCCGTCCTTGACGATAATACGAGATGTCCGCCATTTTGTACATATTGTTTCCAACGAGAAACAAGATTGGCATCCAGCAACTCATATGCGGGAGCTACGATGACAGGATATTTTGAAAAATCTTTTTCTTCGGTAATGACATCTACAGGTGCACCGAACTGCTTTATCGCACCGTAATACCGCTTCAGGTGATCCATAAAATTCCATTGGTTTGTCTGTGGCTGGTTGTCCATTTCCCAACGGTTGTCTGCATTGTAAAGAACACCTGTTAACCTGCCTCCATACCTGGCAGGCAGTACAGCATTTGGACTGTATTCCTTCTTTAATTCCTTAATTTCCTGTATTACCTTAATATATTCTTTGCCGCTGGTGCTTGGCGTAACTCCGTCTGTACTGATGATGCCGTAATGGTATTGCTCACCACCTGTTAATGGTTGTTTAAACCGATAGTTACAAACAAACTTATTGCCTCCGGCGAAGGCATGCCATATCCACATGCGCACGGCCCCGGGCAGAGGCTGCGGGTTAAACTTACCCCAGTTCACCTGGCCCGGCTGTAGTTCCATAACACCAGTAGTACCATTGAAAGAGCGAAACAAATCGTTGGCGAACGCAATGCTGGTTGCTGATCCCATTCTAAAACCTTGCGCACCTACTCCTTTGTCGTAGCCGGCAACGAGGTATTTAGTATAAGTAACAAAATCAAGGCTGTTGATATGGGTGGCATCGACATCTACATGCTCAGGCATCAGGTTGGTAGTAATCCATTGGTCTGGAGAAATATACTTGCGCAAAATCTTGTATTGAAAGCCTAAAAAATCATTTGCTTCATCTGCAGAAAAACGTTTAAAATCTAAAACTGCATGAGGACTTGGTTGGGCAATTAACTCTTTTGCGTTTGGTATTAGTACCTGGCTGAAATCATTGTATTGTATACTCCAAAATGCAGTGCCCCAGGTTTTATTCAATTCATCTACCGTTTTATATTTTGCCTGCAACCATTTGCGAAAACTTTCCTGGGCAGCAGGACTGTAATCATACTGTCCATAGTGTGAAGGCTCGTTATCCAACTGCCAGCCCCAAATTCTGTTATCGTTGCCGTAATGTTTGCCTATTGCCTCCACCATTCTTTCCACATACTTTCTGTACACGGCGCTTGACCACGATATATGTTGTCTTGAACCATGTTGCATTGTTCTGCCATCAGCATTTACCATCAATATTTCCGGGTGCTTTTGTACAAGCCACGCAGGTGGTGTTGGTGTTGATGTACACATGATTACCTTGATACCGTTTTTATGTGCAAGTTCAACCGCTTCATCAAGCCAGCTAAAATCAAACTTGCCTTCTTCAGGTTCAATAAATGTCCAGGCAAACTCTCCAAAATGGGTGAAGTCAAAACCAACTTCAGCCATCTTTGCAATATCCCTTGACCAGTATTCGTGCGGCCACTGCTCCGGGTAATAGTAAGAGCCGATGGTCATCAGGTCCTGCTTTCTAAAAAACCTATCAGCAGTTTGAGCGTTAACGGATATACATGCTATTACAATCATCAATATAACAATTGTAGTCTTTTTCAATCTATTAAGTCTGTTGGTGTTTATAGCCATCTTATGCTCTTTTGTACTTACTGTTTATGCTTGCTGACCATGCAGCTTAATCTCAATTCTTCACCCGTAATGGCAAAAAATAAGTTTTGTAGTTGGTGGAAAAATTTGACAGAGAGCGCAATGGGATTACTACCTGGTAAAGAGATATAAATCAACTGCGTATCGTCGAAGCTAAGTTGAAGGTGATGTATGTGCGGGCAAACTAATACTAGCTTTCCCTCCTTTTCTTCAAATCCAATATTTTTTAATAATTCAGCCGTAAGAACAATAGGTTCGATTTCCTCCAGCATTTTAAAACGAACACCACTTTGCGCAACATCGTCTTCGAATGGCTCTACCCTGTTTTCTATATTTGGAAACACGTAATTTATTCTATCAGCAAGTATTGCAGCCACTTCAATTTGCATTGGAGGCAAAGTGCTGGTTGGACTCACCAATGCCCGGTTCCATGTTACCAGGTTACCGATTCGTAGTTCACGTGCTTTTATCATTTGTGCCGATCTTTATAGATTCTGTTACGTTTATTTTTAAGCAATTATTCGACAGCAATTTTTACCAGTCCCAGCTCTCTTTTGTAGGTGTATGGCATTAGAGCGTATTTGTCATCTACGACCTGCATTTGCGAAAGCACATATTTGTACTTGTCGTATACCCGTATGTCTGTTGCAGATAGTTCATCTTTGTCATTGTCATTGAGCATCAAAACGCCCTGCCTGTTACGGCCAAATTGCTGGCCCAAAAACAAATAGCTTTTGTTGTGCACTACAAGGTTGGCAAACTGTGATGGTTGCAGATTGTAAGTGCTTTTATCGTTAAGTGTAATACTGTCTTTTAAAACAGAAAACCGGTCGTCAAGAAGACTAAAGCGAATAGAGCTTTGTTGGTTATCTGGGTTGTTTTGATAGTTGGAATAGTTGGGTAGGCCGACGTCATTTAGCAGGGACGGATACACATTGTTATTAATAATATTTCCACTCATATCAAAGCCAGAACTATAAGCAGGCAGTGAACTGTATAAACGAACTGTGGTGGAGACCCGGGTCGACAGAAAGACGGGACTGCCGGTTCTAAGGGTAAGCCACCGCTGTTTCTTATCTCTTAAAAGTAAAAAATGGAAGGCAGGCATCTGCTTGTAGGGTGTTTTAACCACCTTGGCAGGCACTTTTTCGTTTAACTGAGAGTCTAGCCTGGTAAAAAAAACAGTGTTGGCAACTTTAGAATATATAGTGGCAGTGGAGTCAGCTTCATTGTAATAAAAATAAGGATCAACGAAACGGTTGACACCACTATTAAAGGTATTTGATGTAACAGCACCAGTATTTAGATCTGCTTTTATAATAGATAAAAGATGACCAGCAGAATCTCTTGAAGTTTTTAATATCATGACGGTGCTTTCACCTACCAGGGTTACCTGCCTCAATCCTTCTACACTTCTTTTAAAATCAAAAAAAACTTTTCTTGATAACACCGGCTTTAGGCTGTCATCTGCTAAAATTACCGCACTGCCTATTTTACCCAAATTTTCATAATACGCGCTGGCAACAATAGCTAACTGCCCATCTTTGTTTTTTAATTGAAGGGTAGAAGTATTTGACGTGAAAACTTTGCCTATTAAACGCATAAAAGAGTCGGACATAAACGTACTATTGCCGTCTGCATCAATCTTCCACAATTCGTGCTTGTCACTTGCCAACTGGTGAATGTACAGCAAGTAATAATTTTTAAAACGTACTACATTAACATCGCTCATTGGAGCTAGCTTGTAGTCCAATTCTTTGGTCGCCTGTAACTGCAGGTTGTTGCTATAAACATAAACCAGCAATTTTGAATTTTGTGTAAGACAAATTATGTGGTGGTTGACGCCGACATTGGCAACCAATTTAATCGCGTTAGTATATGGAGCTTTGAAATCTTGTTTGCTATATTGAATTGTTTGTGCATTGAGTTTGCAGCAAAACCCAATTGTCAATAAAATCAAGAAAAAGTTATAAGCAGCCGTAGCTGAATACCGGGAAAATAAAGCTTTCACATTCTATGTTTTACACCCTCTAAACATAAGTCATAAACCTATAAATTTCCAATCTTTTTTAAACTCTACCCCATCTCACCCAATTGCGTCTAATATTGTCCTAAACTTACTTTTTTGCAACCTTATTACCAGCTGCCACAGGTTTTACAATCGCAATATTAGGCTTGGGCAGTTCCTTCATATCCTCGCCGAGATAAAAGTTGAGGTGTGGCGGCTGGTTATAACCAACATTTTGCCACGCGATGCTTACCCGGTACTGTGGGTTGTGCATTAATGTATACATGCGGTGGCTGGTAGGTATAGTTGTGCTAAAAATGCGGAGCTCTTTGTTGTCTGTAGTTCTTTCAATTAGTTCTTCGCGCCAGTCACCAAGTATATCTGCGCTTAATGCAGGAGTCGACTTTGTGCCGTTGTTAGAAGTGCAACCTTCGGCCGTAAATATTCTTCCAACTTTGTATTTATCTATGTGATTGCCGTCTAACAATTCGCGGGTAAAGTCTCCATCCCACCAAATAAGGAAGTTGGTTGATGGAGGATTATCACCGATTTTTTGTCCTTTAATATTGTACAAGCCATTTGAGCCGCTCCACCACATTTCGGCACCAGGGTTAACAGGGTCAATATTTTCGGCAACGCCGCGGCCGGCATCTTCATTCATGTTTCCTTTCCATAAAATTTCTCCTGTTTTTGCGTCGTATAATGCTGCCCCCGGCCCGGTCGTGTTTTCCTCAATTTCGTGTATGCCAAAGACTTCCATACCCGGTCGTGAAGGATCGAGGTCACTAACGTGTAGTGCGTCTCCATGTCGCAGACCTGTACTAAACAAACCCTTGCCATTGTCGTCTACAACCATTGAGCCATACACAATTTCGTCTTTGCCATCGTTGTCAACATCAGCTACGGTAAGGTTATGGTAACCCTGTCCGGAAAAAGGATTTTCTCCGTCTTTCGAGTCAAATACCCAGCGTGAAGAAAGCTTACCTCCCCTATAATCCCAGGCTGCTAATACACTTCTACCATAGTAACCGCGACACATAATAACACTAGGATGAACACCATCGAGGTAAGCAACACATGCTGTAAATCTGTCAACCCTGTTGCCATTATTATCAGTGCCACCATTACCACCGTGACCGCCCCAGCCGTTAGTAGGATACCGGTTAGGAATATAATCGGTAGTGGCAAGGGCCTCGCCTTTCTGCCCGCTGAAGATGGTAAAATATTCCGGGCCGTTTAATATCTTTCCATTGTTATCAACCCAGTTCTTAGACGAGTCTCCTATCGGATTCCCTTTGCCATCAATTGTACCATCGGCCGTTTTCATAGCAATTTCTGCTTTGCCATCACCATCAAGATCGTATACCATAAATTGGGTATAGTGGGCGCCTTCGCGAATGTTTTTGCCAAGGTTGATTGTCCAAAGCAGTGTACCGTCTAGCTTATATGCCTGGAAGATAGGAGGATCAGTGAAGCCGTTTGAAGGATTATCGCGACTGCGTCCTGCCTGGTGTAACACAATCTCGTATTCACCATCGCCATCAAGATCGCCAACACTTGCATCATTAGGTGTGTAACCGGCTATATTTTGTAAAGGAAGAGAAAGATAATTTCGAACAGGAGCATTGGCAGGCAAGGTAAATGCCCTGCTAGCTTCTTCTTCCTTTCCTTTAATTACGGGCTTTACTGAGTATGCATTAGCTGCAGAAAAATCTGCCTTCGTATCAATAAAAAAAGTGCTGTGCGTAATCGGCTTCGTATTCAGTTTTGTACTTTTTCCACCGCCATTTCTATATATATTAAAAGCTATGTCATCAGCATCAGTCCCAAGCATTCTCCAACTTATAAAAACAGAATCGGGGCTTTGTCTTAAAGCGATTACACCCCTGCCTAAATTTTCCATCAGCTTTTGAGACGATACAGTTGTTACACCCAAAACAAGTATAACGATAACAATTAACGAAACAATCTTTCTTAGTAACATGATTCTAGTTTTTAGAATTAATGCAGCAGTTTGTATTTATTAATGCATTCAAAATTTTAGCGTTGCTAATAGAGACATAATAAGAGCCACTGCTGTTATATGCGGTTTACGCCAACTAAAATCCCGACTACAAGTGCAATCGGGATTTCGTTATTCGTACAGCTTGCTTTAAAATTATTTCCATTTAAATGGCAAATACAAGCCATCGATGGTGCTCAGTCTCGCCTCTGCCTTTGCAGCCTCTGCACCTAAGCCATCTTTTCTTAATTTATCACCAACTTTTTTAGCAACATATGAAGGGTCATTTCTTCTCAATGCAACCCTTAACAAGTCGCTCCAACGTTGTCCCTCATATGCTAGCTCAAGTGCTCCTTCGTTCATTATAATGTCTTCAACCTGTCTTAGACTATCGGTAGGATTTGTAACAGTTGCATACCTGAGATAAGCTCTTTCTCTTAAGCCCCTGTTTTTGTAATAAGTTGCACGAAAACTTGGATTATCGCCAAACCTTGCATCAAAGTCATAAGGTGGTGGTAGAAAAGTCTGCATACTATTAGTCTTGTCTGTAGTACTCGGATCGTCGTATGTGGGCCCGATACCACCGTTCATTAAGGCATAGGCCAACTTATACTTACCATCGCGGTTCGCGGCCTCTGCAAAGTGCTCGATCAGGCCGGCGGCCCTATAAAGAAACCAATCGCCGGAACGTCCGTTCGCATTCAGTACAGGTACACTGGAGAAACCATCCTGTGAGTAATAGAGATACTTCATAATAACCGGCTGTCCTGCTATTGTCTTATAAGTAAAACGCCCTCTGGCATCAAACGGAAAACCATTCTGTTGTACCTGGCCGTTCCAGTTATCAATAGCAAGCTGAGAAGGCTTTACAAGGTAGCTGCCTGAAGTATTTGAAAATAGATCTATTAATGGATTTTTAGGTGCAAAGTTTCTATTAAAAGGCAAGACCCAAATCCACTCGTAGTTGAAGTTTGCGTCGTAGTTTACCTGGCCACGGGAGAATATAGATCTCCAACCTTCGGTGTTGCTTTCAATAAGCGCATTTATATCAGACTCCCTGAAACGTACATACTGAACTGATATATTATTTGATATAGTTACGTCAGGAAAGTTAATTTTATAAGTGTTGTACTTAGTATTGATATTGGAGTTATTATCCTCAGTTGAAATAACTGTTCTGTAAGCAGTTGCAGCTTTTGTGTAAGAGGTATTGTCATAAGCGCCATTCCATAGATACAGGTCGCCCAGCAACACATACTTGTTGATAAAAAACTTTTGTGTGAAATACTGGTCCACTGTAGTCACCAATGAAGTTCCTGTTGGGTATATGTTTTTAAATGGAAGATTTTCCATTGTTTTAATTAACTGGGTTAACAATTGCTGAAACGTAATCTTTGGGTACAGCGCTTCATTTCTAACATCTGATACATTGGCTAATGGGTCAGTAACATAAGGTACTGAGCCAAAATGAATACCTAATTGCAGGTACACAAAGCTGCGAATAGAAGCAACGTCAGAATATCGTTGGTTATATTCATCCACTTTCAACTTTTTATCTGCGAGCATAATGTCGAAATTCTTCATTACGTCGTTGCAGTTTAAAATAACCTCGTAGAAAGGAGTTGGATCAATGTATGGGTTATCAGTAGTTGCAGTATGGTTGTTGAGTTGTCTCAAATATTGGTCTGAGTTGTTGGTTACCGTCATAAGATCGGCACGCAACTCATTTAGTAAGATATACTGCTTTGACAAGTTCATAAACTTGCCATATACGCCAATAACTGCTGCATCGGCATCAAAAACGTTGCGATAGGTTTGTGCGCCCGTCAACACATTTTCCGGCTGCACATCCAATATCTTTTTACAAGACGAAAGCCCTATTAAAGCTGCGACTGCAGGCAATAACAAAAATTGTTTTTTGAAAAATCTATTTTTCATATTTGGTAATCCTCGCGTTGAAATTTAGTTATAACCCAAACCTTACACCTAGCTGCAGTGAACGGTATTGTGGTTGAAGAGTAACGTCTACACCCTGCCCTATTACGCCGGAAGTAGAACTCATTTCCGGATCATATCCCCTGTACTTTGTCAGGGTAAAAAGATTATTACCGGTAATATAAACAATTGAATAGCGTAAAAAGCTTGATTTTACAGGTATGTTATACGTCAAAGTAGCAGTTCTAAGACGCAGGTATGAACCATCTTCAATCCAACGGTCGGAGAATCGGCTGTTGCCGGTTGGGTCACCGAAAGATGCACGTGGAATGTCTGTTACCTGCCCATTAGCTCTCCATCTGTTATTTACAGCTACAGTCTGGTTATTCGTGCCAGACATAGCCTCTAGCTGTCTCCTTGTATAATTATAGACATCGTTTCCTTTGGTAAAGGTTAACAGTCCTTCCAGTGAAAACCGCTTCCACTCAACCCGGTTGAAAACAGAGCCAAATAAATCAGGATTTGGATTGCCGATTATCTGCCTGTCATTTTCATTTATGATCTTGTCACCATTTAAGTCAGTAAATCGTATGTCACCACCTTTAAAAGCGATGGGAGTACCGTTTGACGAGAGGCTTGAAAAACCGTCAGCGTTTGCTTCAGCATCTGTGCTATAAACACCGTTTGTCTTATAACCATAGAACACATTGGGAGCCTGGCCGATAGCACTGAGAATAGTACCATCAGCATAACTTGTCATTATATTATCTCCCGGAAGTTTGGTAATCTTAGAATTATAATGAGCAAGGGTAAAGCCTAAATCCCATTTTACACTGTTTGCATTAACAATTCTGCCGGTTACGGAAGCCTCGATACCCGAAGTTTTCATGCCTCCTGTATTTGTAGCTGCCATACTAATATCAGTGGCAGTAGGCATCTCCTCAAATATCAACATGTTATCCGTCTTATTGCTATAAGCGTCAAACGTCAGGTTTAATCGCTCATTTAGCAATGAGAGGTCTAAACCCAGGTTAGCCTTTCTAACCCTCTCCCACTGTAACTGATCGTTGCCCACACCTGCTCTGACGAGACCTTGCATACCCAATAGGTTTTGAGAAACATAGGTTTGCTTTGCTGTAAAATTTCCAATATCATCGTTACCGGAGGTTGGAGATCTATATTCTCCCGTGGCCAGGTAAACTACGACGCAAACTTCAACTACGAG
>Ga0068617_1000030_pt1 | contig 14469 bp, 11 predicted proteins | sample InSIn1SAF170_2_FD_77422 | JGI IMG/M metagenome (GOLD analysis project Ga0068617, IMG submission 77422) | Clean room microbial communities from NASA Spacecraft Assembly Facility at Jet Propulsion Laboratory, Pasadena, California, USA -... ...
AAGGGGTGCTGCTTCCACTGGCGCTGGATCCCTAATGAATGGAACTGAATCTGCATCCGCATTTGGATCCTAATAGTATAGAACTGAAAGTGCTATTGATGAAAACTCTTGCTAGCTTTGGCTTTGCCCCTACACCTGAAGGATATGAAATTGGCACTGCTCGCGCTGAGGGTGGGTCTTTATCTCGATTTGGTGAAACCCCTTCTTCTGTTTCAAATGCTGGTGGTGAATCAACGGACTATGTTGCAATAGATCGTGCCTTTGCCGGGAGAGAAGAGCGACGCCGGACCCTCCATATGGTCTGTGAATTTCGAGGTCATGAAAGGTGAAGTCCAGTGACTGGTTCATAAAGGGAAGATACTGAGTAAGCAGATCGTAGGAATAGAAGAGTACCGGTAGCACGTGTATGACCCGCCTATGCTCTCGCTCAGGAAAGCGGATATCGGAGTGGACAAACAAATAGGGTAGGCATGCCCTAAGCTCTAGGTTAGCCAGTCAGTTTAGGTAGTGAGGTAGGTTAGCCGGTAAGCTTAGTCGTGTCCTGTGTTTCTGTCGTTAGGTAAGCCAGCCACCGTCGTGTCTTAGGTAGTTTAGATGGAAACCAGCCTCTGTTAGGAGGTGCGGAGGAACCTTGAGGGTCTAACCATGGGTGTGCCTATGATGAGGGTCAAGGAGGTCCCTCAGAGACTGCATCGTCATGTGGTCAGTGTACCATGTCCTTTTGTCCAGCTACTGAGGTGGGCGGTGAATGCTATAGTCTATTATCATGAGATTCATGCACCTCGAGATGACTAGATGATAGTCTCCTCCCTTTTTGTACCAGCTATGAATATATAGATCTATTCCTTCAGATGTATAGACTCTGTATCATGATGGCCATGCAGCCTTATTTTGGACACTACATCTTTTTTGAACATGATGTACCAGCTATCTATTTTATATACATATGGTTTGGCTCTTACTTATGCTTCAAATGGTCTGAATTCAATTCCATGTTTATGTACATGCATGCTTGTATTAATGCTTAATTAATGTGACAAATGCTAATATAACACTTAGTTAGCTAATGAACTAGCCAATGTGTTGGAACTCCCTGGAACATGACCATAAAAAATAGAATCAAACTGGAATAATTCGCACCTTTCAACACTTTTGAAGCAGAGTAGGATTTCTAACCAGATAGAGATTCTTCAGCTGTTATACCACTAACTGTGAATCCAAATGTGCAACTAACCTGCGAATACCAAGAGCAATGGCTTCGGATAGAAGTTCAATGGCTGCACTATATTCCACAATGTTGTTGGTTGCAGGATCGAGGCATATGCCCCCTGAACTCACCAGTTGGTCTGTGGGTGAAAAGATCAGTGGTGGAAGCGATATCCCGGGTACTATGACTGCAAATCCTACATCAAATTCAAATGAAACATATAAAAATTTAGCACCAATCATGAGAAGCATCAAACCGAATCAGCTACACGCCAAAAGAAAAAGCAATACCAACACACAACGACTAAAAAGACACTATGTACAAAGCACTATGCAGCCTTACGGCTTAGGCTGAATACTTCTTTAGGTAGAGCCCATTACGAGGCTCAGGGCAAGGACCGGTAGGGGCTTGCTTGACGTTAGGAAAGCAAGGATTCTTGTCGTAATCGATGAACTCATGGGTCTTTGATGGCATCATATGTAACACCATGACGGGGCCATGCCACATAGGTTCGAATTTCCACGTTCCTAAACTATCATGATTCCAGTCATGAACTAGAACCAAGTAGACTTAGCTAAAGAACGCTAAGAGAGACCAATTCTCGACCATCTCTCAAAGGAAGGGAAGGGACACATAAGAAAGGAAGGATAAGTAGCCTGCTAACTCACTCATTTATATGGGAAACGTCCTTGCTTATAGGGACATTATACAAGAGGGAGGGTAAATGTAGACCTATCAAAGACCTCTCTCAGGTAGGTGACATTCTATAAGAAGGTATAGGAAGAAAGAGTCTCTAGTAAGGTCCATTCTTCAAGCATACAGATAGTGTATGATCTAAGTAGTCATTGTCAGTTCTTAGGAAGGTGAGTGAACGAGAAGGGATTCGATCCAGCCATAGAGTAGATTTCCCTATGGCTACCTTTTTATGTAAATACGGCTACCTACCTTGGGAAATGCGTAGATTTGAACTACGGGACCTTGCCTTCGGTAGGGTTCAGTCCAACCTAGAATCATTTCCTTTTGTTAAGTCGGTTCGATGGGGGGTACCCACCTACATCCGCTGGTACTAAAGGTAGTGCCTCATCCATTAGGTGAGTGTCAGTCAGTCCCAAAGGGGTAAGAGCCCAATCCTTATCGGAGGCGACTCCGTGCGTAGCGTCGCCGGAGCGGCGTAGGTATCTTAGACCGGAGCCGTCCCATCGTCTGCAATTTCTTCAAGCTCTGGATCGAAGTTCTAATCGGACCTTTCTGAATTCTTTTGTCGGGCCTTTCATCTTTGAAGTCGGACCTTGAAAGTCGATGCATCAAATCAGCGAAATCTTACCAATCATACCACTATCTCTATCGCTCCCCCTCCCTGTGGTCCCTGCAACTGCAATGGTTGGTGCAATGTGAGCCATTAGGTTAGGCCTATTCCAAGCGTACCTACAATATCTATGCTTCTAAATGGTACGCAACGGGCGAATCGAGCTTTGTGTCCTAGTAGGGGTACCTTGATAGGTAGAGGTGCAAATAGAAGTCAATGCCCAAGTGTAAATGTTACGTGCCTACGTATCTGTACAGGTAGAATGCTAAGTGAGGATACTACCGACCAAGGAGGTAGCTGCCTGGGGGTTCCTAGTACCCGTAGAAGGGGCGGGGGTGAGGAGTGGAGTGCCTGTGGGTGCCTGTGAGGGTAGGACCAATAGATCTAGTGTGATTGGGTAGATAAGGCTTGGCTTGGATGATTTGCATCTGATTGGTTGCTGCGGTTCCTATGGTTTCTGCCTGTCCCTATGCTGGAAGGGGAAATGATGTGGGTAAGAGTTAGGGTCTAGTGACGAGTTGAAATCATTGTATATGGCATCATTCGATGGTCCTGACTCCTACCAATGGGCTGTCCCACCAATCATATTTGATCCTGCCTTTCCCAAGTGACGGAGTAGCCGCGACGATCCGTGCCGCGGGGGTTGGCCTATCTAGCTTCCCTGCCCTAGAAGCATGGTTTGGATCCATACAGGACCCTCACCAATTTCGTGATCAGCGATGATGTACTGATCCAGCAATTGGAAAGCGCCATTTCTCTTTTCCTTCTGCGCTTCAGTATGCCGCGGTGGGTTCACCGACTCTTTCGATGCGCAAGCTATTGATACTTGAATGCATCGTGGAAACCAGTCATTCATTATATATGTCATTATGCATTTTCGATGGCGAAATGACATATATAATGCCAAAATCACAAAGAACTCATACCAACGCGTTACTCTTTATAGTCGTGCGAAAGAACAGAAGAGTTGAAGAACGAAGTGAGGGAGGGAGGCTTGTATTAATTCTAGTTGCGAAGCGATGGCCCCAACTAGATTATTGTGGAGGAACACGAGGGTTATTAATTATAGTGCACCAACGCCTATTTCATAGTGCATGCGACCTGAGCGAAGGCAAGGAACACAGGCCTGGCAGTCTCTTGTGAGTGCAGCACGCACCCAAACACGCGTGTCATCCATCGTATATCTGCCTTGCCTGAGCTAGAAGGCCCCCCATATATTAGGCAGGCAGGCAGGATGTTTAGGGATAAGGTTCAACCGACATAAGGCAGGAGGTTTAGGGTCGATTTCGGACCCCTTGCTGGTATATAATAGGGTAGGGGCCTTACTACTGAATGAATAAGCTCTTCTATGATATCTCTATCTTTATACATATTCATTAGATAGATATTCTCTCCAATTCTTCACAACCCGGACTTATCCGAGAACAAGAGAGTCAGTCAAGCCCCTATTATATGCTCATCTCATCGCCCCTATTATATATATATGCTCCCGAGAACTGCTGCACAGGTCGGTCGATCTCCTTGCTTACCGGGCGGGACCCCTTCCACCAGAGGAAGGAAGGAGGTAAGACCCGTATCAGACCATTCAGAGGAGGGGAATTGAATTACCTTAATGCAAGCCGAACTTCACTTATATCTGGGGAGGGGCCGCCCTTGCTGTAAGCCCTTGGGAGGACCCACTGCCAGATACACCTACCTATTGGTTGGTTGGGGTACTTTTCCTTCTGCTCTTCCATTTACTCATTCGACAATGAGATCACATTCTTCACCGAAACAATGAGTTAGCCGGGGGGTGGGTCTCCTAAACTCCTAATATGGGGGGTCAGGGGCGGAAGGGGTACGGACGAGCGAGTAGACGAACACAAGAAAGAATATAAAAAAGGGGTAGGAAAGAAAAAAGAACTATGTCCGATAAGCCTTTACTTCAATCTTCTTGGCCTTGGGATTACAGCGAGGAAGGAGCGACCGGCCGGAAAGAAAATGATTGAAGTGTCTCTTCTACGGAAGACAACCCTTTCTTTTCTACAAAATATACCAACTATGTATACAAGGCCTCACCTGCAACTGCCTGTAGCCAACTAGAACGTCAAACGGTGGAGCCAACGGGAGTTGTGGTAGGTGTAGTTCTAGTGCTTGGCTTCGTGGACACAGGCGGCTTAGGTGGAATGGAAGGCACCGCAACACTAAGTGGCTACACAATATTAGGTTTCTTCTATGAACTATCACGTTGCAAGAAGCTCTAAAAAGCTCCCAAGCACTACTTCAAATCTTGGCCGGAGAAAGCAGCATCATCTGGGATCCGGCTGCCCAATACTGGAGGTAGGGAACTCCAAGTAGCTTCACACACCTCTAAAGTATTACTAGTAGAACCTTGCACTGTGGCCTCAGGGACCGAATCAGTACCAGACTCCGCCCCCTTCTATACCCTCGTCAGACAATAGGGAAGGACTTACCGACAGACAACGATAGAGCCAGGTTGACCATACTATAGAGTTCAACATCACACAATAATCGAGGGAGTAAAGTAGGTGCCCCCATATCCGAACTTACCGCTTATGATCTTCAAATTTTGAATCAACTGGTTTTCGCGTTCAAACCCTTGCCCCTCTCTGCACGTCCCTGCCTGGGGCCTTTTCATTACTTAGTGGGGGCTGCTGGTCATGAATTATATACGTAATTACTAATTCATCACGGAATTACATATCTCATTCATTCATGCATAATGACATATATAATATATGCATTGTCGAAGGATTGACCCGAAGGAAGGAACTACTTGTCCGCATCGGGCAAGGAAGGATGGCTCACCCCACTTGATTAGGGTGAGCGGCTTCTCGCTCCTACGTTTGCCCCTTCAACCACTACGTAATTGATCTTATATATGTTAACATCTATTTTCATTGATGTTATGGGAAGGTGAAGAAAGGCTTCTGGCGGCGAGAGGCTAAAGGTGAGAGGCCCTTCCTTCCCCCTTCCATACCTTAGGTGGACGTTCGTTATAGAAGTATCAAGTGATAGAGCTAATGATTCAGTGAAGAGGGGTACGTGATATTGTCGGGACGTGTGATTGATCACAGAATCTTTACCGCACCTTACGGCGTCCATCTGTCCGTTTGACTCCTTGGTTTGACCTGGAAGGGTTAGGTCCGACCAGGCAGAGTTTCCGGGCGAACCGCTTCGCTTCTCTCACCGCCCTTCGCATGCATGTATGCCTGCCTTCCTCCGGCCCGGACACATAAGTAAGAAAAGAAATCTATCGGTCAGCACCAGCCCAATAAGTCGTTCCTTCCCCGGGGCAAAGCCCGATGTCTTTCCTATAAGCTAAAGAACATATCAGCTAGCCCGCTCCCGGCACCCACCACTTCCCATCACCTTACACCGGGGCAGGTGGATAAGGCAGGATATATTAGTAGGCAAGCCACTTATTTCTATAGCTATGCGCGTGCCCTATTCTACTTTCATCCGGTGGGTCAGAGTCATAATACAAAGGTAGATTTTAGGTCAAGAGAAGCGACTCTCCCCACAGTTGGCTGTGAGAATGCGTCGGTAGCTGGCCCTTTCAAAGTATAAAAGTGGGGGAACTTACTGCCTTGGGTCTATAAGGTCGCTGGAAATGAAAGATTGGGGGTTATTGCTTTAACTTTAAGGAAGGGCGACTGTGCACTGTGCCTCTCTAAGGGGCCAGGAGGGATTGGTTATTAGGCGGGCGACTACTCGAGGGGTGCGGGATTGGGATAAAGAAAAGGGTTTCAAGGGTCCGCGTCATTCATGAATGAAATAAAGATCGACCAGAGTAGTCAATGAATGAGTAGTCAATGAATGGCTTACTTATGGCACGGCAGAGGACCCAGAACAAACCAACCTCCGCCAGAATATCGAGAGTATAAACCAGTCGCCTGCCTTTATCTAATAGATCTTAGTTCTGGTCGAACGAATCAAAGAAAGAGGGTTTCGGTCGGATCTCGCCTTGAATCGGGTCTGGCTGAAATGAATCTCTTCCGCGCAGGTTCTAAGGGAAAAGGGAGATATAAACTCCAAAATCTGCCCGATTGGGGTGGAAATGCCCCCCCAAGATGATCCTGTGCCTCCCTGTCTTTTTTGGTTGGGTCGGTCGGTATTTTCACGAGAGCATCTCATTCTCGTGCCCATCCATTTGGTAAGAGATCCATCCTCCATCCCCGGCATGCATGATGGTGGAGATCCATAGATGAATGAGATGTAATGAACTAGGACCAAAGGGCGGATATATATATAGATATATATATGGGGTGTTATTGTCTATCTATCATAGTATAGAAGACCTCGTAGGCAGATGTTCCATTTACCTAGGGATGTGTTCTACGTAGGTCCCCGCGCCTGCCTGTGTGAATGACCTTATATTAGATATAGGAAGGAGTAGGGGTAGGAAAGAAGAAAATATCTCTCTTCCTCTCCTCTCCTTATCAGTCGAGCCCCCTAAAGGGTCCTTATCAGTCGAGCCCCCTGTTGGGTCCTTGCACTAGGAAGCGCAAGCCCCTTCGGGACCTTCTTCCCACACCCGATTGAAGGGGTGTTTGGTTGTGAAAGAAGAATAGTCAGGACCCCCGTTGGGATTTTGAGGCCTTCCCTACCTTCCACCCACCCACGCTGTCTGTTGGGTTTTGATGCTCTAATTGCTGGTTGCCGGTTTGTGGCGTGGAAGAAAGAAGAGGAACAATTCTATCCAGCCCACCATTTGTGACGTAGGGCAAGGCCCCGAAAGATAGATGTGAACGGGAAGAGATGCCCCAAGCCCATTCCTGCCTGCCGGTGGGGTCATGCTATAGTGTTCGTCGAGGAGGTGGGGATGGATAAGAGAGGGAGCCATTTTGTTTGATGGAGTAGACGCATGATCCAGCCACTTAGATAATGCGGCCAGATGAGTGAGATGGATGAAGAATATTCCTACTATAAAAAGGGGAAGGAGCCAATAGACAGAAGAAAAGAGTCTCTAACTGACTAGATAGATAGGTAGATAGTGCTTGAGAGCTTCTTGCACTTCCCCTATTCTATTTCTTGGGGGGTTCAAAAGAAGGAGTTGCCCCAGTGTTGGGTTATTGTCCTTTATCCTGGCGATGAACGAAGGACGGAGCTCGACCCTACTCTTTTCTTTCTACTCGGATCCGGGCACACACTAAGTAATAAAGAAGGGCGCGATCAGATATCTAATTCCATCCATATAGAATGAATCAAGTGAACCCCTCCCTCCGGACAGATCAGAACACTCCGCTAATGGAACATAAAAGTGGCTACCCACCCAAGCACATATATGAGGCATGGCAATGCAGAATCTCGTATCGACCACCACTCCCCTTCCTTCCTACAGGCAGGTTATAGGTCGGCAGGTTTCAGATAGGTCCGGTTCACTTCCAACACCGCGAGCCCAACCAATAAGTAAGAGAGAGATATCCAATCCCGGATATATATTGTGAGTGCGCATGCATATGCAGAGGGCCCTGGTCCAGCCTTCCATCCATATCTGTGGTCCAGCGAGTCAATGCCAGAAAGACTTGATTCTATGGCAGTCAGTCAGAAGTAAGCCTGCGTCAGTCGTCTTAGATACGTAATATGCAGGTATATAATCCGTAGTTATATACGTAATATGATGTTCTAATGAAGGGCAGGCTCTTCGGTTTCGGTGCTGTTAGGACGCCCCGCTACTATCATATCACGCGTACAGGTTCGGTGGAAAGAGATAACCCCGCCCGCCTCCCTATCCCAGCAAGCAGACGAGCGAGCCTCTCGATCCTAAGGCAGGCGAGCGCTTCCCTCTACCAAATCATATCCTATCGGCCTTTCTCCCCGCCCGATAGTGCTTTCCTTCCTTGATTTACTGCTCTACCTGAACAGCTAGAGTATGCCCCCAATCCAACCAATGTGGGGGCTCTTTCGGGCGGGCCTTTGGATATAGATAAGGGATGCTTTCTTCTCTAATCAAATGGGCGAAAAGAAAAAAAGAAATAGTGGAGTGAACCATTCATCTCATCCCCGGCCGGCAAGCAAGTAGTTGAGGAAATATTATTTACCTGCGTGATTCCTGCTGGCGGCTGTACGGGTTCTGGGCTCCCTGCCTTCTTTCAGCGGTCAATTCCCTTTTTTTGTGACTTACCTCTGCTTCATCCTTCGGGCGCACTTTGTGATTAATATCCTTGCCCGGACAAGCGGCTTCGCACCTTCAAAACTTCCTACACCTTGTTTTTGACGGAAAGGTGCCGTAAGGCCGCTTGACCGTAAGGGAAAGGAAAAGAAATTGATTCATCCCGCCAATCAAATAAGATGAAGATGTAGTGGTGTGTAAGGTGCTTTATAAAGAAGGAAGGTCCCGGAGGGGCTTGCGCTTCCTAGTGCAAGGGATGATGCTTATTAGCGAGGTGGTGGTAGGGAAGCTAAAATGGGTTCTAAAACTGAGTCTGCCGCGGGTGCCTTTGCTACCTCCTTATAGGCTATCTCCGCTGTTTTCACTCGATCAACCGGATCATCAACTGGTGGACCCGAATCCCCAATGATAGGCCCATAAGAACTCGGTCAATATCAATCGAGCTGAAGGATCTCTGTAGCGGTGAGTAAATGACCCAATGCCAACGGTCTACTCAGTCGACTGGCTCTGGTTCAAATGCCGGTGCTTCTATCTTCACTGCGCGTGGTGTCCGTGCCTTTACTTCCGCAGCCTTAACTTCTGGCTCTGAAACTGCTTGCTTTGTTGCCTCTGTCAGTCATTTCTGGGAATTCAAGCAGTAAATTAGCAGCAGGCCCCTATCGTTCGCTACTGACATAAGGAGCATATGCAGATCAAGTTGAATATTAAGTTCCATATCCCATCGCACCAACAGCACCCGTAGCGGTTTATGCCCCAGCGCATCCAGTTCCAATTGTTGACCCAGAACCACCAGTAATGAAGGCGGGTGCAGTTTTCCGGGTTTATTTTGTTCCAGCAGCTTCCCTAGTTCCAGTTGTGCCCGTTGAACCGGTTGTTGACCCGGTCCCATATCCTGTCGGAGATCGAGTAGTTTACCAAGTCTATGTAAAGCGCCGCTTGTTCACCGGTTAAGTCCAACCTTGTGGTTTTAGTGATTTGGTGGGTTTCGGTCAATTGTCTCTGCCACCTTAGCCGCTACCTCTGTTGCCTTTACTCACCCCTTCCTTGCCCCGGACAAGCGGCTTCGCACCTTGGTTTATTCTTTCACCTGCTAGAACTAGACAGACCTGGAGCCCTAGACCAGGAATCACGTAGTAGGAGGAATTTGATCCTTAGAAGCAGCAGTCCAGCGGCTTAAGGGTTATCCATAATAGTGAGATGGGGGTTACGAAGGTTCAATTGACTTATTGGGTGGGGGGGCTTATGGTCGAGCCTGCTTACGCATCCTCGTGGAATCGACCATCCAGGGAATCGTGCTGCTATCAATCCATAATTGGGGTAGCGAGGTAAAGCGAAGCGGTCCCCATAAAAGAGGTTTTCTGATGTCCCATAATTCTACCATCCAGCAGCAGTGAAACTCTCTAAGCTAAAGGTAAACCAAGGGCCCTATCCCTATGGGCTGCTACTACCAAATCCGTCCCTCCACGAACTGCATCCATTCCAAGCTCGCTCGTAAATCAATCCACCCATCCCATCAAGCCATCCGAACGGGGCTCTCTGATATCCCATAATCCCTTCCAGCCAAGCCATCTATGCACCCAGCTCCGTCGCCATGTAATCCCTAATCGGGGGGGGGTAAGGCAGGCAACTAAGAGTCTTCGGTGAAATTCCAATCCAATCCATAAAAGGTCACTCATTTGTGGAAGTTCGTGGATTAAGAAAGGCAATGCCTGGGTTGATTCGTGCAAAGAAGGTAAAGTCAGGTGTTCAGATTATATATGTAATAACGCAAATTCAATTCAAAAAATCCAACTCATAATCATAATAAAAGTAGGTTCTATTCTCTAAAGTCCGATCGGCCTGTTCACTAATTCCTTATTCTGGGCTCCGTATTAAGGCACCCACCTGGTTGGAGGTACCCAGGTCAGGTTGTTCCGGTGGATCCGAAAAAGCTTATTATAGGGGGTGTTTATTATAAGAGAACCCGTAGTTGGCATGGTTCGAGTCATCATGTCCGTGTTCTGGAACTGGCAATTCTCTTTAGGCAAGTATATGAATTATAGCGCTCTCCCCTGAAGCAAGATATGAAAGCAAAGACCAGGTGAAGTTGCAGAGCCTATTCCAGTTGCTTACTCACCGCCATTTCGCTTAGCATACCTTACAATTGAAAGCTTGCTCCAGGCATCCCTTCCCTTCCTATTCCGGCTCCTTCCCCTCCCTTCTTTCCCGGCATACCTTCCAGTTATAAAGCCAAAGCCATATGAGATTCAGTTCCCAGCAAGAGCGTAGTGGGAGGAAAGTACATGCACTATAGGTTCGTCCGTTCATTCATTTTCTCCCCATTAAGAGGGCTAACCTAATCTTTCCTTCCTGAGCTAGATGACAGCAATGACAAAAGACGAATGTGCGAGCACCGGATCCATTGATGATGAACCACGAGTGCTACTAGGTGACCCACGGTTAGCTTAAGGCTCCTATATGTAACGGGCGACTGATCCCACGGGCCAGTGTGAACCGATTCTTAGCGGCGTGAGTGAGTAACAACCAACTGAGTGGAGTGGTCTAACCTAAAAGAAAAAGCAAGTAGGGAGAGTACTTCCTATCAAAAGTATAAATGCCGTACCAAGCAAGTACGAAGATGTAAGGCAATGGTGATCGAAGCCCGTCCGGCTCTCTCCTACGATTTACGAACTAACTGGGCTGACTCGCGGTGGATTGGTCCTATCCAAACTGCTGATTGCCCACTAGTCCATTATAAAGAAAGTGATCTCCGAACCTACTTCTTTCCTTAGTCCATCCCGCCATCCCAACTAGGGGCCCTTACGTACCACATAGACTCATTTTTTGGATTCCCACTACTTATTCTTCTTCCCTTGGTTTGACTTCTAACCATCCCAGTCCCGACCTATCGACTGAACGAAAGAGGAACTGCTTCCATGACGATTGGATCACGAAAGAATTTTCGAAGGCAGGGAGAAACCGGAGGAGACTGCATGGGTATAGAGACTTCCAGAGCGGAGGGAGCTTGTCTCGGCGTTGGAGGCGGGCTAATAATCCTATTTGAAGCTAATGATTCTATGTCCACCTCCCTGATCGACCGTACGTTAACGCTGTTCCCACCCATTCCTTCTAAAGCTAATGACTCTTATCTGGAGCTCGACCGGGTTCTGTGGCTAATGACTCCTACTAATGATCTAATGATTGAAATCCCAATGATCGACTGCAGACCAACCCTTCATAATCGACTATATAAGGCTACTTACTCTTAACTACAGTTAATGACTCTGGTTGACTGCGGCACTCATGATTGATTCGACTAACCCAAAAAGTGGACTAACTGCTTTTCCTGATATTGGTATTTCCGGATCTGCCTATTGGGATCATACGTAACTACAGAGCATGCAATCATGGAGGTGCCACCCAAGTGGGAAAGTGCTCGGAGACAGAATAAGTGTCCTCGGATCATGACTAGCCTGGGCAGGTTAAGGTAGCTGAGCAGGAAAGCTGCGAGAAACAGGAATTCAAGGTCCCGGAGGGGCTTGCGCTTCCTAGTGCAAGGGGATGATCAACACAACAGTTGGCTGCATATCCCTACACGATTATACAGATGAGGTGACTGTACAGCAAGTCAAGCCATCGGAGAAGGGGAAGAATGTTCAAATAGATTCAACGCCATCTCACCTAAGTTAGAGAGAAGTCATAACCATTTAGGATGACTGGTTACAGCCCATTGAGGGAGATTTCGATCAAGGGCTAGTACAACTACAGCCTGATAGATATAAAGATGTAACCTCTGGGGTTCTCATAGAGATAGACATTGCGGGAGAAAGGAGGCCCTATCAAGCTTCCATCACTGGCAAACAAGCCGGATTGGGATGGGCTTCATCTACACCGGTCAAATCAAAGTGTATTCTGGATCCTCCAATAGCTCCAGACGCAGAAAGGGCGGAGAACACTTTGAAATGGTGATAGACCGCCCTAAAGGCATATGCAGGCAGCTATGACACATTCAAGCATCTATACTATGGAGGTAGCCGGAAGAGACAAAACAGTTGAAGGCACAGCAGCAGAAGGAATTCAATGAACAGCTTCAGGCTATTCACATCCCCCCTCTGAGCTCATTGGAGGGAGAACAGAGCAGGTCTGTATTAAGTGGCTTTTCTATAGATTTTGTAGACTGCTATCTCTACTAGCCGATGCATTACGGGACAAGGAGAAAATAGATTACCAGATGTGGAAGATATTGGAAGAGAAAGAAGGGCACAGTCTTCTACCCCGTATTCTACCTTTACTAATTGAGTTAAGGGGCGCCCCTCTGCGGAAGGATACCTCCGAGTAACAGGAAGGCAGGACCTTTCTGTAAAAGAACTGCTGCTGATCCGCGATGCAAGGAAGGCCACGCCCCATGCATGCCGTTACCACAGCAGTGCTAATGTTGGAAGGCGTATTAATCTACGTGGGCGTTCTAAGATTCGCTTGCCTGCCTTTATTGTATTGCCAGAGAGCACTTGCTTGAGGGTGCCTCGCTGGGATTTCTTTAGGGTGCGTTAGCACGCTCGACTAATAAGGCCGCCATCGACGGAGTCGCTCGACCAACGCCATCGATTTCTTTAGGTTATTTCTTTAGTTAAGAAAGAAAGACTGGTAGGGGATTTCATTCCATTCAATAAAGGTATAACCTATTGATAAGTGGCTGGCTGTTTTCAAATTCTTATTCTTATATAGGCTGTCAATATTATATCAGATGCAGTTGGAACTCGAACCGAGCCGACCACAAGCTGCTTCTGGTCGTCGTACGTAGCAATGAATGGAACGCAGTAGCACTAGAAGCAGCAGTTTCAGAAGAAGCCAGCCTCACCTTTCTTTCCCTTGACTAAATACCGGAACTTTCTTGAAATAAAGAAATCAATACCTCTCCGTCCCCCGTAAGTGGTGATTCTTCTCCATCTCCAAGGGGTAGGGTGTGGAGTTCACTGCACCGACCCATTCCCCATCCGGGTCTCCCGCACTGCTCAAGTGTGCGACTCCGTATGAGGACCTCCTTCCCTTCTGCCCACTCTCCGTTCACACGGTTTCCAAAGCGGAAGGGTAGGCAGCAGGTACCACGAGCCCTCTGTCCCACACATCTATCCGGAAGCAAGTGTAGTTCACCGGTTCCACCGAATGCTCCTATCTCTCGGCAAAGATCGTGTGAGTGTGCAGTTATGCCTCAGATGCTTCGCCATAGAATATATAAACCTAGTTCCCGTTCCTCTCTGGTGCACTCGCTCTAGATCTCCGACACACAAGGGAGGACGCGGTAGGCCCTAGCCCCTGCACGCACGTCTGGCCGATCATTCCGCTGGCATCTCGCATTCACGATACCCGTTTCACTGCCGCTCGAGGATGTAGTTGTAGATACGTCGAGCCAAGGGTGGCTCCATATCTCCTTCTACGACATGCTGTTGTCGTCGCCATATTCTATGTGTCACTTGGTAATCTCTTCCTCGCTGCGGGTCTCTGCAGCACCTACCTCCGGAAGAAACGGAGGACTTCATTCAGTGACTCCGCGATCGCCCTCTAAACGATCAAAATAAGGTAGAGCTTGAAGATACGTTTTGTATTCCATTAGTTTCTCTGTGCCTCTAGCCGGGTGGGCGCCGGTCTTTTCCCCCTAAGAACCGTACGTGCGAGTATCCCCGCATGCGGCTCACGCCATTTTTTACTTACAAGGTAGGTGGGTGGCCATTGGTGAAATGTCCCCTGTCTCCTGTGCGCGTGCTTGTTGTAACCTTGGAAGCAAATTGGCGTGCTGTCTGTTGTACCGTAAACCTGCTCTATCTATTCATTGATCCATTTATAGGGATTTATCGCTCGACCCTC
>Ga0068617_1000031_pt1 | contig 14416 bp, 17 predicted proteins | sample InSIn1SAF170_2_FD_77422 | JGI IMG/M metagenome (GOLD analysis project Ga0068617, IMG submission 77422) | Clean room microbial communities from NASA Spacecraft Assembly Facility at Jet Propulsion Laboratory, Pasadena, California, USA -... ...
CCGAATATGTGACTGGATAAACCATATGCCGACTTATCACATATTCTAAATTGTCTCCCAAGATGCAACACTGTGATTCTCTCTTTTCTCTATCTGCACGAGGATTTTTCCAAGATCAAGCCGAAAATAGCCACCCTGATCAAGACCCTTGGTGAAGCCTGACTAGTCTTCGTCGTCAAGATGTTCAGTCTCGGCTTCGGCAGCGGCTGTCTTGCTCTCTGAGCCTTTGACGACCTTCGTCTTGACCGCAGGCTCATCTTCCTCCTGCTCTTGCTCGTCAGCGTCATCTTCGGGAGCCTCGTTCTCAGCCTCCTCATCCTTGTCCTCGTCTTCTTCGCCGTTCTCTTCAGTTTTCTTGGTCTTCTTGGCAACCGGTTCGGTAGCATCGGTATCAGCTTTGCGCTTCTTTGGAGGTGCGGCTAAGTTGAGGTAGTGGTTAGTATTGGGTCACATGGTGGATTGAGGTGATGTCTTACCTTCCACTTCCTCGACTTCCTCTTCCTCTTCGCCCTCTACCTCCTCTTCTTCTTCCTCCTCGTCTCCTTCTTCGTCGTCATCGACCTCAGAGTCTTCATATCTGAGAAGAGTCATGTCAGCATGCTGCGAACGTCCATGCTGTCTCAAAACTGCGAGCTGGGAGAAGAACAAGGAAGATCAGGCACAGCATCTACAAAGTACACTCGAAGAAACAGAGAATGGGGTACACATTAGCCCAGGATGCGGCTGCAGACCACTCGAGGATTATTGTATCAATCTCAATAAGGCGCACCCCCGGTGAGAATCCGAAGCAACAGAGAGCGGTAAACAAATCAGTGAGGAGGATCGCTTACTGTTCTTCCTCTTCCTCTTCGTCGCTAGGCAGAGCTTGGAGCTCTTCCTCCTCTTCCTCCTCCTCGTCGTCTTGGCGTCTTCTTCGAGGCATTCTGAAGGTTGATATTGACCAAGTTGGGGTGATGTGAAAATAGAGGCAGCTGGAAGAGGCACAAAAGCGTTCACGGGATGACAAGGTGGACAGAGTTTGGAAGGAGGAAAGTCAAGAACAAAGACAGGAGAGGTAGGTCGAGGGAGAACGTGAGTACGGCTGAGAGACACCTGGGGAGGAGCTTCTGGCAAACGTCAGGGCGCAGGGCAGGTAAGACTAGTGGGACTTCAGGAGAAAAGGCACAGAAAGCAAGCAGGAGGAGCGAGTAGGAGAAGGGAGGTGAGGGTACTCCGTTAGAAAGGGCATGATGATGATGCAGTGGGCGCGCGGTTCGGGTTTGAGCCCGGGTATGGTGCGAGCATGTCCAAGCTACTGGGCGTCAATCGAAGCTGGTGGGAGAGGCTGGGTCAGGAAAAGGGAGGGAGAGAGAGAGCCAGCGGCTGAGGAAGGGGAGTGGGAGATCTCTGAGGTCTGGTTGATTGGGGGAGGGGGTCTGGGAGCTGGGAGCTGGCACGAGCTGGGTTGCTGAGAGCTTTGGCCCCCTTCCATCATTGCGTCCGATGCTTGAAGCTTGAGCCGAAGTTGCCAGATGGACAGACTTGCCCCTCACTTCTTATCCGCACCTAGACACTCTAGAACAGGTTTGGCGTGATTTGGGCTCCTTCTCCGCCAAGCTCACGTGATCCCTTCTGCTGACCCAAATGCTGAGGGAGTCGAGGAGTGAAGGAGCTCCCATGCGCTTTCCCTCCTCTGTGTCCTCTCTGTGTCTTTCCCTCCATCTTCCTCGTTTGTTCCATCAACGTCATCATCTTCTCTTGGACTGAATTTCCATTTTCCATCTTCTTTCGTCTCTGTTGTCTTTTTCTGGCATAGCTCGGGATTGCTGACGTGAAGAATGAGACTTGTCTCGATTGACTCTGTATAGCGTTGGACCACCTCGTCAATCCCGTTTGCCCAATGGTCCTGTCCCATCACTCGCTGCTCGGCAAGCAAGGGGTTGCAATTTGAATCCAGCTAGCTGTCGGTAGGCATTCACACACCGGCGAGCAATCCACTTCCTTTGCCGCCTCCAGCCAAAGATAGCTGCACTGCGAACTTGCCCTCGCAGCAGGTGGGCGCGGGTAGTACCGACCATCGCGCTCATCAGCCGAACACCACCCCCTGTCTTCCGAAGGTGTCACCATCCATGCCGGCCGGGGAATTCTTGCCATACCATGGTGCTCAATTGTCCATCACGTTTGCACTCCCAACAAATACCACGAGAACCGCAGCAAAGGCCGTGGTAGACATAAACACGTCAGCTCGTCTTTGAGCAATCACATTCATCACCAATGAAAAGACCAGGCTCATGAGGCTAATGGCGATTAATCGACCTCCAATGCTCTGCACACTGAACAATACCAGTATTGACAGAGCCGGTATGACTGCGGACAGGAGCATGCAAATGGTATTGCCCACTTGCACCAATGTCTCGGGCGTATAATAGCACGTTCGTTCGAATGCTTTCTCTGCCATCGTCCGGTGAATCCTGTGCCCAACGACACGATGATACAGCGGCACTATTCTTCGGCTCAAGAATCTGGCCAATGCGTCTTTGCTCTCCAGGTTCTCTTTCAGTGTCATCAAGTCCGCATCGTTATCATGGTCACGAAAGATGCCGGCTTCCACGCCGTATAAGAATTGGTTGCCACCACTTTCTTCGTCGTACCACTGCCGCCGCAGCTCCAAATTGTTCTTTTGGGGACCATGCATGGCGTTGATTCTCGCCGTCTGCAAGAGGGTTCGATCTTTGTGTTCCCGTCAGCGCATGTTTCTCGATCAGTGGTTTGAGAAAAGGCCCCCTACAATACTCGTCCAGCAGGGCCCTTGACCGCTCAAATATTTTACGTATATCGCCTTCTGACATGTGTTCAGGGCATTCGATCCAGATCCTGTCGAAGCTGTTCAACGCCGGGATCTTCCTAACTTCATTGATCACCACTTCTAGATGTTGCAACTCAGCTTGCATGTGCAATATGTTCTCCATGTTCATGCTCGAGAACTTCCTGAAAGCTTCGGCATTCTGGTGGCTTGCCATCATCGATGCTAGAGCTCCGTAACCTGTCATTTTGGAAGGCGAAAAGGCAACAGTCTCACTTGCAACTTACAAAGTCAGGGACCTCTGTCAACGTGGGTGTACAATGAGCGGCTGTCTGCTTATATGGCGGGCCACTGTGCACTTGTCCAACTCGACTGCATCTTTCGGCCAATTGCAGCAGCTTGCTGCACGGATACCCGAACTGGCCAGCGGGCCTCGCCATCAAGCATGAAAGGACGGGAGTAGCCTATGCAAGCACGTTCTCGTCTTCATGCTGGCAGGATCGCTCGATCCACCCCTAGACCCCCTTCGAAGGTCCCTGTCTAGTTTCCTGGACTCCCGCACGCCACACTCAAATCTGAGTGCTGTCACGTCAACATCAGCCGTGTCTTCTCCCGAAACACCTGTTTGTTGCGAGGCCAAACAATGATTCGCGCGAGTGGGTTGAGACGGCTTGCTATCGCTCACAGATTGTTGCATCTTGGGAGACAATTTAGAATATGTGATAAGTCGGCATATGGTTTATCCAGTCACATATTCGGGAGGACTACTCAGACTCTACGATTACGACAAGTTTTGCATTTGTCTCGGGACTGGCTGTGGCAACTTTCCTTGCTATTCTCGTGCTTGAAATAGACACAGCTACAAGCCTGAGAGCATCTGAGTTGTTCCGTGTCAAACCAGCTTTACTGCAAGTTGCAAAACAGTGGTCATCTCGGTAACGCTGATCCAGAATATTGGGAGGTGCTTCGGGGTGCACTACAAGCCCCGGAAAATGATGAAAGGCCCCTCTTCTGCAACAATTCATGGACCATGTCTCAAAACCGGAGAGCCACAGCTGTTACGAGCGCATAGTTCACCCTATGCTTGCAGGAGTTTGCAACTTGCCGCCATGCTGCATTGCCTTGAAGGACGACACTTAGCTTGTACGACACTCTGCATATCTGCGAGAAGCAGAGGCTCTCAAGGTGTAAAAAGTGGAGTGATAACACCTCTTCGCATATAAGAGGTAGCAACAGCACTCTGCCTAGGCGACCCGATTGCTGGTGATGAAGAACATCGAAGGGTCTTAACCTGTCGTCGAATCGTTGATCAAAGTCCGCTCTGCAAGTGAAGATAACCGAGCCTTCGGTTGTGAGGAAATACTGGAGGCAGCCCTATCCTGAACAATTCAGAATCGGAGCAGCTTAGTTGTCTTAATTTCATTGAATGAAATATTTCATGCCGGAGACATGACGAGATCCTTTCGAAAAGCCCATAATCGAAGTCCAAGGCGTTCGGCGCCTCAGACCCATGTCCTGCAAGAAGGCGAGTCCGTCCGCCTTTCCCAACGAAGATGTCCGAAGAAGGAAGACGTCGCGGGAAAATGTACCGACTCACACTGCATCGGCAAAGTCATGGTGGTGAATTGGAGAAGGCCACAACTCAACCCTTTCATTGTCCTCATGTTCATACATCTGGAGAATGATAGCGCTCGGGTCGAGAGCCACAAGCGTCCAACGACGACACCACGACGTGTGCTTCTCGACACCGGGGCCGACTTCAATCTGGTCTCTCATGATGCTTATGCTCAGCTCAATGTGGAGAAGAGACCCTACCAGGGCCTCGTACACTCCATTGGAGGATATAGCGAGCTGGAAAGCACCGTTTTTCTCCGCTGGCATTTCCGGGTTCCCGGCTCGAAGTCTGTTCGGTCATCTGAACATAATGCCCCATTCCACATACTGCAGAAAGGCTCTGATGCCAAATTCGACTGTATTATCGGCCGTCCATGGATCCTGGAAAACTGGACGGAATTCCTCGCTCTGGTGGAGGACAACCGAAAGAAGCAAATGGGACAGGATGACAACCTAAAAGCTTGAATTTTCCTTTCGAAAAAGTATTCAGCAACAGCGGCGCACCACGGGCGGTTTTCGTGACGGGTATTTGCCAGAGTATCTCACCCAAGCGCGGGCAGTCAACTTATGGAAATCTGGAATTTTCCAATGTACGACTTAATTCGAAACACAGACAGGCTCGAACGAGGTACTTGCCAGAATTACGGTGATGCGGGAGGCGTGTGACAGAGCTCGCCAAAATCTGGATTTGAACCGAAGTGGTGAGAGGCTCACCCAACTGGAAAAGACTGAAGCGGTTTTTGGGCACTGTGTTACACAAAAAGCTGTGGCAAGATCCCAGGTTCAAGAGGAACCCTCGAAGTGGTTCATGGGACTGACTCTGGGAAAGAGGTCATCTGAACATTTTTGAGCCGCAATGATCGCAGAAAAGGAGACTCTTCACTCTTGTACCTCTACCAACATCTGTTCCACCCGTCCATCTCTGGTTGTCAATTTGTTCCAGTTGCCGTATCTCAGTGACAAATCAAGATATAAAGGTGACCCGGGTCTCATCGAACATCGGAAAGCAGCATCCATCGAGCTCTTGATGTTGCTCTGGACAGGGATGTACTGTTGAAGCATGGCGAATTCTGGAAAACTCTGACACGAATATATGAGGAGCAGCGAATCCTCCAATGCGATTTCGCCAGCACATTTAGATTTGGATTCGGCCTTGGGCACAGAGGCTGTCCAGTAATACAGTTGCAAGACTGTGCATTTGCTGCTTTCTCATTGCTCCATCGTTGTGGGAATGGCAACGGGGCGCAACCACCCGCCCCCGAATGCGAATGCTTTTATGCAGGATGGCCAGCTGGATTCTTCATTTCGCTCCTGGCAAAGTCGTCGACCACAACTGTTCCATCAATCAGGCTCGGTTGTCAGAATGGTACGTCACTTCTCCTTCCTGTTCGAGTTTACGAGGTCGGCTCTCCCTGGGATCATACTTGCTAACGGCGATGCTACAGCCCGCCAACACCCAAGTTCGGATCTCCGTCATTGCAGATGACCAGGAAGATGCTGTCAAGCTGTCCAATACGCTCTACGATGGCACCTTACAGAAGAGCCTGATCTCGAAAACCAAAGCTGTGGCAACGTCTGGCTCCATCCGAGCGAGTCCTTTGGTCATACTAGCCGACCACACTGGCCAGACGCACAGTTCGAGCGCTACCATCTCGCTTCGTTGGTACTACGATGACGGCCTGCAGACGTTCAAGGAGACGTTCTACATTGTGGACAAGCTTCCACGGCCCGGGTCCAATGCCGGGGAATGGGACGCCATCCTCCGTACGGGCGTCGAACCGAGCCCGGCGGATGGGCCCGCAAATGCTTTTCCGTACATGACGGTCCCACCGCGTCGAGACTCAGGGGCGGAACAAGAGCGAAGAAAGCAGGCCGAGATACGCCAGAAGCAGTATGAGGCTGAAAAGGCGGCTCAGGCTGCCAAGATCCGGAAGAAGCTGCTGGAGCAGGCGGCCAAGCGCTGAATGGGCGACGACATGCGTCGATGAGGTTATGAGACTAGTTTTCTTCGGGTTGTTGATGTTGTGTCGACAGTATATCATTCCTGAATGTAAACGCTGTTGCAGCCGATTCTACATGGGGACTGTTATGAGACAAGTTGCGTGCAAGACACGGTAGGTCATGGCACAGGATGCAATTGGTTCACAGTAGCCAGTGTGTATGATCAGGCTGACTTGCATGGCATGTTGCAGAAGATCTACGGAACAACAATTGTACCATCACACATATCTGCTGGAGCTATTTGGCGCACTCTGGCTGGCTTATGCCTGACCACCATTCACCTTGATAGTCTGTCCGCTGACCCATCTTGCCTCGTGCCGGCAAATGAGCACGATGGCATCCGCCACTTCCTCGGGTGTTCCTATGCGATTATTCGGGTTCATGCTTGCGATCATTTTGAGGAGCTGCTCGCTCTTCCCTTCCATGAACAAGTCCGTCCCAGTCGGCCCCGGCGCGACGGCATTCACACTGATCCCCTTGCTGGCTTGGAGGTCTTTACTCATCGTCCGAACCATTTGCTCGATTGCACCCTTGGTCGCGCAGTACAACGTGTAGGGCGGCGTGACCGTTGACGCGTGGCACTGCGTCGTCGAGAGCAGGACGATCCTGCTGCCGCGAGCCATGTACGGCAGAGCCTTTTGGACGAGGAAGTACGGGCCTTTGACGTTCAGGTTGAACGCCCGGTCGAAGTCCGCTTCTGTGGTGGCTTCGACGGTCTTCATGGGCAGGATTCCCGCGTTGGGGATCAGGATGTCGATTTTGCCGAACTTGTCGACGGCGCATTTGACGAGCGTTTCGACGCCTGTGATGCTACCGGCGTCGGCTTGCACGGCGATGGCGTGGTCAGCGCCGCCCAGGCGGGAGACTAGGCTCTCTGCGGCGGCGGAGTCATGCCCGTAGTTGATGACGACCTTTGCTCCGAGTTTGACCAGTGCAGTTGCGGTGCTGGCGCCGATGCCCTTGGAACCGCCGGTGATGATGGCGACTTTGCCGGAGAGAGCGGCTGAAGACATGGTTACTGTTATGATGTATCGGGTGGGATGCGGTTTGGCTTTGGCTGTTAGATGGCTCGGTTTGTGTGATACAATTAGATTGTCGAGATAACGTTTCGTAGACTTTGATGTGGATTGAAAACGGGCAGACCTTGATTTGTACGAGGTATACCTCACCTTATGCTTCTCATTCTGGCCGGACTTTGCGATGGAGCGACATGTTCCTTCCATTCCAGCCGCAAACGGCATGTCTATGGCACGCTGTCGCATCTAAAGTCCCCAAGATAGACGCGATCTTCTCGCATCAGATGGTCCTCCGTGCAGGAGATAGGGATGTCCGACAAACTCAGATACTATGAAAGGATGTTTTAGACGGTATGGGAGTAATAACATGCGCTGAACTTCAATGGACGGAGTTACACGCCTTCTCGGCGAAGAGGCTTGCTCTCCCATGCTTTTTCCACGCAGAGCACCTCCTTTGGGAAGGTCCTGGCTCCGTAAAGACCGAGATGGCATGGATTGTCGAAATCAGCAAATCAACATGTAGGAAGTGTTTGACCGCTGACTAAATGCGCCACCGATGTCAATTGCAATGTCTGAAAGTTCGCTTATTTGGATTTGTTACCATCTTGCCATGGTCTCTCTACCACAGAAACACATGGAAGCAGCTCAGATAAGGTATTTGAGACGGCATAGTGTGTCAAACACCAAAGAAGTGTTGCTGAAGCGCACTGAAAGTCCCCGCAAACATGCCAGGACTTTGTGATAAGGCCTCCAACGGCCGGGATTCTCCAGCCAGTGATGGTGTTGTCCGAGTCATTGACGAAAGCGTGCGAAAGGCATGCCGAAACGTTGTTTGTCGAGAGCCTTCTTGCATTCAATGTCGTGAAACGGCAAATGCCTCGGCAAATGCACGATCAGGACTGCAACCTAGCATGCCAATATCCCACCATCGACGGCTAGATCCTGGCCGGTGACATAGGAACTAGCGGGACTCAGCAGGAATGCCACTGTGCTCTTCAGCTCAGACCGGTCTGCAAATCGTTTCATAGGCATCGACTTCTCAAACTTTTCCAGCAATGCGACATCTTGTTTGAGATACCCAGGGGTCATGTTGGTCAAAAAGAATCCGGGACTGACGCTGTTGACACGGATGTTGCTTTCGGCAAGTTCGACTGCCAGTGATTTGGTGAAGGCCAGCACGGCGCCTTTCGACGCGCAGTATATGGAGTTGGTCTGTCCTGGGATTCCTCCATGGCCCCCAATCGATGAGATATGCACAATTGCACCACCTGTACCTTGCTTCATCATCTGTTGGACGGCGAGCTGAGAACTCAAGATCGTCCCGGTAACCTGCGTCGCGTGAAAATCAGCCATAGATACTAGTAGGGAGTGCCGGACCCCGGCAGACCCTGGGATAAGCTTACATTGATAGCAATGATCTTGTCGATGGCAGCTTTCTCGTAGCTTACCAGCGGTCCACCCATCCCAATACCTGCCGCTGTGACTAGACAGTCGATGCTACCAAACTGGCGTGTGACGGCTTCGAACGTCGATCGCAAGGCATCATGGTCACTTACATCGACGCTATCGACCACAACAAGTCAATCCCTCGGGGGGGGGTGTCCAAAAGCGCAAGGTGTTCAGACAGGACGCACCTGTAATACTGGGCCTTGACACTCAGGTCGTTACCGATATCTGGAAAATCGGCGGCGGGTTCAGTGAGGACATCGAGTGCGGCGACGTTCGCTCCCAATTCTGCACAACCACGAGCAATAGCTAGGCCGAGACCACGCGCACCGCCTAACAACTGCAAGATCAGCCGATATGGCTTCCAGCCTGGCCATCAGAACATGGATTGCGTCCTCGTACCTGTGACCACCACTGTTTTGCCCTTGAGAGTGAGGAGATCTTGGACAGATTGCTGTCGGTAAGCATCTGATTCGGCGACGAATCTCTCCATACTAGTATTCTAAACAAAGTCCTGTCTCGAGATCGAAAGTCTCAAGTCACATGTGTGCAAGATTGAGCACGACAGAACTTGAAGCATGCCTTCTAGTCTGGTATTTTCCGGTGGGAGCGGCTCGAGCCAACTCCAGTGGAGAGCAATCGCCTATGACCGCTGGGTGATGCGCTGAACACCGAGGCCGATAAGCATCAGCCATCCGCGGCATCTTTGTCTCCTTAACTTTAGTAAGCTTTTCGCCCTGCACGATTGTATCGTTGAACAAGAGAAGACTAACAAGATTGAAGGCCGTCATAATCCTTAAAACTCCCTCACTCAGTTTTCAGAGCCCAATTCAATTCTTGTGTTCCACTACTTCCTGCTCAGCAACATCGTCCTCCCGCTTCTTTTCCGACTGTGCGTAAGTCTCTCCTGAAACTGCATGCTTATTTCCGTAGAGTCCGATTTTGTACCATGGCAAGGTGAAAAGAACGTCCATGCTCTCGAGTGACCTGCCTTTGGTTTCAGGTATGGTCACCCATACCCAAATTCCGCCCAGTATAGTGACCGCAGCAAACATCCAGAAGGTCCCCATCGGAGACAGGCCTCCATCAGAGACTGGGAGGAGCATGTTAGGAACCGCTCGACTGTTCCCATAGGAGTTCGCAAAATGTGCACACATCACCAACGAGGTCGCTGCGGCTCGGATCCGAAGAGGGAAGAGCTCAGCTGTGAGTAGATACTGCATGCTATTCCACCCCATGGCCCATCCAAACCCCGAGAGGAAAATCATCACAATTGCCCCTGTAGCGGCTTGGGCCTCAGAGGGAGTTGGTTTCAACTGTTTGTCTGCGATGTTCGGGACTGCCGTCAAAAAGACGGCAACGTAGATCATCGAGATTGACTGCAAAAGAATACCGATCAAGAGCGATCGTTTTCGACCGACGATGTCCACCAGGAATAGCGCACAGATAATTGCTGATACGAGTTTGACGACGCCAAAGATGGCTGTGGCAAAGAGGGATTCATTAGAGCCGGTGACACCGAGGATCGCAAATAGATTGACGGCGTAGATCGTGATTGATGGGCCTCCGGACCATTGTGATAGGAGCTGACCCCCGAGACCAATGTAGACGCGATAGAGGTTGCCCGGTATGAGGAACATCTCTTTCACCAGACCGAAGAATCCCGTTCCGCGCGTAGCCTCTTGCTCCTCGCTGAGACCCAGGCGGATCGCTGCAGGCTCCCTTTGAACGAAAGGATGGTCGCGGGGGGGGGAATTGTCGAATTTTGTGCAAAATCACCTGTGCGCGTTCGTCTTGGCCAGACTTGATCAGGTATCGTGGTGATTCGTAAACGAGGAAAGACAATGCTAGGATTATGGTGGCGAACATCAGGTGAAGAGTCGTGGGCACCTCCTTCTGCGAGTCAGTGGCTGTCTAGGGCCGTAAGAGGAGTTAAGGATCACATACCCATCTGGCAAGCCCATCCCTCATATGGATAGAACAAGCCCAGTTGGCAAAATATGCAAGCATAATACCAAGGTAAACGGCCCCGGTAAAGGCACAGGTACAAAGACCTCTCACAGATGGCGGCGCGACTTCAGCCAGGTAAACTGGAGCAACACCGGTTGTCTGACCGATTCCAAGCCCCGCGATGAAGTGGCCAGCATGGACCGCGCCCAAGTGGCCGCCGTTGGCCATGAAGATTGCGATACCAAGGATCCAAAGCATGCAGAGGATTCGTGTCGCCCACACCCTCCCAAGCCTGTCACATACCAGAAAGGCTCTACTAACCATTAGCGGGCTGCAGTATCTGTCTCTCACCTTGTTACTTACACAAGCGTACCTCCAATGCTCCCAAGATTGACCATGGCCGTGACATTGCCTTTAATGTTGGCAAATGCAGATTGACCGAGCTCATCGATATGCAGTCGTCGCTGAAAGTCCTGGAAGCTGAAGACTCCGCTCACAAGGCCCTCGTCGATTCCTCTAGCCGCGCCGCATAATCCAAAAGTGAGAACTGCCAGCCAGAGGCGCCAGTTGAGGACTTCTTTAGGCTCGTCAGCCCTGGAGAGTTTGAACACGTTCATAAGCTTTCCTCCTGCCATAGCTTGCAATCCGCGATGGACAAAATATTGTAAGATGTCGAGGAACGCCGCCGGACCTCATGGTGGTACTTATATGCTGATGGGCGGTAGAGAACGAATACATAGTCCTTTGATGGCGTAGACACGGTCGTAATGCGTCGCGCAAAAGACCGCCATAAGGGACCTGGCCGGTGCCTGGGATATGGAGGAGCATTCTCCTGCTCGTATGAACTCGCCGTGATACCTAAAAGGAGTTAAGTTTACGGGCCCAGTAGGGTACTCGTAGCTCTTGTCAGGTGCAACGAGGTCGGCATGGTGACCATGTTAAGGAAAGCGTCACCCCCGATCAACGCCACAAGGACTGCATGTTGAAAAGACCCACCAACTTAGAAGATATCGCTTCAATTTCCTCAAGCGACCCTTCGCCAAAAGTTCATGTTTCCTATCGACACCCACTAGAGCCGCTCTTTTGGAATAGCTCACCATCTGTCACTGATGAAGAATCTTTCCGACTTTGACTAGATGCGCTTCACGCCTATACCTTTGACACGTCTATGGCCTTCCTTTCCTGAGCTAAAGCGGTCAGTCCGGCGTCCCCGAAGATACTGGTAGTCATCATCAGACCACATGGTCCAAGGACATCAGAAGCAAGCCCGCCGTCGCGCTCGCACCTTCACGGGTTGTATCACCTGTCGACGGAGGAAAGTGAAATTTAACAGTCCGCCGTTTCCCTGCGCCGATTGTCGTCGGCTTGGGTTGGAGTGCATCTCGCCTTTCACCCAGAATCTTCGCCACAGCGAGTTCAAGTTCAATAATGAACATGAGGGAAAGGCGGGAAGCAGGCCAGACCTCTCTCCAACATCAGCAGGCCATTCAAGGGAATGTCTCGATCAAACAACCAGTATTAGTACTGGATTTCCCAGCCACTCCGAAATGCCGCCATTATTCTCGTACGATTCAAGTCTAATACTACAAGTTGAGGAGCCGGATCCCCTGTTCCCTGCACCGAATCAGCACGAGGAGTGGGAAGGGGCTGACTTTGCCTTCTCGGAGCGCGTCTCTGCTACGGGCGCCGTTTGGGTTACAAGATCCAGTTTCATGGGGCGATTTCGGCATCGCCTCTGCTGCCATGGTGACCGATGCCCCCAGCCTACGAGGAAACGCATATCAAGATTGGTGGGATGATCTCCAAAACACTGCTCCAGAAATGCCCGCAGTACTACTGCCTTGGGAGACCCAAACAGATCCGGCATACCCAACGCAAACTCCTGAATGTGAGGATAAGAGCGAGCCGACGGTGCCGTCTGTTACGCCTGAGAAGTCTTTGTTTAACTTTGCGACAACTTCACAAGTCTGGGAGCCTCCACAGATCCGGGAACTATTCCTTCCCTACTCCTCTTCCGCCACTTGCGTCCAATGGCGCATACTTGATCATTATACCACCTGTCTATCCTCAACTTTGACGGTTAAAAAGTCTCAATGGAGCATTTTCTCGTATATGACACGCCTGGTGGAGCGGACTCCTACCTCGCCCTTGACGAACAGTGTGCTCGCGTGGGCGGGTACACATCTTGGCCTCAGGGACAGCAGTATTGCGCAAGTGGTCCAGGACCATTATGTCGCCGCCTCTAAACAAGTGCTAACAATGACAGCTGATACGCTCACCAAGGGATCGATGGTAACGAAAGGCATGACTGCACGTCGTTCAGATATGATGACCATGGTCTTGCTTTCGTTCTTTTCCTTGTGTCAGAGGGACATCATGACTTGCGATTGCAAGATGTTTCGCCACCACATGTTAGCGTTGAGAAACCTCATCTTCGACCATTGGCGGAAATTTCGGGAAAGCCTCAACAGTGTTGGACTGAGAATTCTACTCTGGCTTTCTTATCTGGAAGTTCGAGCTTTAATATGGACCCCGTCTGAGCTTTTCAATGAGCCGAAGCACCCTAGCATCATTGAATTCCTAGGTAGGAACGAGAATCTTCACCAACTATACCGCAAGAGCCGATCGTACCTAAGGGAAGCGTTTGGTGCAGATTATCCCAGCTCCGAACTCAGGGATGATATGCTCCAGGATGCGGCCAACTCCAAATGGCTCGATCTGATGTTGCTCACGAGCCGTATCGCGTCTCTGAAGTGGAACGGGGAGGCCAAAGACTGCAATGGTTCCATGATCGAAGTTGTTGATGAGAGGGCTGTTCGCGAGCTACAGGCGGATCTGGCTGAGATAAATGAGGTACGATGATTTCCCCCACAGATATAATACCAATGGGTTGACCGTGTCACATAGGACTGTGAGCTTTCTTTGCAGAGCTATGAGGATGGAGGAACCATCGTGGTTAGCCGATCCTCCTATCACTGGCTCAATCTGAGAATGGCACACAACTGTTCCCTATCTTGCTCAACCGGTTTATAAAGGCAGACAGAAGCATCGATTTGGAATCCGCCCATGCAGCCAAAGAGACTTTGAAGATCATCCTCAAGTTGAAGAATGCGAATCTTCTTCATAACCCGCATACAATATGGTCGCCCCTTGCCATTTTCATTGCAGGTATCGAAATCGAGGACGAGATCTATCAAGACTGGATTTTGATTTATTAGCAGGCTTCCTCATCTGGGGTCCAAACATGGGCAAGGTTCGCGACGTATTGAAAGAGATTTGGTCGCGTTGGAGAGCTGACAATCGTCATGTCTCGATAACCTCGGTAATGAGAGACCATGGCCTAACTCTCATAGCTTGAATTGTAAATATTGGAGCACAGCATGTCACTGCGTTCAGCCGATATAAGGCGAGATCACCACCGGTAATAACTCCGTACCATCATGTACCAATAGTAAGTGCGTGCGATGAGCCGTGGACTTATCCGCTAAAGGTAGTCATTCTGGTCGCCGAAAGGCCCTGCATTTGGTTTAGCCTCGTGATATATATTGACTGATTCGCCTTGCCGGCATCTAAGGCACGCTGTTAGAGAACGAAGAGCTCTCACTTA